>Ga0074046_10003055_pt1 | contig 14188 bp, 10 predicted proteins | sample BogForMeECP23OM3_FD_94441 | JGI IMG/M metagenome (GOLD analysis project Ga0074046, IMG submission 94441) | Bog forest soil microbial communities from Calvert Island, British Columbia, Canada - Bog Forest MetaG ECP23OM3 | ecosystem: Environmental > Terrestrial > Soil > Wetlands ...
AATATAGGAGTCGCCCAGACCCGAATCGAGAATTACCGTAGGAGTTCCCTGGCCGAGGCAATCGATGTGCATCTTGTAACCGCTCACGTCGATGCGTTGCCCGGGCATGGGATGAAAGCGGCGGTCGCGGGACTCGGAGATGTTCTCATAGATGAACCCTGCGACCGCGAAGCCGACGACGAGAACGAGCAAGCCTCGGATGATGATGCGAAGCCAGGAGCGAGGTTGGGGAACCTGTGGAGCAACAGGTTGATTTGTGTACGACATTTGCCTCTTTGGCCGAGAATGCGGGTGAGCGTGTCCGCGCCCACGCAGTCTATCTACATCACCGGCGGAACCGTGATACCCATAACTTCCACAGTGCGAATCAGTTCGCGCCGCACGACCGCGACTGTAGCGAGCAAAAATTGCTTTCGCTTCTCATCCGGCTCGCTCAGGATGGGATGGCGGTGATAGAAGGTATTGAACAGCTGCGCCAGTTGAAAAGCGTGCTTCGCCAGGTATGCAGGTTCGGTCGTAGTGATGCATTGGTCGACGATGTAAGCCGTTTTCGCCGCCGATAGCCAAAGTTCCCAAATCTCGTCAGCAGATTCGCCTGAGAAGTATCGCGCGAAATCGGCCGCAGTCACGTCGCCAGCGATTAGCGCACCGAAACTGTCAGGGTCAAGGCCAGCCTTCTTGAAGATGCTGGCGGCTCGAACTACGGCATATTGCGCGTACGGGCCGGTTTCACCCTCGAAGCTGAGCGCTTCCTTGAAATCGAACGCGATCACCGATTGTTTGGTGAATTTCAGCATGAAGTACCGCAGCGCGCCGATGGCGATTTGCGTTGCTATGGTGAGTCGCTCGTCGTCGATCAGTTGCGGATGGCGGGAGTCGACTTCGCTCTTGGCTGAGGCAATGAGTTGGTCGAGCAAATCGTCGGCTTTGACGCCGAACCCCTTGCGCCCTGAAACCTCTATATAGGAACGCATCTTGTCTTCTTCGCTGAGCGTGTAACCGAGTTCCGCGGCGCAGCGCGGCGTGAGCGCAACCATCTCATAAGAAAAATGAGTGTAGTGGTCGGCCGCCTCGTTATGGCCAAGCCCGCGCAGCGCTTCAATCACGGTGTTTTGCGCCTCAGACTGGCGGGCGTCGATCACGTTATAGATCTCAGCAACGTCTCCGAAGTGAGGATGATCTTTCTCGCCTTCCATCGCGGAAATCCAGCACTCGTGCTGATTGGGATAGCGATAAAACTTGCGATAGCCGAAGTCGCGTCCCAGCAGGCCGAACTTCCACATGTGATAGGCGATGTCTTTGCCGACGTAGCCGACGGTGCCGTTGGAGCGCACGATGACTTTCTGATCTTCCTCGGAAATCTCCTCGGCCTCTGTGTTCCCTACGTCCTCTTTCGTGGAGATCGTTCCTGCACGCCGCATCACCCAACAGCCTTTGTTCTTGCCTTCAGTCTCGTAAGTGAGGACGCCCGCCTCTTTCAGCTTGCCGAATGCCGCATCCCAGAAGTGCAGGTGCAAAATTTCGCTCTCGCGCGGAAGGAAGTCGTATTCAATGTCAAGGCGGTCCATGGTTTCGAGATGGCGCCGCAACACAGCAGTCGAGATCAACTCGGCAACGGCTGCAGTTTCGCTGCTGGCATCCTCGATGGCATGAAGCGTTTCGCGGCGCGCTTGCAAATGTTCCTTGTCCTGCTCGTACCATTGCGAGACGCGGGCATAGAGGTCCCAACAGTAGTAATCGAAGCGAGGAAGATGGGCGAGAGCTTCGATTTCCGCGGGTGACTGTTTCTCGATGTGCGTGAAGCCCACAACCACGTCGGCCACCTGCACGCCGGTATTGTCGATATAGTTCTGTACGTCGACTTCCCGTCCCGCATATCGCAGCAGCCGGACAAACGTATCGCCCAGAACTGCATTGCGCAGATGGCCGATGTGGGCCGCCTTGTTGGGGTTGATGCTCGTGTGTTCGACCAGAATCTTTCCCGCGGGAACATCCGCAGGCGGATTTTTATCAGCGGCGAGTTCGGCTGCCATCCAGCCCCGATCGATTCTCACATTCAAATACCCCGGAGGAGCAACCTGCATTTCGGCAATGCCCTCGATGGGGCCGATTTCGGCGCGGATGGCTTCGGCAATTCGCAAGGGCGCGGTGCGCAGCGGCTTGGCAAAAGGGAAAACCGGGATGGCGAAATCCCCGAGCTCGACCTTGGGCGGCTGCTCAATTACAACTTTCGGCATCGTGACGCCAGGGTAGCGCCGGTGAAGAAACTCCAGCAAACGCCGAGCAAGACGTTGTTCCAGATGACGATACAAAGAGTCCCTCAAAGATGTGGAAGAAGCTAGTGATTTTAGCAGAGTGCCCGGCGCATGCTGGTTTGACGCAAGATGCTCGGTTCCCTATGATGAAAAATCGGCCTGTTTTCTATGCGCATCGCTTATCTAGAGTGTTTCTCCGGCATTAGCGGCGACATGTTTCTGGGCGCGCTGGTGGATGCCGGCGTTGCGCCGCGTGTGCTCGAAGAAACCGTGGCAGCACTCGGAATTGGAGCGAGGCTGGAAGTTTCACGGGTGGTGCGCAGTGGGATTTCTGCCACGAAAGTAGACGTTTACGTTGATGGGAAAAAGGATTTGCCGCGGGAGGAATACTGGGAGCAGCAGACCGGTGCTCACGGGCGTCATGACCATGCGCATCAGGATCACCAGCATCATGACCGCGATCGACGCGAACATTCTCACTCACACGAGCATCCTCACTCGCATGAACATGGTCGGGGACTGACAGAGATACGGGCAAAAATTTCCGCGGCCGACATTTCAGAGACTGCGAAGAAGACTGCCATCGCTATTTTCGAGGCTCTGGGTCAAGCCGAGGCAAAGATTCACAATACTTCTGTGGAGAGCGTGCATTTCCACGAAGTCGGCGCCGTGGATGCGATTGTCGATATCGTTTGCGCGGCCGTTGGAGCCGAGGCGCTCGGCGTGGATGAGATTGTCTGCTCTTCTTTAAATGTTGGCGGCGGAACCGTGAAGTGCGCGCATGGGGTGTTTCCGGTGCCTGCTCCGGCCACCGTCGAACTGTTGGCAGGCGCGCCAATATATTCTTCCGGCCTGCAAGCGGAGTTAGTCACGCCCACCGGAGCGGCAATTGTAAAAACTCTGGCTACGCGATTCACCGCGTTTCCGGAAATGAAGATTGAGAAATCAGGCTACGGCGCGGGATCACGCGACTTTCCAGGGCATCCAAATGTGCTGCGATTGACGGTGGGAGAAAGCACCTCGTCGCACTTGGCCGTGAATACTTCGGCGGAGACAATTACCATCCTCGAGGCCAATCTCGATGATATGAATCCGCAGGTCTTCGGTTATGTGATGGACCGTCTGCTGGAAGAAGGAGCGCTCGATGCGTTTGGAATGCCGGTGCAGATGAAGAAGAATCGACCCGGCATGGTTCTGACCATCTTGTGCAAGCCGGACGATGCAGCAAAGTTAACGCAGATTGTTTTCACCGAAACCACCACGCTGGGCGTGCGGCGGCGGGAAGAGATGCGAGCAACCCTGGCCCGGCGATGGGAGAATGTTCATACTCCGTGGGGCGATGTGCGAATGAAGGTCGCCAGCATGAATGGAACAGTTACCAATTACGCGCCGGAGTACGAGGATTGCCGGCGCATCGCCGCCGAGCATCGCGTACCGCTGAAGAGCGTGATGGGAGGGGCGATCGAGGCATACCTGCATTTGCGCGACAAAGAGAAAGCAGTTTCCTCACCGGCTTAGCGCCGGTTCGGAATGACAAAGTTAGAGAAGGCGATTCAATACACGCCATGAGCAAGAAGTTCTATATTACAACCCCGATTTATTACGTGAATGCGCGACCGCACATCGGACACGCCTATACGACGATTGCGTGTGACACGATCGCGCGCCGTCAGCGACTGCTAGGCGCAGAGACATTCTTTCTCACCGGCACCGACGAGCACGGGCAAAAGATCGAGCGCGCCGCTCAGGCCGTGGGAAAGACTCCACAGCAATATGCCGATGAGATTTCCGCCGAATTCCGCCAGCTATGGAAGCGGATGGGCATCTCGAACGACGACTTTATCCGCACCACGGAAGACCGGCACAAGAAGCGCGTACAAGAATTGTTTCGCCGCATTCGCGACAACGGCTATATCTACAAGGGAACTTACACCGGACAGTACTGCGTCTCGGACGAGTTATATGTGGACGGCGCCCAACCGGGCGATCCCTGTCCCACCTGCGGACGCATCACTGAAACCGTGCACGAGGAAAATTATTTCTTCAAGCTCTCGGCATTCCAGGATAAATTGCTGGCTCTGTATGCGAATCCGGAGTTCATCCGTCCCGAAGCGCGGCGCAACGAGGTGATTTCATTCGTGCGCTCGGGGCTGCGTGACCAGTCCATCAGCCGTTCCACTTTTAAGTGGGGCATTCCCGTGCCCGACGACCCCGAGCACGTGATCTATGTCTGGTTCGATGCGCTGGCCAACTATCTCACTGCGATTGGCTACGGCTCGTCGCACCCGGGCGCCCAGGAGGCATTCAAGAAATTCTGGCCGGCCGATGTCCAAATGATCGGGAAAGAGATTGTCCGTTTCCACTGCGTATACTGGCCTGCCTTTCTGATGGCGGCGGGATTGCCTGAGCCCAAAACAATTGTGGCGCACGGATGGCTGCTGTTTGAAGAAAGCAAGATGTCGAAATCGCGCGGGAACATCGTACGCACGGAAACCATTCTCGACGTGCTCGGCTCGGACGCCTTGCGTTACTTTCTTCTGCGGGAAGTCGTGTTCGGGCAGGACGGATCGTTCTCCTTCGATGCGCTGGTGCAGCGCTACAACTCCGACTTGGCGAACGGGCTGGGAAATCTGGCCAGCCGCACGCTCACCATGATCAACCGCTATTTCAAGGGCGAGGTTCCCTATCCGTCGCATACGGCATCGAGAACTGCCGCGGACGATGCGATCGCAGAGGTAGCACGCAAGACGATCCGCGAATTCGGAACGCTATTTGACCAATTCCAGTTTTCGCGGGCCCTGGAAGCCACGTGGGCGCTGGTGGCCGCAGTCGATAAGTACATCGTCGAGAACGAGCCGTGGGCGCTAGGCGAGAAGCAGGATGAGGACAGCCGCTCGCGCCTGGCCACGGTACTCTATACCGCGGCGGAAGCGCTGCGGATTGCCACGGCTTTGGCCCACCCCGTGATTCCCGACGCTACGGCGAAGATTTGGACGCAGATGGGTTTGGGAGATATTAAGAAGCTTTGTCTCAAAGAACTGGCCTGGGGGCAGTTGCCTCTGGGAACGAAGCTGGGCGAGGTACAGCCGGTGTTTCCACGCGCCGACAAGAGTGCAATTGAAAGGATGCAGAAAATGGAAGAGGAGCAGAGAGCAGCTCCCGTGGTAGAGACGACAACAACCGCGGCGCCCGCACCACCAAAGGCACCGCCGGTAACTCCGGCAATAACAGCGCCCGCTGCCTCTCCGGCGACGAACGAGAAAATTTCCATCGATGACTTTTCCAAGGTCGAACTCCGGGTGGGATTAGTCAAAGTTGCCGAGAGAGTGCCGAAAGCAGACAAACTCTTGCGGCTGGAGATTGATATCGGAACTGAAGTTCGACAGGTGCTGGCCGGTATAGCCGAAGCCTACGCTCCGGAAACATTGATCGGACGGAAAGTGGTGATCGTGGCCAACCTCGCCCCACGCAAGCTGCGCGGGATGGAGTCGAACGGGATGATCGTAGCGGCTTCGCTCGAAGGCGGCAAGCCCGTGTTGGCGGGCTTTTTGGAGGATGTGCCTATCGGGGCAAGATTGAAATAACAGCAGGCCGGACAGCCTGCCATGAGCTTGCTGAAGGGGCGGCTGTCCCCACACGACTAATCTCAATGTTCGTAGATTCTCACGCACATCTCGATAGCGAGCGATTTGACTCCGATCGCGAACAAGTCATCGATCGGGCGCGCCAGGCTGGCGTTCAGACCATGGTGGCCATCGGAAATGGCGACGGTCCCGCGCAGGTCGATTGCGGAATTAAGCTGGCGGAGAAATACGAGTTCATATATGCGACGCTCGGTATTCATCCCCACGAAGCCAGGCTCGCGGATGAAGCCGCTTACCAGAACATGGAGCGTCTCGCCCGGCATCCCAAGGTGATAGCGTGGGGCGAGATTGGGCTGGACTACTTCTACGACCATTCGCCGCGAGACCTGCAAAAGCAAGTTTTCACGCGCCAGATGGAATTAGCGGCGGCGGCGAAACTGCCCATCGTGATTCACTGTCGTCCTTCGGAAGGTAGCGACAACGCATGGCAGGATTGTTTCGAACTGCTGCGCGAACATTGGTCGGCGCAAGCTTTGGGCGGAATTCTGCATTGCTTCACCGGAACCTGGTCGCATGCCAAGCGTGCACTCGATATGGGCTTCATGATCTCGTTCGCGGGGAACCTCACTTTTGCCAAGGCACAACAGATTCGCGACGCGGCCCTGCAAGTTCCACTCGATCGCCTTTTGATCGAAACCGATTCGCCTTTCTTAGCCCCGGTGCCGCACCGGGGCAAGCGCAACGAACCAGCGTTTGTGAAGGAAACGGCCCGGAAGCTTGGAGAGTTGCGTAGTCTGACGGAACAAGAAATCGGCCAGCAGACAACCCGCAATTTCTGCAATTTTTTCGAATTGGTTGAAATTGCTGAAAGCAAAGTTTCAGCGTTGTAACCCTCCTGTAACAGGGCCTCTTCTGGTACCCTCAAGAGTTAGATTCCATCATTTCAGAAAGAATTGAAATTCGATGCCGGATAACACCTTTGACATCGTCAGCAAAATCGACTTGCAGGAAGTGTCGAACGCCATCCAGCAGGCCTTGAAGGAGGTCCACACCCGCTTCGACCTGAAGGATTCAAAGTCGAATATCGAACTGGAGAAAGACGCGATCGTGCTTCATTCAGCAGACGAGTACAAACTCGAGGCGGTCAACGACATCTTGCAGCAAAAGCTGGTGAAGCGCGGTGTCTCCTTGAAAGGATTGACTTACGGCCCGGTGGAACCGGCTGCGGGAGGAACGTCAAAACGCAAAGTTACGATGCAGCAGGGCATTGCGATCGAAAAAGCGAGAGAGATTGTAAAGCTCGTTAAAGACTCGAAAAAGAAGGCACAGGCCTCGATTCAGGGAGATTTGGTGCGGATTAGCGGCAAGGACCGCGATGCGCTACAGGAAGTAATCGCGATGCTGCGGCAGCATGATTTCGGAATCGACCTGCAGTTTACGAATTATAGGACGAACTAAGAACAAATCCTCGGCGCCAGGAACGCAGACGACTGCTGCCGAGGGCGAAAACAAAAGCGCGACGAGGGGCCCCATCATTGAGCGCACCGCCCATCATTACCGGTAAGGAAGTCTTCGATCTGCTGCATGAGGATCTTGCGGCCCTAGAAGACGAGTTCGGGCAGGATACCGTCTCCGGGGTGCAGGCGATTACTGAAATCGGAGAGTACCTGCGGAACGGTGGAGGCAAGCGCCTCCGACCCGCTTTGCTTTTTCTTTCTTCCAAGCTATTCCACTACGAGGGGCGCGGCGCCGTCCGCCTGGGCGCGGTGGTCGAGATCATTCATACGGCCACGCTGGTGCATGACGACATAATCGATGAGGCCAAGACGCGCCGCGGTCGACCCGCCGCCAACACCCAATGGGGCAACTCGAAGTGCGTGCTGGCGGGCGATTGGCTCTATATGCAAGCTTTCAAGGTCGCCGTGCAGGAACGGAACTTCCGCATCCTGGATTGCTTGATCGAGCTGACACAGCAGATGGTCGAAGGCGAACTGCTGCAGATGGAAAAGCTCGGAAAGCTGATCACGCTCGACGAGCATTTCGATCTGATCTACCGCAAGACGGCTTGCCTGTTTTCCGTTTGCATGCGCCTGGGGGCGATTCTGGGCGGCGCAACAGCCAACCAGGAAGAGGCTCTTAGCAAGTACGGGCACGATCTCGGCATGGCCTTTCAAATCGTTGACGATGTGCTCGATCTCACCGCCTCAGAGAACGTTCTGGGTAAGCCTGTGGCCAGCGATCTACGCGAGGGCAAGGTTACCATGGCGGTGATTCACGCCCTTGAGCGCTGCACGGACCAGGAACGCGGGAAGATTGAAACCATTCTGCGCGACCGGGCTTTCAATGGTGTAACTCACGCGCAGATCATGGAGATTCTGCAACGCTACGGATCACTGGAAGCGGCAACCGCACGTGCAGCGTGGTATGCGGAGTCCGCGCAGAAAGCCATCTGCACTTTCCCTGATTCCGAAATCAAGCGCGCGCTGTTGTGGGCGCCGGAGTTTGTCGTCTCTAGAGAGAAATAGTCCAAGCCCTTCGCGCGCTCGGCCCCACTTTCACCGGCAGTCCTCCGTGGTCTCTGCGATTAGCCTTTATGTACAGCAATGCCGATCTGCCAGCGGCCAGAAAACTAAATCCTTCGGACATTGGTGGCAACCTATTTTCCCTTTCCGGCGACCAATAGTCATAAAATATAGGGAAGCGTACCAATCCGTTCGTCACCCCGGCAACGTTAGTACACAGGCGGTACCACTCTGGCCAGGCTTTCCAAGAACGACCAAAGGAGATTTCAATGAAAAAATTGATGCTTTGCCTGCTGGCGGTAACTTTCGCGATGAGCATGACTGTTTTCGCTCAACAAGACAACAACATGGCACAGACGCAAGCCGATCAAGCCGGTGCCAAGGCTCCGCTCATGACTTTGAAGGGCACGGTCAAGGCTGAGGGGGACAAATACATGTTTGTCAATGATAAGGACGGCAAGAGCTGGGATGTGATGAATCCCGAAGAGCTGAAGGGGCACGAAGGCCATCACGTCCAGCTCAGCGCCCACGTTTATGCCGATAAGAACTCGATCCACGTGATGAGCGTAAAGATGCTCAAGGGCGGATCGATGAATAACGATTCCATGAGCAAGTAATTTTGTCGCTGGAAAATCGGCCGGGGCGCCAACGGGCGCCCCACATTTTTCCCCTTTCATTTTTCTCTGGAACTCAATCCCACTTTTGATAAGGTGCGCGATTTCGCGTCGGCTAGTCGTTCGTCAAAGAGGCCATTTTGGGCCGGCTCGTTTCCCTTTGATTTCCGTCACGCCAAAGTGTGACTGTAGCCACAGATTTCTCGTTGCGAGCGGCCAGATAATTCCGGCAGTTGGTGGAAGTGTCCGGCAAAGCGGGAGGCTAATGAGACGCACTTGCTGTGCGATGGATCGCAAAAGCACGATCCACCTGATCTCTCCCCGGCACTTATGAAAGGAAGTCGCCAGGGCCCCTAATCCGCAACGGATGCGCGCTGCCAACGAAAAGGCGGCGGCTTCAGTCGAAGCTTTGTGAAAAAGGCGCCTTGGTTGCTAATCGACGCGCCGACCCGTGTAGGGCCGAGAGACTCCGAGTGAAAGCCGCTGCCAGTTGCTCACCCAGCGCGGGGAGAGTCCTCCGGGAGAACAATTGCTCCCCGCAACAAAGCCGGGCATCGTCCATCGGACGAATGTCCGGTTTTGTTTATACTGAACCCTTTCCGGATTTCCCTGATCAAACACCGTCTATGAGTCTGTTCTCGCTAATCGCACATCACGGTTATGCGCTTATCTTCGGGCTGCTGCTGGCCGAAGCGATGGGCCTTCCCTTCCCGGCTGCCATCGCGCTGGTAGCCGCGGGAGCAGCTGTGGCGGGGCACGCCCTCTGGGGTCCCTACGTTCTTTTGGCAGCGCTCGTAGCGTTGCTGCTGGGGGATTCGGCGCAATTCTGGCTTGGCCGGTATATGGGGTGGGCCTTGCTGGGATTTCTATGCCGGGTGTCGATCAATCCGGAAACCTGCATCCTGCGATCTGCGGAATCGTTCTACAAACGCGGCAAGATTACTCTTGTGGTTGCGAAGTTTATCCCTGGCGTCAACACCATGGCGGCGCCACTGGCCGGCAGCATGAAGATGCGCTTCTGGCAGTTTCTGCGTTTGGACCTCGCCGGGGCCTCGCTTTACGCCCTGACCTACCTGCTGGTGGGATATGTATCTCGCGATTTTCTAGCCGCCGTCTTGCGCGGCTTTCATGCGGCTGGTCTCGCCATGGAAGTAGTCGTCGTCGCGGCGCTGTTAGCGTATGCGATTTATCGGATTCTGCAATACCGCAAGAACCGACCTTATGCAGTGGTGCCTCGAGTGCAGGTAGAAGAGTTGGCCAGTAGGCTGGCGTCGGAGGATCCCAGCCACGTGCTGATTGTCGATGTCCGCAGCCACGGCTATTACGACTCGGGTGCTTCGCGAATCAAAAATTCAATCCGCATCGAGCCTAACAATCTTGAGGAGGAGATCAAAAGCCTTCCCAAAGATAAGGACATCTACCTCTACTGTACTTGAGCGCGCGAAGCGACCAGCGCCCGGGTGGCGCACCTGCTGCGGGAAAAAGGATTCAACACGTTTGTCATCGTCGGCGGATTCACCGCGTGGCGCAAGGCCGGCGAACCGGTGGAGTCTGTGCCCCAGAACGATCTGGTGAAGCTGCCAACGTTTAACTAGTTATTCGCTGCCTTCTATACTCCCCGTATGTCTTCCCACAAAGAGATCGAAATCAAGTTTCGCGTCCCGGACTTGCAGGCGCTTGCAGAAAGGTTGCGTGGGGCGGGATTTCGTGTCGTTACGCCGCGAACCCACGAGATGAATACTCTGTACGATCTTCCGGGCGAAGTGTTGCGCCGGCGCAGGGAGTTGCTGCGAATCCGAAAGTATGGGGCCGCGTGGACGCTAACGCATAAAGCCGGAAAGAAGACCTCCCGTCATAGCAGCCGCGAGGAGTTGGAAACTTCCGTCGGTGATGGAAAGCAGGTGGATGCGATCCTGCGCGCACTAGGTTATGCGCCGTCGTTCCGGTACGAAAAGTTTCGAGCCGAGTGGACGGACGGCAAGGGACAGGTCGTAGTGGACCAGACTCCGATCGGAGATTTCTGCGAGATCGAGGGGTCGCCGCGCTGGATCGATGCCACGGCGAAGAAGCTGGGCGTCGGACGCGAGCTGTACATCATGAAGAACTACGCGACGCTGTTTAGTGAATGGAAACTGGAGACCAGGAGTGCTGCGAACGAGATGAGGTTTAAGTCGATCGGATCAAGTCGACACAGAGACTAACCTGCTAGCACGCCTTGGATCGGGAGACGGGGATGCCGCGGTACAAAGTATTGAAAAGCGTGGCCCACAACATTGGCCACTCATTTACTAGCCTGATGAACTACGCCGGCGATGACTACGTCATGGGACATCTCTTGCGTTTGGCGAGGGTGACGCAGCGCGACACGCCCACGATCGATTTTGTCGCTGGCGAAGCAACCCCTGCCGAATTGTTGCAGGAACCGATATCGGGAGTTCCTGCTCGGTACACGCAACTCTTCTGGGATCTCGTCGAGAGGCAAGGCTCGAATCGAACCTGCGTGAAGGCCGCGACGTTCACGTTGAAGTATGACATCGACCGGCGGAGGCCACTTCGTCGGAACCCAGAAATCACCGAAAGCCCTTACAAGTGCGATGTGCGCATCACCGATGACCGTGGAAGGCCTTACGCAGCCCATTTTGGGGCATGGTGGTACCCGGAGCGCTGGGAAAATCAACCAGCTCCCTGGTGGAGGTTCTGGGAAAAGCGCACGTCCGTGTGAAGGCTCTATGCCCCGTGGCACTTCTTGTATTTCTTACCTGAGCCGCAGGGACAAGGATCGTTGCGCCCCACTTTTTCCTGACCGCGTACGACTTGTTGCACAGGCTGCACGTCGCCTGCGCCAGCCATGCGAGCCTGTTCCAGTTCGCGACGCTTGCGGCGCATAAAGGCTTCTTCCAGGTCGTCGGCGGACGTTGCCACCAAGCGCGGCGGATGATGTCCATTGCCTCCGCCGCCCTGTCGGGCTGGAACTCCGGACTCCGGACCTTGTCCTGCGAGTTCGCCTCCCGGCGGACCAGCGACACCTGTGTCCGGCGGTCGTTCGATAATCTGCATCAGGTAGAGATAGCGCGCCGTATCTTCCTGGAAGCGCTGCAACATGGCCTCGAACATCTCGAAGGACTCCTTCTTATACTCGACCAGCGGATCGTGCTGGCCATAGCCGCGCAGCCCGATGCCCTCCTTCAGATGGTCCATGCTGAGAAGGTGATCTTTCCACTGCGAGTCCAGCACGCTGAGCATGATCATGCGCTCGTGATGGCGCATGGCGTCAGGGCCGATCAGCTTCTCCTTCGCCTCGTATCGCTCCTTGAGCTTTTCGAAGATGGCATCGCCGAGTTCCTGCCGGTTCAAGGCCTCGGGCTTTACGCCTTCGGAAATGAAATCCACGCCGAAGCGCGTGAACACGGCATCTTTCAGTCCTTTAATGTTCCAGTCATCGACGTGGCCCTTGGGTGGGCAATACTCCTCCATCAGATCGCCGAGAATCGCGGAGACATAGTCTTCCAGGATCAGATCTTTCTGATCCATCCCCTCAAGCAAGCGCCGGCGCAGGCCATAGACAGCCTCGCGCTGCTTGTTCATCACGTCGTCGTATTCGAGAAGATGTTTGCGGGATTCGAAGTGCTGCCCTTCGACCGCCTTCTGGGCCGTCTCGATACGCCGGCTGATCAGCTTCGACTCAATCGGGACGCCTTCCTCCATACCCAGCCGCTCCAGCAGCTTCGATACCCACTCCTTAGCGAAGATGCGCATCAGGTCATCTTCCAGCGCGAGATAGAAGCGCGAAGAGCCGGGATCGCCCTGGCGGCCGGCTCGACCGCGAAGCTGGTTGTCGATGCGGCGCGACTCGTGGCGTTCGGTCCCAAGAATATGCAAGCCGCCGACAGCAGTAACCTCGTCGTGCTCAATATCGGTCTGTTCTTTGTAGCGGCTGAAGACCTCGTTCCACTTGTCCGTTGGGACCGTGTATTCATTGCCACTGTAATAGAAAATGGAAGTCGTGCCATCTTCCTGCGGGCCCTCGATCTTGCCTTGAGCCACGCGCAGTTGTTGCGCGATGCCTTTCTTGACCAACTCCTGCTTGGCCATGAATTCAGGATTGCCGCCGAGCAAAATGTCAGTGCCGCGGCCAGCCATATTGGTGGCGATGGTCACCATGCCCTTGCGTCCGGCCTGCGCCACAAACTCAGCCTCGCGCTCGTGGAACTTGGCATTTAAGACAACGTGCTGCTTCAGGCCTTTCTTCTTCAGCAGTTCGGAGAGGCGCTCCGACTTTTCAATCGACGTGGTACCAACCAGCACCGGCTGACCTTTTTCGTGGAGCTTCTGAATCTCTTCGGCCACCGCAAAATATTTTTCCTTCTCCGTCCGGAAAACAACGTCAGGATTCTCCAGCCGTAGCATCTGTTTATTCGTCGGAATCACGATGACTTCCAACTTGTAAATATTGTCGAACTCCGTCGCTTCGGTCTCGGCCGTGCCCGTCATGCCCGAGAGCTTTTTGAACATACGGAAATAATTCTGAAACGTAATCGTGGCAAGGGTCTGATTTTCGCGCTCAATCTTCACGCCTTCTTTGGCTTCAATCGCCTGGTGCAAGCCATCGGACCAGCGCCGTCCCGGCATCATGCGCCCGGTAAATTCGTCAACGATGATGACCTCGCCCTCTTTGATTACGTACTCCACATCGCGCCGATATAGGGCGTGCGCCTTGATGGCAGTCTCCACGTGATGCTTCAGCGGCCAGTTTTCCGGATCAGCAATGTTGCCGATGCCCAGAAGTTGCTCGACTTTTTCCCAGCCTTCGTCGGTCACCGTAATGTTGCGATGCTTTTCATCCACCACAAAGTCGCCGGTAAGCTGCGCCGGTTCCCCCGGCGCCACTTCCAGCTCTTCACCTTTTTCCAGCTTCGGAATGATCCGATTCACGCGGTAATACTTGTCCGTCGATTCCTCGCTCGCCCCTGAAATGATCAGCGGCGTACGCGCTTCGTCGATCAGGATGGAATCGACTTCATCGACGATGGCAAAATTGTGGCCGCGTTGGACACAATCTTTAAGATCGAACTTCATGTTGTCGCGCAGGTAGTCGAAGCCAAACTCGTTGTTAGTGCCGTAGGTTACATCGGCGGCATAAGCGGCGCGTCTCTGCTCATCGTCGAGATCGTGAACGATCACGCCCACCGTAAGGCCAAGGAAGCGATAAAGCT
>Ga0074046_10003057_pt1 | contig 14182 bp, 10 predicted proteins | sample BogForMeECP23OM3_FD_94441 | JGI IMG/M metagenome (GOLD analysis project Ga0074046, IMG submission 94441) | Bog forest soil microbial communities from Calvert Island, British Columbia, Canada - Bog Forest MetaG ECP23OM3 | ecosystem: Environmental > Terrestrial > Soil > Wetlands ...
GTGAAGGTGCCCGGGGCGAGGATCTTGAGCAGGAACGTGGCGAACGCGAGATCGGCCTGCTCAGGGGGAAAAAGCCGCGACCGTATCGGTCGCGGCGGCCAGGGCATGCGGGAAGCTGATCTTGTCCGGGGGGACGCCCGCGGCCGCTGCCCCGATCCCGATGATCTTGCAGATCGCCTGGTAAACGGCGAACAGCGCCCACATCTCCTGCTCGACGCCGGCCGGGTCCTTGCTGCGCAGCACCGGCTGGCCCTCGCCCATGTCGGTCTTGTGGTGACCGATGACGGTCTCGCATCCCCACCGCCGCGGGTAGCAGCACGCCAGATCCAGCGCCGGGTACTCCTCCGGATCCAGCAGGTCGGTGACCAGGCAGAACAGCTCGGAAGTCTCCTCATGCCCGCCGTCTTCCGGCGCCGTGTGCACGGTGTACTCGATGACCCGCACGGTCAGCGGCGGGCCGTCGCTCTTGCGGGGCGGCGTCAGTTCCGCGAGATAGGTGCCGTCGGCCAGGACCTTCACCGGCTTGAGGGCAAAGGACGCCGAGGCGCGCCACAAGATGTGCGCCCCGGTGGCGAGGAACTCCCGGGCCAGCGCCCAGGACAGGAACTTGCGGTCGGCCAGCACCAGCATCCCCGGCCCGAAGCATCCGGTCTCCAGCAGGTCGCGGGCCAGGGCCTGCTCGGAGTCCCGGTAGGGGCCCAGCGATGCCCCGAGCAGGCTCCCGGTCCCGGACTCCGCCGCCGCCAGCCACCGCACCTGCGGGAACGCCCCGTCACGGGCCTGGTTCGACGGACGGCCGAAATGCTCATCGTTGGGCGCCTCGTCCGGCACGTCCGAGGTGGACCCGTCGATCGAGACGACCCGCAGCCCGCAGCAGAACACCCCCGGCGTCCCCTCATCCCCGATCGGCCCCGCGACCTGCTCGAACAGGAACCGGACCGGTGCCGGGCCGAGCTTGCCGCGGCCCCGCGACAGCGAGGAGATGTTCGGCGGCTTCCACCGCCGCCCGCCGCCCGCGGCAACCCAGCCGCCCGGGTCCAGCTCCTGCCCGGCCAGCAGGTCACCGGCGCGCCGCTGATGGTACAGGCCGTCGGCCAGCTTGGTCATCACCTGCCCGTACCCGCAGTTCCGGCCCCGGAACAACCACAAGGCCAGCACGAAATACATCACCAGCCGCGCCGGCAGCAGCCGGCGCCGCTGCTCCCGGGCCCCGGCCGCGTCCACCGCCGCATCCACCAGCTCCGGCGTGAAAACCCTGGCCAGGACACCAACCGAGATCCGGTCCGGCAGCCAGCCGTCCGGAGACAGCCCTTCAGAACCATCATGCGCCACGAAACCGTAACGATACCACGTCAGACCTTAAAGCAAGGCCATTGGGCTGACGGCTGACGATCTGCGCCATACGCGCGGGTGATCCTCTCGGCCAGGACCGTGGCGGCGTTCGTCGTGCGTGACCGCTGCCGCTGTCACTACCCGGTGAGTTCCTGGCAGCCATTGCACGGCCCTTTCTGGCACTATCGATATGTGGCCACCCTCATTGAACGCCTCGCACAAGCTGCCTACGAAGCCCACCGCGCCGCGCTTCCCACATCGCTCCCGCCGTGGGAAGACATCACCAAGCAGGAGCAGCAGGCTTGGAAGGCCGCCGCGTCCGCCGTCGCCGGGCAAACCGGCGGCACCGTCGCTGAGGCGCCTCACACCCAACTCCTGGTCATCCAAGTCGGAGACCAGCGTCATACCTTTGGTACCGACTTCACCGTCGGCCGTGAAGGCAGCCTCGCTATCGACGACGAGTTCGCCTCTGGTCAGCATGCCCGTTTCCAGACTGTTCGTGGCCTGTGGTACGTCCAAGACCTCGGCTCCACCAACGGCACCATGCTCAACGGGCGCCGGATCCTTTCAGCCCAGTTGCTGAAGAAACGCGACAAGATCAAGATCGGCCACACGGTCATGACCGTGGTGTCGGCATGAGCCGTTCCCAGCACGCTGAGCGCCTTCGCCCACGCCGACCGGCCCAGCTCAGACTTTAGGAGGCAGGATCCGTCCAGGCGTAACCCCGTTGTCTTCGCCGTCTTTGTAGAGCCTCTCCGGGTGACACCAGGTAGGTGTGCCCTCTGTGCTGCGCCGCACCAATCCCCGACCCCGGCTCGACTGGGCCGACCGGGCGGTCCTCGCCGCGCTGATCCGGCTCCTGCCGGGAACGCTGCGCGCGCGAACGCTTATGCGGAACGGTTCGTGCTCATCGCCCGGACCGAAGTTACCGACCGGATGCTGATCTTCGGCCAGCGGCATCTGCCGCTGGTCCTGGCCGAGTACGAGGCACACTACAACGGACGGCGCCCCCATCGCAGCCGCCAGCTCCAACCGCCCCGGCCCGACCACCCCGTCGCTGATTTTGGCGGCGATCGGCGTGGAGGTCACATAGATCATGCGCAGTCGAGGTTGCCTCAGGAGCAGCAAGAGAACAAGGAACCGCTCCTCATACCCTTGCTCTAGGGAGCCGTTCCTCGTCGCTGAGTTCTGCCAGCGCTAGCCCTCGCGCCATCCCGGTAGTCATGAACTGACCTTTGCGGAGTCGAGCCCGGAAACCTCAAAGGTGCGGATCGGCCGGGAGAAGCCACGCAAGGATAGCTCGCCGACCAGCCGGCTCACAATGAGCTCCTCGGCTGCCGCGTTCACGCGCTGGGTGACGAGGATCTGCCAGGGCGCCGCCTCGGCACAGAGGCGCGCTGCGAGGTTGGTGACGCTCCCGATCGAGGCGTAATCGAAGCGGTCGGCATAGCCGACCCGTCCGAGTGTGGCATAGCCCTGGGCGATGCCCACCCGGAGGGCCAGCTCATGACCGCGACGCTGCCATCTGTCTGCCAGTTCCTGCCCCTGCTGGCGCATCGTCAGCGCCATCCGGACAGACCGCAACGGCGCGTCGTCGCACGGGACGGGATCGTTGAAAAAGACCACGAGTCCATCACCGGCGAACCGCTCCAAAGTCCCCTCGAAGCGGGCTATGAGGTCGCCCAGGGCACCGTGATACTCCCCGAGGATCTCCCAGACATCCTCGGGTTCAGCCGTTTCGGCGAAGGCGGTGAAGCCACGCAAGTCACAGCACACCACCGTGATCTCGCGGCGGTGCGCGTTGAGGAAAGACTCATCGCCTGAGCTGATGATGAGGTCAGCCAGCTGCGCCGGAAGGAAGCGGCGCAGCCGGCCCACGCGTTCCAGTTGCTCAATCTGGTCCTGGACGCGCTGCTCGAGCTCACGGTTCCACCGCGCCAGCTCGGCGGCCTGATGTTCGATCGTGTCGTGGTACCGCTTGACTCGAACCAGGGAGCGCACCCGGGCCAGCAGCTCCGCCTGGTCGAAAGGCTTGTTGACGAAGTCGTCGGCGCCAGACTCGATGGCGCGGATCTTCTCCTGTTCTCCACTCGCAGTGATCATGATCACCGGCAGGAAAGCCGTCCCTGGATCTTCGCGGATTCGGCGGCAGACCTCATACCCATCCATTCCGGGCATCAAGATGTCCAGCAGAACGACATCTGGGTGCTCCTTGCTCAGCACGTCCAGAGCTTCCTCTCCGGAGGACGCCGTGGCCACCCGGAATCCCTTTGGCGACAGCACCGCCTCAAGCAGGCGAACGTTCTGCGCCAGATCATCCACGACGAGTACGAGCGGGTCCGATGTCACTCAGTCCCCTCCTTCCCACCTGAGAGGAATCTGCGAACCTGATCGGGAAAGGCACGGACACTGATCGGCTTCTCTACGTACCCGTTGAAGCCGGCATCCAAGGCCCGTTCCCGATCGTGCTTCATCGCCTGGGCCGTTACCGCGACCACGGGTATGTCCGCCGTCCGCGGGCTCACGCGCAGCCGACGAAGAGCCTCCATGCCATCGATACCGGGCAGCTGGAGATCCATGAGAATGAGATCGGGAGGCTCGCTGACCGCCAAATTGATGCCGTCCTCGGCCGTCCGAGCCACCCGCACGTCGTAGCCTGCGTACTCGAGCACGTCCCGCAGCAGCTTGAGATTCCGCTCGTTGTCCTCCACGACCAGGATCACGTAGGTCATCCCGACTCCGAAGCCGGGGACTGGCGACTTGTGCTCGCCCACCGAAGCAGTCCCGCGAGGCCCGACAGATCGAACTCCGTCTTGCGCGCCACATACGTGATTCGCCCCTGCAGTCGCTCCTTGTCCTGCTGGGTCATTGACTTGGACGTCAGGATGACCACGGGGACGGATTTCGTGTCGAGGTCTGCTCGCAGAGCCTCCACGACTTCGAAGCCATCCATACCGGGCATGAGAAGGTCCAGCAGAACGGCGGAGGGTTGCCGTTCCCGGATCATTGCCAGCCCCTCCTGGCCCGTGGCTGCGCCCAGCACCGTCCATCCCTCGGGCTCGAGACTTGCCCGGACCAGCTCGATGGCAAGAGGATCGTCGTCAATTGCCACCACCGTGCGCTTCCGCTCAGGCATTGCCGCAGCGCGGTAGAGGGCGGCCAGCAGCTGATCCTTGCCCACCGGCTTGACGAGGTATTCGGCGGCGCCCAGCGCAAACCCGCGGCCACGCTCATCAAGCATCGACACCACGATCACCGGTATCGCTGCCGTCCCCGGATCTGCCTTGAGCTGGGCGAGAACCTCCCAGCCGTCGATTCCCGGCAGAAGGATGTCGAGGATAACGCCTGCGGGACTCAGCCGGCGCACCGTATCCAGGCCTTCTTCGCCGTCTCGGGCGCTGACGACGCGGGCGCCCGCCGCCTCGAGATAGACCCGCAGCAGATCGAAGGACCGCCGGTCGTCTTCCACGACAACGACGGTGGGCCCAGGGCCCGGGGACAACTCTGCGGGGAGACCTGAATCCAGGCCGACCTGCGGGACTGACGTCAACGACGATTGCCCGGATCCGGTCGGCAGCGTGAATCCGAACGTGCTGCCCTTCCCAGCTTCACTTTCGACCCAGATCCTGCCCCCATGCAGCTCAAGGATCCGCTTGGACAGGGTGAGCCCCAGCCCGGTGCCCTCGGTCTGCCCGGCAAGCCGGGCGCCTTGCTGGAAAGCGTCGAAGATGCGCTGACGGTCCTCAGCCGCCACACCCGGTCCCGTGTCGGCCACCTCCATGACGAGGTCCTGATCACGTATTGAGGCGCGGACATCCACGCGCCCGCCGTCGGGGGTGAACTTCACCGCGTTGGACAGCAGATTCAGCACGACTTGCCTGAAGCGCAGACGATCGGCGTCAAGCAGGCCGACCTGGGGATCGACCTCAAGGCTCAGGAGGATTCTTTGCTTGAGCGCTCGCTCACGTACCATCGAGAGGCAATACTCCAGGGATTCGCGGACGGCGAATTCCGAGCGGTTCAGGACCATCTGGCCGGCCTCGATCTTCGACAGGTCGAGAATGTCGTTCAGCAGTTCGAGCAAATGTTTGCCGGAACTCCAGATGTCGCGCAAGTAGTCGTCCTGACGCTCGTTGAGCTCGCCAAACATGCGCTCCAGGAGCACTTCAGAAAAGCCGATGATGGCGTTCAGCGGCGTACGCAGCTCATGGGACATACTGGCCAGGAATTCCGACTTGTGCCGGCTCGCGACTTCGAGTGCGGCGCTCTGTCGCTCCAGTTGCCGGTACAGCTGCGCGTTGATCAAAGCCAGTGAGGACTGGCTGGCGAACGTCTCCAGCAGGTCGTAGATCTCTTGCGGGATGCGCCCGGGGGTATGGCGGCGGATAACCATTGCACCGACAATGCGGCCTTCGCGAAGCATGGGGACGGCAACGAGGGAATGCCAGCCGCTCTCGGCCAGGACGTTCAGGTGGGGATCGAGTGGTGCCTCGCGAAGGTCCGTGAGCTCCAGGGGCCGGCCCAGCGTCGCCGCTTTGCCGATAAAGGTGTCATCAAGTCCTATCCGGGCGCGCCGGAGAGCGTCGAACGCTTCAGGGCTGGTGCCGCAGACGGTCTCGACGCGGAACTCCCTGGCGTCCTCGTCGAACTCGTAGATAGAGCCGCCGTCCGACCCGGACAGCCGCACAGCCTGCGTGATGATCGTGTTGAGCACCTCGGTGAGGTTCAGGCTGGAGCTCACCGCTTGGCCCACCGCGCCGAGGGCCTCGAGTTGAGTCACCTTGCTCCCGAGCTCGTCGGTGCTGCTCTCCAGCGTCCGCACGAGATCAACGGTGCGAACGGCGAGAGCCGCCTGCGCCGCGAACGTCGTGAGGACTTCCACTGCGTGATCGCTGAACGGGTGGACCTGGGTTCGCCACACCGAGAGCACCCCGACAACTTCGCCGTCCAGCAGCATGGGGACACCCATGATTGTCCGGAAGCCGGCCACCCGCTGTGCCTCCGTTCGGCCGTAGTCAGGGTCGGCGAGCACGTCAGTGATCTGCGTAGCCCGCCGGTCAAGCGCGACCCGGCCGACGAGCGTTCCCCGGTCCAGAACCACGGGGTTATTGGCGACGAATTCCCGGTACTCCGCCGTCATCCCCGAGCCGTATGCCAACCGGTACCTGTCTCCATCCACCAGGAATATCTCTCCAGTATCGGCACCGCAGAGCTTCCGCGCGGATTCGACGACCGTTTCAAGTACTCTCTCAAGATCAGATGCGGATCGTCCGATGACGGCAAGAACCTCGCTCGTCGCGCCGAGCTGCTCGCGCACCTCAGCCAGCTCATCACCCAGCCGTTCGATCTCGGCTGTTATCTCCGCATTAATGGCCGGGTCCTGATCGGCCGGCTTCCGCTTGTCCCGCTCGACCATTCGGCCACCCCCTACGCGGCGTACCTGAGAGCATCACCTTCGTACCAGTGTCCCTTACATGGCAACCGGCAGACAACAGGCGAACGCCGCAGGTCACGGGCGGCACGAGGAGCGTATCTTTGTCCTGCTTGCGCCCGGCAGCACCGTTACCGCGACGAACTCTCGTCGGTTGGCATCCGTTCGGGCAGGGGCAAGGTCGACATGCCGTAGCTAACCGCGCTGAGCACCTTGACGAAGCGATAGCCGGCGATGCCCGCGCGCAGCGGCCTCGTCCATATCAACGCTGCCCAATGAGTCTGCTCCTGTCCAGATCCTGGACCCACTGGTCCAGGTCGTCACTGGCCTCCCGGGTGCCCGCCCGGACTGTCAGGTGAGCGTCGCCGCTGCTGTCGGCGGCAGCAGCCACGACGATTGCCCCGGAAGGCGGCGGGCCGTCGCTCGCGGCGATGCCGTCCCTGGTGAGCCCGGCGGCTAGACCCGCGCGCCGACCTCCAGCCGGACTGATCACCAGCTTCAGCCGGTCCGCGACAGCCAGTTGCGCGGCGACTAGGACAGCGGCTGCCCCGCCCTCCCCTCGCGTCCACAGCGCCGCGACCGCGCTGGGCGCTTCCGGCAGGCTGCGCAGGACCGTGACGAGCTGGACTGCTCCGTCGGCGGCGAGCGTCTCGCGGAAAGCTCTGCCTGGGCCTAGCACGATGGTGTCAGGCTCGGCAGCCGCCACATAGCCGGGCAGCTCGGCGGCGATATCCTGGCTGAACCGGGACCGCACGACCGCTGACACCCCGCGAGCCGCCGCCCGGTCGGCCAGCGCCTGAAGATTTCCCGTGGTCCTGGTCGTTTCCCGCAGCTCGCCACCCAGCCCGGTGGCGACCTCCAACCGGGTGTCATGCTCCTGCGCCACGAGATGGCAGACGATGAGCTGGCTGTGCTCCCGGCTGGCCGCCAGCGCTGCCCCGATGTCAACGAGCGGAGCGGCGGTTTCCGGCGCCTCGATCAGCACCAGGATCCGATGCCCGGCGGCGGTCCCGAGCGCAGCGCGGTCCGCCTCCGCGATGTCTCGCACCAGGAAGCGATCCGGGTAGATGAGATGCAGCAGTGGCCCGGCCATCATCGTCGTCACGATCGCCATCACTATCATCAGCGAATACAGCGACTGGTCCAGGATGTGCAGCTGCAGGCCAACCGAGAGGATCACGATCCCGGTGACCCCACGGGTGTTCATCAGGGTGGCGAGAACCCCGGCGCGCCGACCACGGACGCCCGCGAGGCTGGCGCCGATGAAGGCGCCGCCGAACTTGCCGGCGACAGCGACCAGCAGGATGAGGCAGAGTTCCACCAGCCCGGACAGGCCGACCGACGACAGGTTGACGCTCAGTCCCGCCACCACGAAGAACACCGGCAGCAGCACCAGGACGCTGACCTGTTCCAGGCGACCGAGGATCTCCTCCCGCAGGGCGGTCGCGGCCCCCTCCCGGGGCATGACGACGCCGAAAAGGAAGGCGCCGAAGATGTACTTCAGGCCCATCCAGTCGGTGGCGCAAGAGGACAGCAGCAGCCCTACCAGCACCGCCGCGAGAACGTTGGACGTGAGCTGGCCCTCCCGCTGGTAGACATCCACCAGCCTGCGCAGGAGCGGGCGGACTAGACCGAACATCACGCCCGCGTAGACCGGGGCCAGGAGCAGCCGGAACTGCTGGCTGCCGACGCCGGCGATCGCGACCACCACGGCCAGCAGCGACCAGGCCAGCACGTCGTCTGTTGCGGCGCTGGCGAGCGCGATGCTGCCGATCCGGGTGCGGTGCATGCTTCGGTCCATGAGGATGCGGGCCAGCACCGGAAACGCGGTGACCGACATGGCCGTGCCCACGAAAAGCGCGAACGGGAGGACCTTATGCACGTGATGACGGCTGGCCAGCCATGCGCCGAGCCCAACTCCGAGTGACAGCGGAAGAATGATCGAACTGACCGACACGCTCGCGGCCACGCGCTCCCGGCCCCGGATCAGGCGCAGGTCGAGCAGGTACCCGACGGCGAACATGAACATCACCACGCCGAGATTGGCCAGCGCGCTCAACGGCTGCCTCAGCGTGATCGGGAACAGCGTCGCCGTGATCTTGCCGTGAAACAAGGTCGGCCCCAGCAGGATGCCGGCGATGATCTCGCCGAGTACCGGCGGCTGGCCGAGCCGCTTGGCGGCCATGCCCAGCAGCCGGGCGAGCAGGATGATGATGGCCAGGTCGGCCAGGAACAGCTGGACTTCTTGATCTGTCATCGGACGCCGCTCCCGAAGCACACGTTCGCGAGGCCCGCTAGGGCACGTGCCCTCCAGTACCCGGCGGTCATCCCGGCTCCGGCCTTGATGGTGCTTGCGACCTGCTCGGCTCGGGCAGGGTCGGTGGAGGCCACCACCACGGCGATCTCAGCCACGTGGGCGGGATCATTGCCAGCAGCCTCTACCGCCTGTTCCAGCAGCGGCCCGGCATTGGCCGGGTCGGTGCGAACCGCTACCACTGCCCTGACCAGCGCCTGCAGGTATCTGTCGCCGCTGCTGGCGGCGATTCGCTCACCGCAGCCAGGGTCGGTGAGCGCCGCTACCATGGCCACCTCAGCCCGCATGGGTGCGTTGCGGGGCAGGCTACCGATGACCTGCTCTGCCTGGGCAGGGTTGGTGCAAGCCGCAGCCAGGGCTACCTCCCCCAGGGCCTCGAGCCGGGCCGGCGCGCTGCTGATGGCGCGGGCATACTGCTCGGCCTCGGTCAGCAGTGGCCCAGCGTGGTCAGGGTCGATCTGGGCCGCTGCCGCCTTTACGCTGGTCAGAGCCATGCTCTGCAAATCACTGTGGCTGATGGCGCGGGCCCACTGTTCCGCCTCTGTCAGCAGTTGCCCAGCCTGGGCAGGGTCAGTCTGGGCTGCTGCCGCCTCTGCACCCGTTGGCGCCGCGTCCGGCAACGTGCCTTGATCGGCGATGGTGCGGGCGAACCGCTCGGCGTCATCCGACAGCCGTACCGAACGGTCAGAGTCGGCTCTGGCCACAACGATGGCGATCTCGGTCAGTGCCCGGACCTTCCAGTAGATTGCCTGGTTCGGGTCGTCCAGCATCGAGGGCGGGAGAGGTGCCTCCCGCTTCCACCTCTCCTGGCCCGCAGTCTGCCGGGGCCGGCCGGTGACGGCAGAGGCGATCCGCGCGGCCCGGGTGGAGTCGGTGCGGGCCGCCACCATGGCGACCTTGGCTAGCGCTATGTCACGCGCAGGCGTACCCATGGGCCAAACGAGCTCCTCCGCGCTGGCAATGTCCACGTCAGCTACTACCTCGGCAACCTTAGCGATGAACGGTGCGACATCGTCTAGGAATTCTCGGTGGTGCCGCGCCCGGACGACGGGGGGGATCTTCTCAATGTCAGCCACCAGCCGCTTTGCGGGCGATGGGTCGATGCGGGCCAGGAGCATGCCGAACTCTGATGCGGAGTGCCAGACCAAGGCCTCCAGGATGTGATGGTAGCCCGCAGTCCCCGGGATGCGCTCATTCCAGTTTGGGTGCAGGGCGTCGTCCAGCAGCTGTGCGGCGTGAGCAGGGTCGGAGCGGGCAGCCACCGCTGCCACGTGTACCAGTGCCCTGGCCCGCTGAACCGCCAACGTGAGGGCACGGTCGTACTCATTATCCAGTCCCCGGGCGCGGGCGCTGCTGCTTGCTGGAGGCGGTTGCGGGCCGGGAATTGCTGCCGCGCGGTCCTCCGGTACCATGGCCTGCTCATCCAGAGGAAGGGCGCGGGCGATCGGTTCTGCCTCCTCCAGCAGCCGGGCGGCGCGCGCCAGGTCGGTGGCGGCTACCGCTGTGGGTTTAGGCGGTGGCTTATAGGTCGTGATCATGGTTTGGAGTGGCGGGGGAAGCCACTGGCCGGGTAGGTCAGGGTCGGCGAGGAGTTCCAGGATCTTGGCCGGGGTAGGCCGTTCGGAAGGCTCCTTGGCCAGGCATGCTGCTACCACATCGCGGATCTGAGGGTCCAGGCTGCTAAGGTCCGGCTCTTCGTGGACGACTCGGTAAGCAATCGCCTCAGGCAGCCCCACCCCGAACGGCCGGACGCCGACGGCGTAGGCCAGCACCATCCCAAGCGCGAAGACGTCGCAGGCTGAAGTAAGCGGCCGTCCCAAGAGAACCTCGGGTGCCATGAAACCCGCTGTGCCAGACCGCGCGGTAACGCCGGAAGCGTCGATGGCACGCGCGACGCCAAAGTCGATCACGTGAGGCCCGTCTTCAGCCAGCAATATGTTCGACGGCTTCAGATCCCGGTGGATCAGCCCGGCGGCGTGAATGGCTCCCAGCGCCTCGGCCACGCCCGCGCCCAGCACCCTCACGCTGTCAAGGGGGAGGGCCTGGTACTCGCTGAGAACCTGCTCGAGAGACGGTCCGGCGATAAAGGCAGTCACCATCCACGGCCGTTCGGCGTCCGGGTCAGCATCGACAACCTGTGCGGCGTGGAATCCGCCGACCTTGCGGCCAGCCTCTACCTCCAGACGAAACCGCCGCCGGAACTTGACGTCATTAGCGAAAACAGGATAGATCAGCTTGACCGCGACCGGGCGCCCGGCCCGCGACCGGCCGAAGAACACCTCGCCCATCCCGCCCGACCCAAGACGACCGATCAGAACATAGTGCCCGACTCGCCGAGGGTCTCCTGGCCTAAGGGAATCCATGCCACCCCGTCACCGCAAGGGAATAGCGGACGCAGTGAACCCGCCCGAACCCGATGATTCCAGGAAACAGATCGCCGAGAAAGACTTACTCCATCACGCCGGCTAACCAGGCGAGCGCTCGCCGACACCTGGCCGGGCTGGTCACGTCCGGCCAGCTCTGTCCAGACCTGCCGGGCGGCTACGTCATCGCCGGGCGACTCTAGCCCTCGCTGGCCTACTGCGACAACAATCGTTCTACTTCGCGATGTGGGCTTCGCGTTCGTCGGCGTGCGCGGCGATGGCGAAGATAGCGATGCTGGCGGTGACCAGATCCAGGAACCGGGCGGTCTTGGTCGCCTTCCCCGGGTGCGGTGCGGGGGCCGGCCGGAGCTTCGGGCGCGGCGGCCGGCGGGCGACCGGGCACTCGTCGAGCACCCAGGCGCGGAACCCGGCCAGGGTGGAGGCGGGGGCCAGGGCCAAGCGCAGCAGCCACAGGAGCAGGCCGCCGAGGATGGCCAGCGGGGTGGCCGCGTCGGCGGCCAAGGTGGTGCCGAGGTGGTGGTGGCGGGCGAGGGCCCGGGCGCGGACGACGCCGATGAGGGTATCGCTGGCCAGGGCGTAGGCGACGGGGGGCAGGGCCCAGATGGCCAGGTTCCGCCAGCCGGGTTCGGCCGCGATCGCGTTCATGAACACGCTGGCGGCCACCGAGGCCAGGTTCAGCGCCCGGGCGCGCAGGGCGCGGCGGCCGTGCAGGGCCAGCGTGATGCCGAGGCAGGCGAAGACCAGGGCGGCGGCGTCCGGGATCGCGGCTTCCAGGGCAGCGATGGCCGGGAGGTGGCGGGTGGCGTCGACCATCCGGTACTGGGCGGTGAAGCTGACCGCGGCCGCAGCCGCGGCCAGCACGCAGAGTCCGGCGGCGGCGTTACGCAGGTCCCGGCGGACCGAGGCTGCAGTTCGTGCCGCACAGCTGCTGCCTGCTGTACCGGGTGCCGGGTGCGGGGACCTGCGGCGACTGCGTGCTGACGGCTAGCCGATCACGCTTATCCGATGACACCGAGCAGGTCGGCGCGGGCCGTGGCGAGCGAGGGGCCGTACCAGACTTACGTGCCGTCGGCGTAGAGCTGGTCAAGGCCAATGAGGCGGACTTCATCGGCGTGGGCAGCTTGCAGGTCACCGCTGAAGCCGGCACCGGAAAAACAGCTCAGGACGGTGTTGCTGGTGTCGAAGCCCTTGACCGCGAGCAGGTCCCGTGCGCGGTGAAGGCGCTCGGCGTGGCGGATGTCCATGATCCGGTCCCACTTCGCCTCGCCGAGGGAAAGGATCTTGCGCGGACGCCCGTGCTCGGCTGGAGCGAGCACGGCGACATCTATCTCGATCTGGGTCCGGTTGGAGGGGTCCGAGACGACCCCAGCGCCCACCTCGCTCGGCAAACCGCCGAACATCTCAGGGCCGGCCGCGATCGCGTAGTCGCGACAGATCGCCTCGAAGTGCGGTCCCGCCACCTGGGACAGGAAGCGGGGTCGGGCGTTGCGCCACACCGTGGGTCCGTCACCGATCTCGAGCCGGGCCCAGTCACGGCTCATGATTGACTGGTAGAAGGTGACAAGCGGCTCCACGATGCGGTACCTCATCCTGCCGGACCTGAACAGGTCGGGCTCTTTGATCAGCAGCCGGCAATCTTCGAGAACGCGGAGCGGATGCGCTACCTCGTTGGACTTCCGGCCGATATAGCTGGCGATTCCGCCGGACGTGGCGTTTCCCTCGGCTACAGCGGCGAGCACCGAATGGTAGAGCGACGGATCGCGGATCTCGGTCTCCTCGGCGAGGAGATAGCGGGCTTCCCGGAAAAGCGGGGTCTGCGGGTTCAGCACCGTCCTGGTCACCCATGCGTCAAAGTCGGCAAGGCCCGCGGGAGCGTCCTGGCGGACGAGTTCCCGCCGGTAGGCGGGGGTTCCACCCACTACCGAGTGGACCAGCACAGCCAGCCTGGGGTCGGAGATTCCCCAGAACCGCGCCGCCTCCCGGTAGCCGAAGGGCTGGACGATCAGCTCAAGCCCGGCCCGCCCCCGCAGCGGCGCCTGCCCGGAGAGCAGGCCACCCATGACCGACATAGCGGAGCCGCACAGCAGCAGCCGCGCTTGGCTCGCGGACCCGCTCCCGCCGGGCCCGAGCTCTCGCTGGATAACTGAAGGGAGGGCGGGTGATGCCTTCACCAGGAAGGGAAACTCGTCGATGATCACCGGGACAGGGCGGTCAGCGGCAAGCTGGAACAGGTAGGGGATGGCCTCTAGCCAGTCCCGGAACGGACGAACCGGCGCCCCAGTGAAACGGATCAGCTCATCAGCGAACAACCGGAGCGAGACCGCCTCGGTCACCTCCAGGGCAGGAAAGTAAATCCCGCCCGCGACCGCCGTCAGCGCCTGCAGGAGATAGCTCTTGCCCTGCCGACGCCGCCCGCTCACCACGCCCAGCGTGGCACCCGGACGAGCGTCGGCGGCGAACGAGACCAGCCCCCTCCATTCGGCATCCCGGTCAAACAGGTGACCCGGCTTGGGTGCTTCTGTCAGCATCGAAGCATGCATAGTCGAAGTTTAATTGACCGAAGTATACTTCGGCTACCTGGATCAGTGCTTGGTGAGTGAGCATGATCAGGCGGTAACCTGCTCCCGGCCGTGCAGTGCCGCCATGTCGGCGGCGGCCAGGCCGGAATACCAGCCCTCCTCGTCAGACACCCGAGCCGCGCGGTCGTAGACGAGGCCGTCA
>Ga0074046_10003060_pt1 | contig 14177 bp, 12 predicted proteins | sample BogForMeECP23OM3_FD_94441 | JGI IMG/M metagenome (GOLD analysis project Ga0074046, IMG submission 94441) | Bog forest soil microbial communities from Calvert Island, British Columbia, Canada - Bog Forest MetaG ECP23OM3 | ecosystem: Environmental > Terrestrial > Soil > Wetlands ...
AACTTATGAGGACATCGTCGAGGCATGTTGCGACGCCTGGAACAGCCTGATCGCAGCGCCAGACCGCATTGCCTCCATCGCCAGTAGGACCTGGGCAAAAGCGTCATGACTTGTGGCGGTTGGCGCAAACTGCGATAATCCCGCCAACGATTCATCCCGGACGCCGCCGGCGGCACGCTTCGTCGTCCCGGCCAAGCGAAGCGCGAGCCGGGATCGAAAAAGGTAGCTGCTTCAATTGTTACGATCCCGGACAAGGCTCCGCTTTTGCGGGATGAGGGCGGCTGCGATACGTTGGCGCGTCCAGCAAATTCTGCTCAGGCCACGCGTTGCCGTTAGTCGCTAAGCTTGCGCGCTTCCTCGGGGAGCATGATCGGAATGCCTTTGCGGACCGGATAGGCAAGCCCGGCGGCCTTGCTGACAAGCTCCTGGGCTTCCTTGTCCCAGAGGAGCGGCTGCTTTGTCACCGGGCACACCAGGATCTCAAGGAGGAGCGGGTCGATTTCGTCTTTGGTCTCGGAAGCGTCCATCGCGCGGAACTTTCTTGCTGAATGTGCCTGATTGTTGATGTGGATACCGTCGTAAACTGTTTTGGCAGGTCCAGGCGGCTTGCGCTAGTGAAGGCTTGTCCCAGGCCCGGAACCCGGCGCCGCGATCTCCATCTCCGCCAGCGCCATGAGCACCTCCGAACGCGCCTTCAAATCGGGCGCTTCCAGAAGAGCCTGCTTCTCCTCCGGCCCATAGGGACTGATCATTGAAAGGGTGTTGATGAGAAGCTCGGTGGGGGAGCGCTGGATGCTGTCCCAGTCCGCCGTCAGATCGCGTGCATCGAGATAGGTCTTCAGGACCTCCAGGAAACGGGGCCAATCCACAGCGTTCTGACCGTGTCCGCGTACCAGATCCTGCTGATACGCAGAGAAGTTGGCGTCGCAGATCCGATAGGGCTTTGCGGTCCGGGTTTCTCCGATGATGTCGAAGCGGCAGATGCCGGTGAGGGTAACGAGAAGCCGCCCATCCTCGGTTTCGGAAAAGGCGGAAAGCCTCCCCGCGCAGCCGGTCTGGCGCAGGGGATGCCCCTTCGACGTCGGCGACTCTTCCTCCGAGCCGAGCGGCTGCACGATACCGATAATGCGGTTGCCCGCGATTACGTCGTCAACCATGCTCAAATAGCGAGGCTCGAAAATGTTCAAAGGCAGATTCGAGCGCGGAAGCAGGATGCAGCCCTGAAGCGGAAACATGGGCACCTGCGCTGGAAGATCGGCCAGCGATCGGTATCTGTCCGTGATCCCCAAAGTCGCCTCCTAAACCGGAAAACCGGCGTCAAGCAAATAAGAGCGAAGAGAGACGTTGCCGTCCCTCCAACGTGAGCGGATCTTTCGGTCCCCAAGCATCGAAGAACTCGATAAGCTGTTTTCGGGCCGCATCGTCGTTCCAGGTGCGGTCTTTCCGCACGATCTCAAACAAATGATCCATGGCTTCGCGCCGCTGGCCTTTCGCGTTAAGCGCAATGGCGAGCTTGAACCGTGCATCCCAATCTCGCGGATTGGAGGAAACAGCTTGTTCAAGGGCTTTGACATCCGACTTTGTCCCGGCCTTCCTCGCGAGGTCCAGCGCCGCCTTTGCGCTGCGATAGCTGTCGGCAGTCTGCTTCGCGGGAGGAACCAGAGCGAGGGTCTGCTCCGCGCGGTCCAGGTCCCCGGTCTGAATATAACATTTCGCGAGCCCGCTGACTGCCTCGGCATTTTCCGGATCGGCCTGCAAAATAGCCGCGAACTGCGCCGCTGCGCCGCCAATATCGCCCGCGGCCAAGGCCGCCTGCGCGTCTTCAAGGCCAGCCTCGCCGCCTGGAGCCGCACCTAAAACACGCTGGATGAAGGCGCGCACCTGGCTTTCCGGCAGGGCGCCCATGAAACCGTCGACGGGCTGACCGTTCTTAAAAGCGAAGACCGCGGGGATCGACTGAACGCCAAGCTGCGCCGCCACGTCCGGATATTCATCGGTGTTCATCTTCACAAGGCGGACCGTGCCCCTTGCTGCCTTTACGGCCTTCTCAAGGATCGGCGTGAGCTGCTTGCAGGGTCCGCACCATGGCGCCCAGAAATCAACGAGCACTGGCACTTTCCGCGACGCATCGATGACATCCGCCACGAAGGTTTGCGTCGTTGTGTCCTTGATCAGATCGCCCGCATTTTCATTCTTTTTCGCGGCGGCGCCGCCGAAGAGCGAGATGGCCATGCGTATGTCACCCGGATGTATCTATGCGACAGCTGAATACGTGTGAATAATAGAGCCTGCCTGCCACTGTCCGCAAAGCCCCTGGCTGAGATAAGTCTCGATCAGAGATCAGACAAGCGCGCAATCTAACAACACGCTTGGCGAAGCAATCGTCCGCCGTCAAGGAAAAGGTAAGAAGACGCGCGCATGCGTCTCCACCGCGCTGAGTAGAACAGCGTCAAAAAAGGTTTCGCTTCCTCGACGATTAGTCTATTGGGAGCTCGAACTAAAGCGCGGAGCGGGGGGCGCTGCGGGTTCTCTCGTCCGGATAGAAGCGTGCTCCCTGCCAATCGAGAAAGGGAGTGCGATTTTGCGAGACTCGCAGACTGCTGAAAGCGATTCGATCCTGCTGGCACCCTCGAAGGATCTTGCTGCGGCTCAGGAACGGCCAGGCGCGTACTGGCAGGTCGAGACGATGTCGCGCGCGGATCTCGATCGCTGCCAGCGCTGGCCACTCGCCTTCTCCAGCGAGCGCAAGGATCATCGTTATTACGAGGCCGTGGAGGACACGATCCATCAAGAGTTCGACTACGGCTACTTCGCCTTGAGGGATGGAGCCGGGGAAATCCGCGCCATCCAGCCCTTTTTTATCAACGATCAGGACCTGATCGCGGGAACCAGTCCCAGGATCATGAACATGGTTTCTGTGGTTCGCCGCGTCTGGCCGCGTTTCCTTAAGATGCGGACCTTGATGATCGGGTGCGCAGCGGGCGAGGGCCATCTCGATGCGCAGGACGGAATGTCCCGCCAACTTGTTGCAAAAAGCCTCGCCTCCGGGATCTCCGGGCACGCACGCTGTCTTAAGAGCAGGATTGTTGTATTCAAGGAATTCGCCACGCCGGACCGGCCGGCTCTCTCATGCTTAGAGGATGCAGGCTTCGCCCGGATGCCAAGCATGCCGATGACACGGCTGAGGCTGAATTTCACGGATTACGAAGACTATCTGAGCCGCGCGCTTAGCCGGAATACGCGCTCGCAACTTCGCCGAAAATTCAAGGAGTCTGAACAGCGCGCATCTCTGGAAATGCGCGTCGTTACCGATATCGCGCCGTACATTGACGATATTTATCCGCTTTATCTGGCTGTTTATCAGAAATCGAGCCTCCACTTCGAGAAGGCCACGCCCGAATATTTTTGCAAAATCGGGCAGACAATGCCGGACAAGGCACTCTTCTTTTTGTGGTTTCATCAAGGGAAGATCGTCGCGTTCAATTTCTGCCTGAGGCACCAGGATTCGATTTGTTCGGAGTATCTCGGCTTCGATTATAGCGTCGCGTTTGATCTTCACCTCTATTATGTCGTCGCGCGTGACGTGCTGAGCTGGGCCATAGGCAGCAAGTACCAATGGTACTGTTCAACGGCACTGAATTACGAGCCGAAACACCGCTTGCGGCATGAGCTCGACCCGCTCGATCTTCACGTCAAGCACACCTCCCCGATCTTCAATTTCATCCTCAAGCGGGCGCTGCCCTATCTTGAGCCCACACGCTACGACAAGGTGCTGCAGCGTTTTTCCAACTATAGCGATCTTCACGCGAAGCCATAATCGAGGATCAAAAAAGCCGCTCAGCCCTCGGAGCCGGGGATGAGCTCTAGAACTTTTGGAGGAGACGGCTCCTCGAAAAGCAAGCGGAGGCGTGACTCAATTACGCTTATGATCGCTCACGGAGAATGGTAAGCTCTGGCATGTATTGCAGCGCGATGGAAATGCGAGTACCCAGTGGGAACGCTGGAAAACGCAAGCATCGGTAAGGAGGACGGCATGGCACGCGCCAAAATCGCACTCATCGGGTCAGGCATGATCGGCGGCACGCTGGCCCATCTGATCGGCCTCAAAGAGCTGGGCGACGTCGTGCTGTTCGACATCATGGAGGGGTTGCCCCAGGGAAAGGCGCTCGACATCGCCGAATCCTCGCCCGTCGATGGCTTTGACAGCGCTTTTACCGGTGTGAACGACTATGCCGACCTCAAGGGCGCGAATGTCGTGATCGTGACCGCAGGCGTACCCCGCAAACCGGGCATGAGCCGCGACGATCTTCTCGAAATCAACTTGAAGGTGATGGAGCAGGTCGGCGCAGGCATCAAGAAATATGCGCCCAACGCTTTCGTCATCTGCATCACAAACCCGCTCGACGCCATGGTGTGGGCGCTGCAACGCGTGACAGGCTTGCCGAAAAATCAGGTCGTCGGCATGGCGGGCGTGCTCGACAGCGCGCGCTTCCGCTATTTCCTTGCCCGCGAATTCGATGTCTCCGTCGAGGATGTGACGGCCTTCGTGCTTGGCGGCCATGGCGATACCATGGTGCCGCTCCCGCGCTACACGACAGTTGGCGGCATCCCCCTGCCGGACCTCATCAAGATGCGCTGGCTCACTCAAGAGCGGCTGAACGAAATCGTGCAGCGGACCCGCGACGGCGGCGCCGAGGTTGTGAAGCTCTTGAAGACGGGTTCGGCGTTCTACGCACCTGCGGCTTCGGCCATTGCCATGACGGAGGCCTACCTCAAGGATAAGAAGCGCGTTCTGCCCTGTGCAGCTTACCTGACAGGCGAGTACGGCGTGAAGGGCCTTTACATCGGCGTCCCCTGCGTAATCGGGGCCAAGGGCATGGAGCGCGTGATCGAAGTCGATCTCAACACGCACGAGCGGCTCGACTTCAAGCGCTCGGTGGAAGCGGTCCAAAGCCTCGTCGAAGCCTGCGTGCGGATTGCGCCCGGGCTACAGCAGCCATCGGCCTAAGGTCTCAGCCGCCGTCACTGGCGGCTCTTTTTTCGCAACCATCTTCGCCTCTCTCACGACAAGAGCTGTCCCATGAATGTGCATGAATATCAGGCCAAAGCGATCCTCAGAGATTACGGCGTTCCCGTCCCGCGCGGTCATGCCGCCTTCGCACCGGAGGAGGCCGTTTCGGTCGCTAAGGAGCTGGGCGGTCCCGTCACAGTCGTGAAAGCACAAATTCATGCCGGAGGCCGCGGAAAGGGCCACTTCAAGGAGCGAGAAGCGGGCGAGAAGGGCGGCGTCCGCATCACGAAATCCATCGACGACGTTCGGCTCTTCGCGGACCAGATGCTGACGAACACGCTCGTGACCGTCCAGACGGGGCCAGCCGGCCGTGTCGTGAAGCGGCTTCTGATCGAAGAGGGCGCCGCCATCGCGCGCGAGCTCTACCTCTCCTTCCTGATCGACCGCGCCACCTCCCGCGTCGCCATCATCGCTTCGACCGAAGGCGGCATGGACATCGAGGAGGTCGCCCACAAGACGCCTGAGAAAATCCTGACGCTCACCATCGACCCCGCCACGGGCTACTCCCAGTTCCACGGCCGGCAGGTCGCTTTCGCGCTGGGCCTGAAGGATGGCCAAATCCGGCAGTGCGTGAACTTAATCGGCAATCTCTACAGGGCGTTCACCGAGAAGGATATGAGCCTCCTTGAGATCAACCCGCTCATCGTGACCGAAAAGGGCGACCTCGTTTGCCTGGACGCGAAACTGAACTTCGACGGCAACGCTCTTTACCGGCACCCCGACATTCTGAACCTTCGCGATTTGGACGAGGAAGATCCGGCGGAAGTTTTGGCGTCCCGCTACGACCTGTCCTATGTGAAGCTCGACGGCAGTATCGGCTGCCTGGTGAACGGCGCGGGACTTGCCATGGCCACTATGGACATCATCAAGCTTTACGGTTCGGAGCCTGCCAACTTCCTTGACGTGGGCGGCGGCGCGACGAAGGAGAAAGTTACCGAGGCCTTCAAGATCATTCTGTCGGACCCGAACGTGAAGGGCATTCTGGTCAACATCTTCGGCGGCATCATGCGCTGCGACATCATCGCGGAAGGCATTATCGCGGCGGCTCGCGAGACGAGCCTCAAGGTGCCGCTGGTGGTAAGGCTCGAAGGCACGAACGTCGAACTCGGCAAAGAGATCATCAAGAAATCGGGGCTTCAGGTCATCCCGGCGGACAACCTCGCCGACGCGGCCGAAAAGATCGTGCGCGAAGTCAAGAAGGCAGCTTGACGACCACCGTTAGCCCACCGTCAACTTTCTAGAGAATCAGATAAGGCAATCCAATGGCCATCCTCGTCGACAGTAACACCAAAGTGATCTGCCAGGGTCTTACCGGCGCCCAGGGCACATTTCATACCGAGCAAGCGATAGCTTATGGTACGAAGATGGTCGGTGGCGTGACCCCCGGTAAAGGCGGAACGAAGCATTTGGGCATTCCCGTTTTCGACACGGTCAGAGACGCGGTCGAAATGACAGGCGCCAACGCGACAGCGATATACGTGCCGCCGCCTTTTGCCGCCGACGCCATCCTCGAAGCCATCGATGCCGAGATCCCGCTCATCGTGGCGATCACGGAGGGCATCCCGGTAATGGATATGGTGAAGGTGAAGCGGGCGCTTGCCGGGTCGAAATCGCGACTCGTCGGCCCGAACTGCCCGGGCGTCATCACGCCGGGCGAGTGCAAGATCGGCATCATGCCGGGGCATATCCACAAGCGCGGGAGCGTCGGTATTGTTTCGCGCTCTGGCACCCTTACCTATGAGGCAGTCCATCAGACGACGATGGCTGGCCTCGGGCAAACCACCTGCATCGGCATCGGCGGCGATCCCGTCAAAGGCACCGAGCACATCGACGTTCTGGAAATGCTCTTGGCCGACAATGAGACACAGTCGATCATCATGATTGGTGAGATCGGCGGCTCGGCGGAGGAGGAGGCAGCCGCGTTCTACAAATCGTCTCGGCGCAAGAAGCCGATGGTGGGTTTTATCGCGGGCGTAACCGCCCCTCCCGGACGCAGGATGGGCCATGCAGGCGCGATCATTGCAGGTGGCAAGGGGTCTGCAGGCGACAAGATCGAGGCCATGAAATCGGCCGGAATCACGGTTTCGCCATCGCCCGCCGCACTTGGAAGCACGCTGGTTGAAGTGATGAAGGGCTGATCCGCTTGTCAGGCGAAAGCGGACCAGCATGAGCGGGTTCGTCCGCTTTCGCGCCTGAAAGGTGATTGCAGTGAGACGGGAAAACCTCAACGAAGCATTTGCGCGGACGTCTTTTTTGGACGGAGCGAACGCCACTTATATCGAAGACCTTTATGAGCGTTTTCAGGAGAACCCCGGTTCGGTCACCGCGGATTGGCGGGCGTTTTTCACAGATTTGAAAGAGCGCAAGGACCGCGTTCTCGCTGAGACCAGTGGACCGTCCTGGAAACCAAAATACGGCGGATTGTATGAAGACGGCGAGCTCTTGAACGCATTCGCGGCTGATTGGGGCCGCGAAGAAAAGGAGATTGTTCACAAAATAAGCGTCAAGGCGCAGGAAGAAGGCGTCGAAATCAGCCGCGAGGAGGCTTTCCGGGCGACCCGTGAATCCGTTCGCGCCATTATGCTGATCCGGGCCTATCGCGTAAACGGCCATCTGATCGGAAATCTTGACCCACTGCGACTCGCGCCGGCTCGCCCGCATCCGGAACTCGATCCGGCAAGCTATGGATTTACGCCTGCTGATCTGGACCACCAGATTTATATCGACAATGTCCTCGGCCTTGAGACCGCGAGCCTGCGGCAGATCATCGACATTCTGCGCCGCACATATTGCGGGACCATCGGCTATGAGTTCATGCATATCTCGTCGCCGGAGCAGAAGCTCTGGATTCAGGAGCGCGTCGAGGGGCCGGATAAAGAGGTCGAGTTCACCGTCCTCGGGAAGCAGGCGATCCTGACGAAGCTCGTTCACGCTGAGGGCTTCGAGAAATTCCTCGACAAGAAATACACCGGCACGAAGCGTTTCGGCCTTGAAGGCGCGGAAGCCGCCGTTCCAGCGCTCGAGCAGATTATCAAGCGCGGCGGCCAGCTCGGCGTGAAGGAAATCGTCATCGGCATGCCCCATCGCGGCCGGTTGAATGTGCTCACGAATGTGATGGGCAAGCCCTTCCGCGCGCTGTTTCACGAGTTCAAGGGCGGCTCGGCGAACCCGGAGGACGTGGAAGGCTCGGGCGACGTCAAATACCATCTCGGCGTCTCTGGCGACCGTGAGTTCGACGGGAATCATGTGCACCTGTCGCTGACGGCGAACCCGTCTCACCTTGAGATCGTGGACCCCGTCGTGCTCGGCAAAGTGCGTGCAAAACAGGATCAGCGGCACGATAAGAGCCGGTCCGAAGTTCTGCCGCTTCTGTTGCACGGCGATGCGGCCTTCGCAGGCCAAGGCGTCGTCGCGGAGTGTTTCGGCCTTTCCGGCCTGAAGGGGCATCGCACCGGCGGCTCGCTTCACTTCATCGTCAACAACCAGATCGGCTTCACGACAGCACCGCGTTTTTCGCGCTCTTCGCCCTATCCCTCCGATATCGCGCGCATGATCGAAGCGCCGATCTTCCATGTGAATGGCGACGACCCGGAGGCCGTCGTCTATTGCGCCCGCGTCGCCACCGAATTCCGCCAGCGCTTCCACAAGCCGGTCGTCATCGACATGATCTGCTACCGGCGGCATGGCCACAACGAAGGCGACGAGCCCTCCTTCACGCAGCCGCTGATGTATAAGCGAATCCGTGAGTTGCCGAGCGTCGTCTCGATTTATTCCAGGCGGCTCGCAGAAGAGGGCGTGGTCAAGGAAGCTGAGGCGGAGAAAATCCGCTCGGGCTTCTGGGAAATGCTCGAAACCGAGTTCGAGGCATCAGAAAGCTACAGGCCAAACAAGGCGGATTGGCTCGACGGTCGCTGGTCAGGCATAACGCTCGCCGAGGAAGGGCCGCGCCGCGGCAAGACCGGCGTCAGTATCGACACGCTGAAACGGATCGGCACAAAGCTGGCCGAAGTGCCAAAGGGCTTCACGCCGCACAAGACGATCGACCGGATGCTCGCCAACCGGCGGAGAATGATCGAGGATGGGCGAGGCATCGACTGGTCGATGGCTGAAGCGCTTGCCTTCGGGACGCTCCTTGAGGAAGAACTCCCCGTCCGGCTTTCCGGCCAGGACGTCGAACGCGGCACCTTCTCGCAACGGCATTCGGTCCTGACCGATCAGGTGAACGAGGAGCAGTACATCCCGCTGAACCACATCTCGAATAAGCAGGCCCGCTTCGAGGTCATCAATTCGATGCTCTCGGAAGAAGCCGTGCTGGGTTTCGAATACGGCTACAGCCTCGCCGAGCCGAAAACGCTTGTGCTCTGGGAGGCGCAGTTTGGCGATTTCGCAAACGGAGCGCAGGTTGTTATCGACCAGTTCCTGGCAAGCGGCGAGCGGAAGTGGCTGCGCATGTCGGGCCTGATCCTGCTCCTGCCCCATGGCTATGAAGGTCAAGGCCCCGAGCACTCCTCGGCGCGCCTCGAGCGCTACCTGCAGCTTTCGGCGGAAGACAATTGGCAGGTCGCGAACTGCACCACGCCTGCAAACTACTTCCACATCCTCCGGCGTCAGCTTCATCGCAGCTTCCGCAAGCCGCTGATCCTGATGACCCCGAAGTCTCTCCTGCGGCATAAGCGGGTCGTGTCCCCTATCAAGGATTTCGGGCCGGAGACCACCTTCCATCGCGTGCTTTGGGATCATGCCCAAATCGGCGGCAGCGAAAAGGTGAAGCTCGCGCCAAATGAGGACATCCAGCGCGTGGTGCTCTGTTCCGGCAAGGTCTACTATGACCTCTTTGAGGAACGCGAAATACGCGGCAACGGCGAGGTTTATCTCTTGCGCGTGGAGCAACTCTACCCGTTCCCAGCGCGCGCCCTCATCCAGGAACTGAGCCGTTTCCCGAACGCCGAAATCGTCTGGTGCCAGGAGGAGCCGAAGAACCAGGGCGCCTGGACATTTGTGGAGGCCAACATCGAGTGGGTTCTCGATCATATAGGCGCCGACTCCCGGCGTCCGCGCTACATCGGACGGCCCGCCTGTGCTTCCACGGCAGCTGGCCTCATGAGCAGGCACGCCGCCGAACTCCACGCTTTCCTTGACGAGGCGTTGACGTTACAAGGCTAGGCAATCGCCGTTGCTCACTGGGCAGCGGCTGCCCTTGTTTCTCACGTTTATTTCGGACCGCGACATGACACGTTCCTTGCGGTTCCTCCTTTCGATGCTTGCGAAGGACCTGCGCATGGCCATTGAGATCGTCGTCCCCGCGCTTGGCGAGTCGGTGACGGAAGCCACAGTCGGAAAATGGTTCAAGAAGGCTGGGGATGCAGTCGAGGCTGACGAGGCGTTGGCCGAGCTTGAGACCGATAAAGTCACGCTTGAGGTCAACGCGCCCGCTGCGGGCGTGATCTCGGAGATTGTCGTCAAGGAAGGCGAGACTGTCGCCGTCGGCGCGATCCTTGGCTCGATCGCGGACGGACAAGCGGCGACAGCCGCGGCAGTCCACACAGCGAAGCCGGCGCCGGAAAAGAAACCCGCTGCAGCGCAGCAACCAGCGCCTTCGCGCTCGCCGAACATTGAAACGCTTGCTCCTTCCGTAAGGCGCATCGCCGAGGAAAGCGGCATCGATCCTGCCACCGTCACCGGTTCCGGCAAGGATAACCGCTTGACCAAGGGCGACATGCTTGCGGTGATCGAAGGGGGCGCATCGCCGTCAAGCCCGATCAGCTTCGGGAAGATCCAAGCACCGCCGGCGCAAGCGCCGCGCGCGCCCTACACGCGTCCTGCCGAAGCGCGGGAAGAGCGCGTCCGGATGACCAAGCTGCGCCAGACGATCGCCCGCAGGCTCAAGGAAGCGCAGAATACCGCCGCCATGCTGACCACCTTTAACGAGGTGGACATGACCACAATCATGGATGTGCGCCACCGTTACAGAGATCTGTTCGAGAAGAAGCACGGCGTGAAGCTCGGCTTCATGGGCTTCTTCGTAAAAGCGTGCATCCGCGCTTTGCATGACATCCCGAGCGTCAACGCCGAAATCGATGGCGAAGACATCGTTTACAAAAACTACTACCACATCGGCATTGCGGTCGGCACGGAGCGCGGGCTCGTGGTGCCTGTCGTGCGGGATGCGGACAAGAAATCCATTGCGGAAATCGAGAAAGAAATCGCGGGCTTCGGCAAGCGCGCGCGCGATGGCAAGCTAAGCCTGGAAGAAATGCAGGGCGGGACCTTCACCATCTCAAATGGAGGCGTCTACGGCTCGCTCATGTCCACGCCGATCTTGAACGCGCCTCAGTCAGGCATTCTCGGCATGCACAAGACCCAGGAGCGGCCGATGGCCATGTGGGGCAAAATCGAAATCAGGCCTATGATGTATCTCGCTCTGTCCTACGATCACCGCCTTGTGGACGGCAGGGGGGCAGTCACGTTTCTTGTGCGCGTGAAGGAGAGCCTGGAGGATCCGCACCGGCTCATTCTCGATCTCTGACCCGATCTGGAGGGAAATCGCATGGGCAAGCACAGGCTCATCCCGCACTTGATTGTAGAAGGCGGTCTCGACGCCATCGACTTCTATGAAAGGGCCTTCGGCGCTGAAAAGACCGCGCTGATGATGGCGCAGGATGGAAAGCGCGTCATGCACGCGGAACTTGAGGTGAATGGCGGCGCGCTGAAGCTGTCGGACAGCTTCCCGGACATGCGTGGCGGCATGGCTCCGCCCGGCACGGCGGGCGGGACTTCCGTCTCCCTGCATCTCGACTTCAAGAAACCGAAACAGGTCGATGAAGCCATCGAGCAGGCGGTGGAAGCGGGGGCGACGCTCACCATGGCCGCCGAGGATACATTCTGGGGCGCTCGTTACGGACGGGTGCGCGATCCATTTGGCCATGTCTGGTCTTTTCATGCTTTGCATAAGAAGAAAGACTCAGATGAGCAGTAAGCCCGGCACCGGGTCGAACGGGGAATATTAGGATGGGTGACACCTACGATCTGATCGTGATTGGAACCGGTCCCGGCGGGTATGTCTGCGCGATCCGGGCGGCGCAGCTTGGTCTCAAGACAGCGGTTGTCGAGAAGTGCCGGACTTTCGGGGGCACGTGCCTGAATGTCGGCTGCATCCCCTCGAAGGCCTTGCTTCACGCGTCCGAGCTTTTCGAGGAGGCGGCCCACGGCTTCGCCGCGATGGGCATCAAGACCAAGCCCGAACTCGATCTGCCGGCAATGATGAAGTACAAGCGGGAGGGTGTTGACGGCAACGTCAAGGGCGTCGAGTTCCTGCTCAAGAAGAATAAGGTCGATACCTATCACGGGACAGGGCGGATCGCCGCTTCCGGCAAGGTCATCGTCCAACCCGCCGATGGAGGCGAACTGAAGACCTTGGAGACAAAGGCGACCGTCATCGCCACAGGCTCCGATGTCGCCCGGCTCCCCGGCATCGACATCGACGAAAAGCGCGTCGTATCATCGACCGGGGCCTTGGACCTCGACAAAATACCTGGCCACCTTCTGGTTGTCGGTGCGGGGGTTATCGGCCTTGAGCTTGGGTCGGTCTGGCGGCGTCTCGGCGCGAAAGTGACGGTCGTCGAGTTTCTGGACCGTATCATTCCGGGGATGGACGACGAGGTTGCAAAACAGTTCCAGCGTCTCCTGCAAAAGCAAGGCTTGGAGTTCCGTCTTGGGCAGAAAGTAGCCGGGGTTGAAATGAACGGGGCCGGCCCGCTGAAAGTGCAGGTCCAGCCGAGCAACGGCGACGGCTCAAGAGAGGTTCTCGTGGCCGACGTCGTTCTCGTGGCGGTGGGACGCGTCCCCTATACGGAGGGGCTTGGCCTTGAGGACGCTGGCGTCCAGATCGACAACAAGCGCCGCATCGTAATCGACGATCGTTTCAGGACAAATGTGAAGGGGATCTACGCCATTGGCGACGTGGTGCGCGGCCCGATGCTCGCTCACAAGGCCGAGGACGAAGGCATCGCGGCGGCGGAAATCATCGCGGGCAAAGCGGGGCACGTGAACTACGGCGTGATCCCCAATGTGATCTATACCTATCCCGAGGTCGCAAGCGTCGGCCAGACTGAAGAGGAGCTGAAGGAGGCCGGTATCGCCTACAATGTCGGCAAGTTTCCCTTCACCGCCAACGGGCGCGCAAAGGTGAACCGGCAAGCCGAAGGATTCGTGAAGTTTTTGGCCGACGCGAAGACTGACCGCGTTCTCGGCGTACACATCATCGGACCCGATGCCGGCAACATGATCGCCGAGGCGGCCGTGCTCATGGAATTTGGCGGCTCGGCCGAGGATCTGGCGCGAACTTGCCATGCCCATCCGACGCTGAGCGAAGCGATCAAGGAAGCGGCGCTCGCGGTCGATAAGCGTGCGATCCACATTTAGGGCAAGGCGGCGGGGATGGTTACGAGGCGGATTTTGCTCTTGGTTTTGGCGGCGCTCGTAATGCTCGCCGCGCAGGATGTCTCGACGTCCCCTGCCCTCGCCCAAGCGGCTCCGGTGCGGCCGCCGACGGGTCCGAAGAACTTCCTTGGGCGAAGCCATCCCGGCAAGATCACGAGGTTGTCCGACGACGGCATCGTCGTCAATCTGCGGGACGGCGGCACCCAGGTCGTGCAGTTCAGCGAAATCTGGCGCATTCGCAAAGCCTTCGCCAGCGACGAGCCGGCAGGCACGACCGTTGTCGATTATGCCAACAACAGGCTTTTTGTCGCCACCCCCTTCGACGCCCTCATTGCTGACCTCGGCAGGAAGGTAGCGCTGACGAAGCTGACGGCGCCGAACGGCGATATGATCTACATGGTCGCAAGCAAGGTCACGGACATCTCGAACGCTCTTCCCGGCCTGCACAATCCGGCCAGCAAAGCCGTGGTCGGCACGCGGGATGGGACCCAGCAAGTGCTGGAAGCGGTCGATGATGCAAAGAAGATCATTTCCAGCGCGCACGTGATCCAATAGGAGCGCATGGCTGATGTGGCGTGTTGGCGTTGACCTCGGAGGGACCAAGATCGAGGCGCTGGCGCTCTCGCCTGCGGGCGAAGAACGGATGCGCGTGAGAGCGCCGTCGCCG
>Ga0074046_10003061_pt1 | contig 14176 bp, 8 predicted proteins | sample BogForMeECP23OM3_FD_94441 | JGI IMG/M metagenome (GOLD analysis project Ga0074046, IMG submission 94441) | Bog forest soil microbial communities from Calvert Island, British Columbia, Canada - Bog Forest MetaG ECP23OM3 | ecosystem: Environmental > Terrestrial > Soil > Wetlands ...
CATTTTGAGCCAGACTCGGCCTTTGTGGAGTAGAAGTGCGCAACAGAAAACTACCGTATATATAAGATATAAAATAACATGTAAACGCGCTAAAGTTATCCGCTTGACATGGGATAATTTTCCTGATTAGTATTCGTCCAAACCGCCTGCGAACATTAATTTCGGGCGCCGCCGGGTTATGCGCCGTGATCTTATCGCGCGACATTAGCCGGGACCGGTCGCTGTCAGATACGAAACGAGCCCTTTGGCATGAGGGCACGGAGGCATATGTGATCAACCGCAGGGACTTCATGGGAATCGTCGCCGGAAGCATCGCCATGAGCAAACTGGGAGTAGCAAATCCGTATGGGTACGACGCAGGGACCGCAGGAGGAAGAGTGGATTCGCAAGGATCGTGGGTCAAAGATGGACTGATCGACGCCGGCGGCTTGCATGAGCCGCTCATCTTCGTAAAGCGTTGCGGCGGTCAGCGTCTCGATGCTCAGCAGACTTACGAGCATCAGCAGAGCGAGGAAGTAATTCGCCGTCTCCGGGATCAGGGGGTCGAAGTCTTCCATACCCATCTCTACAAAGGCTTCGGCATGATGGCCGAAAAAGCCGACATGGAAGACACGGTGCGAACTGCAGCCCTCGTGCATCGCCTGGGAATGAAAATCGATACGTACATTCAATGGAGTTCGATGATGTACGAAACCTTTTTCGCCGAGGAGCCGCGCGCGCAGGAGTGGATTCAGCGCGATGCCTTCGGCCAGCCCATCATGCTTTGGTATGGCTATCAGCAATCATTCCGCTACATGCCCTGCTTTTCCAATCAGCAGTACCTTGATTACCTCAAGAACGTCGTGACTTACGCGCTCAAAGAGGTGAAGACAGATTTCATTCATTTCGATAATTTCGGGTTGACGGCGGAGCCTTATTCCTGCCACTGCAACCATTGCAAAGACGGTTTCCGAAATCACCTGCGAACGAAGTATGCGCCGCAGCAGCGGAAAGAGCGGCTTGGATTCGACAATGTCGATTATGTAAATCCACCCTTGTGGAACAGTCAGAACCGCCCCGAAGAGTTGGACATCATCTCAGATCCCATCTTCCAGGAATGGATCGATTACCGGTGCCAAACCATGACCGATGCCCTGGGCCAAATGGTGACTCTCATACACTCTGTCAGTCCTACCGTCGCTATCGAAGTCAACTGCGGCGGCATCGCGGGGGACAACACGCCTTGGACGCGGGGCACAGACCCGTTCAGGCTATTCAAGCTCACGCAGGTTTTTTGGGATGAAGCCGATCAGCCGCCGGCATATCTGCCCGACGGCAGCCTGATTACGGCTATTCGCACGTTCAAGAACGCTCGAGCGTACCAGAACGTCGCATTAGTCAACAGCGTCAGCGAAACGGCGATTGCGGAATGCCTGGCATTTAATCAGACGATCGGTTTTGCAGGAGTGGATCCGCTTTCCGCAGAGATGCTGAAGTATCTTGCTTTCTACCGCAAGCAGCGGGAGCTGTTTGTCGGCACCACGGATGTAGCTTCGGTAGCAGTGCTTCGCTCTTACCCGTCAATTACCTACCATAACTCCGGCGCGGGTTTGTGCGCGATCCTCGCCGAACAGGCCCTGATTCAAGCCCGGCTTCCCTTTACCCTTCTCTCCGAGGAGCACCTCATGCAGCTCACACCGGATAAGTGCAAGGTGCTTCTCCTCCCGGATTCCGAGTGCCTTTCAGACGAGCAAATCGCAGCCATTAGAAAATACGTAGAAGCGGGCGGAGGGTTGGTTGTAACGGGACGGTCCGGGCTTTACGACGCATGGCGCCGGCAGAGAGTCACGCCGGGACTGGGAGGCTTGGTGGATTGGCAAGCCTCTGTTGGCGGCGAGATGGCGTTGCACTTCACTTCGGCTTCGCCCTTCAGGAAGAGTTTCGGCCGTGGCCGAGTCGCCTATATTCCGAAAATCGAATTTGACGGCACGTTGCCGCCGTTCGAATCCTATTTCGTCCTCGGTCCAAAATATTGGAAGCGCCCTGCGAATTGGCAGGAGTTGGTGGATGCTGTTGACTGGGCGGCCAGCAATGACATTGCACTGCGAGTTGCCGGTCCTGATTTTCTGGGCGCAAATCTGGTGGAGCAGCCTGAGCGACGTCGCAGACTCGTTCATCTTGTGAACTACAACTTCGCACAGGTTGCGCTGATCGAAAACAGCGAAGTTAGGTGCTCAGTGCCTGAAGGAAATGCAGTCCATTCTGTGCGGCTTTACTCGCCCGGCCTGGATGGCTCTGACACGCTCGCATTTCGCATGCAGGGCTCTGAGGCCGTGTTCACGGTTCCCAGGCTCAACGCCTATTGTGTGGCGACGATCGAGTGGTAAGTCGTCCGTTTCACATCCCACTCACTGTCAACCTTGTCGTCGTTTGAGCAATTTTTATCTTCAACCACGCAACTTCTGGAGCTCGCATGCGTTTTCTCCGCTCTCTTCCCATCATTCTCGTCCTCGGTTGTATAGGATTTTCTTCCGTCAGCTACGCGCAGCAGCCCGTGCTCGCCCAGACTCCGCCCATGGGATGGAACTCATGGAATAAGTTCGGCTGCCATGTGAATGAGGCGCTGATCCGCTCCGCAGCAGACCAAATGGTCGCATCCGGCATGCATGCGGTGGGCTATCAATATGTCGTCATTGACGACTGCTGGCAGGGAGAGCGTGACGCCAACGGCAACATCCAGCCGGATGCAAAGCTGTTTCCATCGGGCATCAAGGCGCTGGCGGACTATGTGCACTCCCGCGGTTTGAAATTCGGCATTTATACAGACGCGGGCACCAAGACTTGTGCCGGGCGGGCAGGAAGCCGCGGCCACGAGTTCCAGGACGCACGGCAATACGCCGCCTGGGGTGTTGACTACCTGAAAGAAGACTGGTGCAACACAGGAACGCAGAACCCGGAGTCGTCCTATACGACGATGCATGAGGCCCTCGTAGCAGCCGGCAGGCCCATCGTTCTGAGCATCTGCGAATGGGGCGCAGCGAAGCCATATCTCTGGGGCAAGGAAGTTGGCGGCAATCTATGGCGCACAACCGGGGATATTGCGGACAAGTTTGAGGGCAAGGACGATTATCGGATCGGCATGATCGACATCGTAGATATGAACGCGGACCTCTACCCGTATGCGGGGCCCGGACATTGGAACGATCCTGACATGCTGCAAATCGGCAATGGCGGCATGACGCCGGTGGAATATCGCACCCACTTCAGTATGTGGGCCATGATGGCTGCGCCGCTGATGGCGGGCAACGATCTTTCCGCTATGTCGGAAGATACAAAATCGATCCTGATGAACAAGGAAGTTATCGCCATCGATCAGGATCCGCTGGGCGAAGCCGGCCGTCGCGTCTGGCGCGATGGAGATCTCGAAATATGGTCGCGCAATCTAACCGGCGGATATCGCGCTGTGGTCCTGTTGAACCGTGGGACTGCGGCCAGGAACATCGCCGTACATTGGACAGACATCGGATACCCCGACTCCCTGAATGCTCAGGTTCGCGACCTGTGGAAGGCAGAAGATATGGGCAGCACGAAGAGTTCCTATACAGCTGAGGTTGCCGCGCACGGCGTGGTCATGCTGACAGTCAAGCCATAGCATCGGGAGCCCGCGCGGACTTCACGGGAGGCAGGCAGAAATCACCCCGCAAGCGCGAGCCCGTCGAGTTCAGAGGCAGACTCCTGATCGAGGTAGACCGTAACGTCAGGATGAGTGCGGAGAATCGAAGCGGGACACCTGGTTGAGATGGTTTCCTCAAGCGTTCGCCGCATGATCGCTGCTTTACGGATGCCTGGAACAGACACGATAAGCTTCGGGACGCGGAGTATCGCTGGGATGGTGACGCTGATCGCGCACTCGGGAACCTCCTCGAGGTTGTTGAACCAGCCCTCCGCCACTTGCTGGGCCCGGCAGGCCGCGTCCAAACTAATGACCTTCACGTCCCGCGGATCTTCGAAATCGGCAACGGCGGGATCCATGAACGCAAGGTGCCCGTTTTCGCCGATACCCAGCAGACAGAGTTTTGGACTGGCAGCCGCGAGCTTTTCACCATAAAGGCGGCAGAATTGATCCAGATCCGCCGTCGTGCCATCCACTTCGTTAAACGCCCTCATCTGGACTTTCTGCGTAAGGTTTTCCCTGAGATAGCGGCGGAAGGAGGCTACGTGCTCGATCGGCAATCCTACATATTCGTCCAGATGGAAGCCTTGCACTCGATCCCAGGGAATGCCTTCAATGCGCGTGAGAGCTTCGAGAGTGTCCAATTGTGAAACGCCGGTGGCAAAAATGACTCCAAACGATTCCAAGCTTGCGCCCAGTTGTTTCATGGCCTCGGCCGCAGCAAGTGCCGCCGCCGCGCCCAGCGATTGCCGGCTGGGGTGCACCTCGATCGACAGGCTCTCTATCCGGAAACATCTCACTTTTTCGGTGACTGCAGTCATTTTTCTCCTCGAGCGACGAACGGATCCGTCCTTGCCATGAAACGGTCAGCCTGCTCGCCATCTAACTTGAGATTCGAATCGTAACTTTGTGTGCAGGTACTGAAACCCTAACTAGTTCGAATCTTCATGTCAAGAAAATTTTCACATAATGCGAAATCCCATGTGCCTCCGCCTACGAGTTTCGACATCAACGGCCTGAACAGTTAGCGCTTAATCACGGCTCCGGAGATTAGCTTTGCGTTCAAGAGAAGAGAACCTCCCCGGAGTTCTCGCCGGTGGTCGCGATGCGTGTTTCTTGCGGTTCAAAAAGCTCGCCTGATGAGCGCGGCTTAGGCAGATTGCGATACATTCTCAATGGCCACACTGCCGGTAACTGCGATCGGCTGGCACGACTCTCGTCGGATCAATTCAGTCGGAACGGAAATTTCCCGGAACTCGAGCCCGGGCTTGGCAATGCGGCTGAGGATCAGTTCGGCCATCTGCTTGCCTAAATGCTCAGGGAATTCGCGGATAGTAGTCAGACCCGGGTAGAGCCATTCGCCCACGGTGTCGTCGCAGCCGGCCACGCTGATGTCGTCGGGAATCCTCAATCCGCAATCCCGGAGCCCTTTATACACTCCGTGCGCCGTGGCGTCATTACCGGCAAAGATCGCAGTTACGCGTTCACCGCGGGCTATCAGGGATTTCGTTGCGAGGTATCCGACTTCGGCGTCGTCCTCCGAGTTCACACTCAGGTGGTGAGAAGGCTGCCCAGCATCGTCCATCGCCTGTCCATAGCCGGCAAAGCATCGCGCGAACCATGGAAGATGGGTATTTCCTACGAACCATATGTCACGATGGCCCAGGCCAAGAAGGTAGCGAGTCATTTCACCGGCCCCACGCGTTTCATCGGAATAAACCAGGTCCCCTTTGGATACGGACCCGAGGTTGAAGATGTTATTGCCGAGTGCGACATAGGGCAAAGCCTCGTGCTCGAGCAACTCGATCAAACTCCCTGAGTTTGTGCCGGCAACCATGACGGCGCGAATCGCGTCGCGGCGTTCCAGGATCTTGGGAAGGTGAAGCCGGTCCCAGTGCGCATTGAGGGGGTAGTTGTAGGAGAGAAAGACAATGTCCCAACCTTGCGCGGCGCAATAGCCCTCGGCGCCGCTCAGGATCCTGGAGTGGAAGGGATGCAGCATGACACGATTGCTGAGAAGAAAGGCCAGCGCCTTGGCCTTGTTGCGCTGCAACAGATCGAGATCGTACTTCGCAGCCGCATCTAGAACCGCCATTTGAATGGCTGGATCGACACGGTTGTTTCCGTTCATAACCCTCGATACCGTGGCGATACTGACCTTGGCCTCGGCCGCGATCTGTTTGAGGCCGACTCTACTCCCGTGAGAAGGTGATTTTTTCATGCCGAATCCGGTGGAACGCAATTGAGAAACTTTTCACGCAAGCAATACCAATACACTATACCGCATCCGTCGCAATTCAAGAAAAGGCGCGAATTGTAACCCCCGCGTCCGCAATTCCATTGCAAAAGCAACTAGTTCGGCGGCAGGAAATCGATTCTGTCTTCGCATTTTAACACTTTTCTTTAAATTGTGAAATTTTACTTGACAATGTGAATTACCGGCGCTATGGTGTTGCGAACATCACCAGGCCGCAATCTCGCGCGTTGTGCGCAGTCCCGACCGCTTGCATTCGAGGAGCAGGCAGCGTCAGGCCGCTAAGGCTCCGCGGCCGTGCGACCTTCAAATTCAACTGAGGCTGGTTAAAGAGAGGTTTCCATGAGGAAGAACACGATCAAATTGGCGTGGCTGATTTGTGCGGCTCTGGCTCTTTTCCTGAGTGGAGCGGCGGCAGTGGCACAGACAATTACCGGTTCGGTGCGAGGCACCGTTACCGATCCGAGCGGCGCGGTGGTGGCCGGAGCAACGGTTACTGTCACCAATACAGGTACCAACGTTACCACGCGGACTATCACCGACAAAAGCGGGTTGTACAGTGTCGAATTCCTGGTGCTGGGCAATTACTCTGTCACCGTAACAGCGCCAGGTTTCGAAACCGCTTCAGTGGGACCGTTCGCGGTGCAGATCGACCAGATCGTAACTGCTGATGCGAAGCTGCAAGTAGGAAGAACGTCGACAACAGTCAAGGTCGCCGGGGACCAGGCACTGCTGCTCAACACAGAGAACTCCACCATAAGCACATCGATCAGCGCGAACACGCTGGCAAACATGCCCATGGATGGGCTGAATGTTCAATTCGCCACCCTGTTCGTACCCGGAGCCATCAACCCGAATTCCAGTGCAATGGGTGGAATTCAGGGCACAGAGCGTGATGCCTATACAACGCATGCGGGCGCACCCTCCGATGCTCAGCCGTCCTTCAATGGCAATCGCCAGCAATCGAACAGCTACATTCTCGACGGCGTCGATATCAACGAAACCCTGCAAAACGCCATAGGCTACAATCCTTCTCCTTTCTCGATTCAAGAGCTCCACGTCATCACTGGGAATGCCGATGCTGAATTCGGCAACGTAAACGGCGGCCAGGTAGCGATGGTCACCAAGAGCGGATCCAATAATCTCCACGGCAGCGCCTTTGAGTTTTATCAAAGTGGTGGGCTCGATGCCAATACCTGGGCGAACAAGTACGATGGCAACATCAAGCCGAAATATACCCAGAATCAGTTTGGCTTGGCGGTTGGCGGTCCCATCTTCAAGAACAAGCTCTTCTTCTTCGCCAACTACATCGGCATGCGCCACGGCGAAACCGATGAGCTTACGGCCACTCTCCCCACTTCGGCCATGCGCGGCATCTCCGGTCCCGTGGGGCCTTACGACACAGCTTCGAATTGTTCCCCGGGCCAGGCGGACTTCTCGGCCATCGATGGACCCGACGACGGATACACCACTCTGTGGAATACCGCCGTAGTGGGCGGGTACAACAATGAAGTCGTTTATCCGAATAACTGTGTGCCCATCAACCCCAACAACAAACTGGCGGCGTTCCTTATTAGTCATCCGTCGATCTATCCCGCGCCCAACCACCCGGCTAGCCCCGGCTCGTTGTTAGGAAACGACTATCAGGGTTTCTCATCTTCCAAGACCCATAACGACCAGGGCGACATTCGCCTGGACTACACTCTCAACCCCAGTAATACATTGATGGCCAAATTCAGTTATGGCGACGCATGGGATCTGCCCACTCGGTCTGCTGTCGAAGCGGTAATCCCACAGTCGGACGACTACCCCTTCACCAACGCCGTACTCACATGGACTCACATCTTCTCTCCGACGATCGTGGACAACGCTCGCGCCGGATTTACTCGCATTACTCTGAACGGAGATATTCCGGTAGATCTTTCGAAGGACTTTGGGACGACGGGAAACAGCACGGCAGGTATCGGAATGCCGACAGGCCTGACCCAGACTCTTGCTGGCTTCTCCTATATCCAGAGTGTCGTTGGAAATGGAGATGTGCAGAATTTCGGTGCCGAGCCGGCTATCCAGGGTTTCGCCGTCGATAATAACTTCGATTACAACGATACCTTGAACTGGGAACACGGAAGGCACGTCACCAAGTTCGGTTTTGAATTCCTGCGCTATCAGCAGGACTACATCAGCACCAGCGACACCGGCGGACTGCTGGGATCATTTTCCTACAACGGCAATGCGACCGCGAACTGGAACGAAGCTTATGACCCCAATAACGGGAATGGATACGACGGAGGCTTCGGATTCGCAGAGTTCCTGCTGAATGAGGCATCGAATGCGCAGATCACCGGTCTTCATGGACCGTTTGGTCAGCGGCAGTGGCGCAGCGCTGTTTTCGTTCAGGATGACTGGAAGATGATGCCAAACCTGACCGTTAACATTGGTCTGCGTTATGGCTATGACCAGCCCAATTACGAAGTCAACAACAAGATGGTCAATGTAAACCTGGACTACGCGAAGGGAAAGCCGGCCGGGACGCCGATCGATTCCATGTTGCTGTATGCTGGCAAGACCAACCCCGTCACGGGCAAGACGAATAGCAGGGCTCTCATCAACCCTTATCGCCTCGGCTTCATGCCGCGCATAGGCTTTGCCTACAAAGTTACTCCGAGAATAGTGGTTCGCGGCGGATACGGAAGCACAGATGATCTGGAATCCACAGGCTCATCGCTTCGCATGACGCAAAACCCGCAATTCCAACCTTCGATTAACAATCGGTCAGGCGGCCCGGGTGGGCTGGTCAACGGAGCTCCCACAGGAGTGTTTACGCTTGGCTCCGGTCTCTCAGGAAGCATAGCTCCCGGTTTGGGCTACATGGGGAACCCATTAGCTTCCACCGGCGGTGGCGCGCAGTATTATGCATGGGATCCGAATATGCGCCCGGCGGTAATTCAGCAATTCAACCTGAGCGTGCAGTATCAGATCGACAGTCATACCTCTGTGCAGGCGGGTTATGTGGGCCAAACCGGCCAGCATCTGGCAGTTCCTCTTTGGCTCGACCAATTCTCCGCGGATGATACCTGCCAGAATATGAACCCCGGTCCGGCCCAGGATACTTGCTATCAGGGAATCGACCCTTACTACGCACTCGTCGGCGCTCAGAATCAAAATAATGGCGAGGATTACGTGGGCACGGGCGCACTGAAGGAGACCGTTTCCCGCGGAATCTCGAACTACCATTCTCTTCAGGCCACGCTGCAACGCCACCAATTCAATGGCTTGGAGTTTCTGGTCAACTACACCTTCGGCAAAGCGATGACTAACAACCCCGGATACTTCGGGACTGACGGCTTCGGCGATTCAGATTCTTACTGGCAGAATGTGAATAATCCCAGGGGCGACTACGGTCCTTCGACTTTCGATGCGCGGCAGAGCGTAACCGGAACCGCGGTTTATCTTCTGCCCTTTGGCCGTGGAAAGCAGTTCGGTTCCAATTGGAATCGCCTGGCGGATGAAGCGTTTGGCGGGTGGCAGTTATCCCCGAACATTCAGCTCAATACCGGCTACCCATTGACAATTCATCAAAACGGCAATCAGTGCAAGAACAACTGCGCCATGGGCACGACCGGGACTCAGGACTACTTCGGGTTCGCGAACCAGTACGGCAAGATGAAGATCACAGGACGGGGTACCGTAGGCGGCATGTTCAAGTGGTTTGGCACTGACCCGTCGGCACAGCCCTGTGCTTCTCGCGGTACGGCGCCGACGAATAATCCCAATTGCGCTTATGGCCGGCCTAAACAGGACTTTGGAACCGCCCATGTCGGCACCGAACGTGGACCGGGATTCCAAAACTACGATCTGTCGCTTTCAAAAGACTTCGCGACAATCAGGGAAGAGAGCCTCAAATTCCGAGTCGACGCATTCAACGCCTTTAACATTGCAAGCTACGATCAGCCCAATACGTACATCGGCTCGTCCCCCACGAACTTCGGCCAGATTACCGGCACAGCCTCCGGACCGCGGAAGTTCCAGTTATCCGCAGTTTACCAGTTCTAACTTAAACGGCATTGTTCTGAAAGATACTCAGGCCGATTGTCCAGAGGGCAATCGGCCTGAGCGCGTAAGCGCACGTTTCTCCTGCTCGAGCGGCAACAGGTCCCACGAGCAGGGTCGGCCGGGGCATATCAACGCGGATTGAGGTGATGACAATGAATCAGCGGAACATCATTGGGGGAGCGATTGCCATGGTTCGAACTTCACGACTTGCGAATCGCAAGCCGACTGCCAAAGGCGCAACGGCCGGACGAATCAATGTGATGAGAATTGGAGTTGTTCTACTTCTTCTCGCGGTAAGTTACTCTTGTTCGCTAAGTCAGACGCTGGCCGACGATCTCTCCTCTCCCGACCTTTGGAAGCCCGATCATTTTCCGTTCTCGTTCAAATACGCTGGCAAAGACTCCGCTGAACTGCTGAAGACATGGCAGACAGAAAGTGAGACTGTGGCAGAAACTGTTGCTCAGGTGCAACTCTTTTCCTATACAGACCCTGTAACTCACCTCAAAGTAACTGCTGAGGTCCGCCACTATGCTGAGTTCCCCGGAGTCGTGGACTGGGTCCTCCGTTTTCGCAATAACGGACAATACGATACTCCCATTCTCGAAGAAATCCTGCCGCTCAATTCGCAGCTTCCCGCCGCACCCGGTAGTCTCCTGATCCGCCATGCCAAAGGCAGCGACGCCAATGCGGATGATTTCATGCCCATGATGGAGAGCCTGGCGCCTGGCAAAGCCCAGCATTATGAACCTGAGTATGGAAGGTCCTCGAGCGGCATGACGCTCCCATTCTTTAATCTGCAAACCGGCGATCATGGAGTCATCGAAGCCATTGGCTGGTCGGGCAATTGGAGAGCCGACTTTTCCTTTGACAAGGACGGCAAGACAATCCGTTTAGCGAGCGGCATGAAGCAAACACATTTCCTGCTCCATCCCGGTGAAGAAGTCAGGATGCCGCGGATCGTGCTCATGACTTGGGCCGGGGGCGACTGGCAGCAAGCGCAGAACCGCTGGCGCCGCCTGCTGTTTGTGCATTACACGCCGCACGATCATGGCGAGCCTATGCGCGGCCCCGTCCTCTTTGGCAGCTGGGGTTCCGAGCCAATCGCAGACAAACTCGCCTACATCCAATGGGTGCACGACAACAGAATACCTTTGGATGTTTTTGCTGTGGATGCAGGCTGGTATGGGGACTCCGTCGGCGCAGAGATGGACCCTACGAATCCCTGGTGGAAGAATCGCGGCGACTGGTTTCCCAGTCCACTCTATTATCCGCGCGGCATCAAGCCCCTTGGCGATGCGCTCAAAGCGGCAGGCATTGGTTTCTCACTCTGGATCGAGCCCGAAACAACCATGGGCGACAAGAAGATTGCCAGGGAACATCCCGACTGGTTTCTCAGTCGGCCGCGAGAGCCGGGGATGACTTACACCGAGTTACAGGCTGACCTAGGAAATCCCGCCGCCCGCCAGGGACTTACCGACATGGTTTCCGATTTCATCAGCGATTTCGGAATGACCTGGTATCGCCAGGATTTCAATCACAGCCCGGAGAATTATTGGAAGGCGGCAGACAAGCCCGACCGCATAGGCATAACTGAGATCAAGCACATCGAAGGTCTCTACGAAATGTGGGATGACCTGCTGGCCAGGCATCCGGGGCTGCACATCGATAACTGTGCCAGCGGCGGGCGGCGTCTGGATATTGAGATGATGTCGCGGAGTTTTTCGGTGTGGCGAACCGATTACGGATTCACAGATACGCTTGCCGAGCAGGCGCAGACACAGGCCCTCGCATACTGGGTTCCTGAGAACATGGGATTCGAGACTTACTCAATGGAGTTGGAAGGGCATAGTGTCCCATGGACCCATCCAGGCCCATATTCAACGCCGGAGAGTTTGTATCTCATGCGCCTTGGCTACAGCGCTGGCTTTGGTGTTGGACCCGGCGCAGCAGGCGTGAACAACCAGGAATGGGTGTCATGGATCAAGCAAGGTTTGGCCGAATATCGCGAGGTGCAGCCCTACATATTTGGCGATTTCTATCCGTTGCTGCCGTACAGCCGAGATGCCGAGTCCTGGACCGCATGGCAATGGGATCGCCCGGAAATGAAAGACGGGCTGATAATGTTGCTGCGCCGCCCCATGAGCCCCTTTTCGTCGATTGAAGTGCGTCCGAAGCATCTTGATCCCGCCGCCATGTACGACGTCGAGATTCGCACCACCTACGAGCGTGCTCCCGTCCGGCAGCTGAAAGGAAACGAACTCGCGCATCTCCAGGTTCAGTTACTTGACGCTCCGAGCTCGGCACTCATCTTCTATCGAAAAAAGCAATAGTGCGAATCCTACGAACGCTCCATCCCCTGTTCTGTTTTCCGCAATGAGTAGCGATTATCGATCGTAACCATACTCGATTCAGCTTGACATGCGGGCGAGCGTTTTAAGAGTGGGAAGCTAAGGGCTTCCGAAACTATTGATTATATTGAAGAAATCTGGTGGCGGGAGGCAGGATCGAACTGCCGACCTACGGGTTATGAATCCGTCGCTCTAACCATCTGAGCTACCCCGCCTTGAGGAGGGCAAAAAAAGGCACAAAAACGCTCTTAATTGCCACGTTTCAATGATACGGGCGCGCGTAGAACAGGTCAAACGTTTCAGCCCTTTTCTGAGCGGCGGTCTTCTCATTTCTCCATGGAAAATTCGACCGCCAGAAGCGGCAAGCCGGCCTATCCTGCGACAATTCTTGCGGTGTCTTTGCCTCCTGCTGGAGAACATTCATGCCCGCATTGCTTCAAATTGATTCCAGTCCTCGCGCCGCATCGGTTTCAAGTCGCCTTGTCGCCGCCTTCGTCGAAATATGGAAGCGGCAAAACCCCGGCGGCGCCGTCTTCCATCACAACACCTCGCTCGAGCGCTTCCCGTACCTTGATGAAAATGTCATCGACGCGTTTTTCAAGCCGGCAGCGGAGCGGACCGCTGCACAAAAGCTGGCCCTCGCCTTCTCCGATCAACTGGTGGACGAGTTGCTCGCCGCCGATGTCGTGGTGTTGGGCGCGCCCATGTGGAACCTTTCCATTCCCGCCTCGCTCAAGGCGTGGATCGACCTGATCGTGCGCGAGGGGCGCACCTTTGCCTTCACCGCGCAGGGTGTGGTCCCGCTCGTTCCGCCGGGCAAACGGGTCTACGTTTTCTCCGCGCGTGGCGGCGCCTATCCCGCGGCTACGCCGTTCCATGATTTCGATCAGCAGGAGCCGTATCTGCGCAAGATTCTGGGCGTCATCGGGCTGACGCGGATCGAATTTGTCTACGCTGAACACCAGAGCGGCGATCTCGAATCCGCGGCTGAGGGCCTGGCCCAAGCCGAAAGAGCTTTAGTCGCGATGTTCGGCTGATCGTTGCCGCGCGGCGTCCATGTACACTCGACTGCATGAGTTCTCTGCGCATTGCAGCCGTCATTCCGGCGCGGCTCCAGTCCACGCGCATGGCGCGCAAAGTGCTGCGCCCCATCGCCGGCCGGCCCATGGTGGAGTGGGTGTGGCGCGCCGCGAGCGCCAGCGGCCTCATGGATCCCGTGGTCGTCGCCACCGATGCAGAAGAGGTTGCCGACGTTTGCCGCGCGCGCTCCATTCCTGTGGTGATGACCTCGCCCGCATGCCCCAGCGGCAGCGACCGGGTGAGGGAAGTGGCCCGCCAGATCGACGCCGACATTTACGTCAATATTCAGGGCGACGAGCCCACGCTCACGGCAGATTTTTTCCCGCCGCTTCTGGATCTTTTCGCACGGCCTGAAGTGGAAGTATCCACGCTCTCCGTGCGCTGCCCGCCCGAGGAGTTCACCAATCCCAACGCCGTCAAAGTGGTCATGGCTCTCGACGGTTGCGCTCTCTACTTCTCGCGCGCCACGATTCCGTTCGATCGGGATCATGCTGGGTTCACCGGCTATCGCAAGCACCTGGGTATCTACGCCTATCGCAAGGCAGCGCTGGAGCGCTTCGCCGCGTTGCCACCCTCTCCGCTTGAAAAGCTGGAGCGCCTGGAGCAGTTGCGTTTGCTCGAAAACGGCATTGCGATTTATGTCGCCGACGCCCCGCGCGACACCATCGGCGTCGACACGGAAGAAGATTTGGTACGCGCCGAAGCTCTGCTTGAGAAATCAGTCGAAATTCGATGACTTCGAAGGGGCCTTCGCGTTCATCGTATGTGCGGAATCGGCGGTCTTAGCGC
>Ga0074046_10003063_pt1 | contig 14168 bp, 15 predicted proteins | sample BogForMeECP23OM3_FD_94441 | JGI IMG/M metagenome (GOLD analysis project Ga0074046, IMG submission 94441) | Bog forest soil microbial communities from Calvert Island, British Columbia, Canada - Bog Forest MetaG ECP23OM3 | ecosystem: Environmental > Terrestrial > Soil > Wetlands ...
CGCCCTGCCCCAGCCACAGGTCGTAGGCTTCGATATCGCGCTCCACGCCAGCTTCACCCTTGAAAATGGTGACATATAGCTTGCCCTTATCGATCCCAAACCACTCCGGCGAAGTGATCAGCTCCCACGCATAGGCGATGGCATCTTTCTTGAAGTAATCGCCAAACGAAAAGTTCCCCAGCATTTCAAAAAATGTGTGATGCCGGTTGGTGAAGCCGACATTTTCCAGATCGTTGTGCTTGCCGCCGGCGCGCACGCATTTCTGCGAAGTCGTGGCGCGCGAGTAGTCACGCTTTTCGAGGCCCAGAAAAACGTCCTTGAACTGGTTCATGCCAGCGTTGGTGAACAGCAGCGTAGGATCGTTCGCCGGCACCAGCGAGGACGAATGCACCTCTTTGTGACCTTTCTGCACAAAGAAGTCGAGAAATTTGCGGCGGATTTCTGAGCCGGTCGGCATGGTTGGAGGCGCAATTTATTCTAGCATCGCGAGCGGCGGGGTTTTAGCGCGGGGAAGTCGCGGTGGAAGCGGGAAGCAGATTCCTTCGGCTTCGCTCGGGGCTTCGGCAAAACAGGGCAGGCTCTCGTCGCTCCGCTCCTCGGAAGGACAAGAGTGTTTTGCGACAACAAGAAATCGGCGAGGTCGCACCTGACGCGCGACCTCTCGATATTTGAACTGTGCGGGCGCTCTTACTTCACAGCGTCTTCGGTCTTCTCGCCGGCCTTCTTCATTTCGTGACCGGTAGCCATGGTGCCTTTCTTAATCGCGCTGCCGGTTTTCTTGGCGGCTTTGTCGGTGTCTTTTGCCGTGTCTTTGGCGACTACTTTGGTTTCATGGCCAGTCTTGTCGGCGACTTTCTCGGTGTCTTTCCCCGTGGTGGTGGCTACCTTCTTTGTCTCGTGCCCGGTAGCCTTCGCGGCTTTCTCAGTGGCGGAGCCGGTTTTGTCAGCAGCCTTCTTTACATCTGTGGCCGCATCCTGAGCCAGTGCGAGCGGTAGTGCGCAAAAGAGCAGGGCGGCAAGCAGGGTTTTTACTAACTTCATAGGGTTCTCCTGAGAAACAGTATTTTGGGGTCGATTTTGGAGTATGCACCATTAGGAAGGTTCTTGCCAAGTGCATCGATCCGGAGTCTCGGCTTGCCGTTCAACCGGGAGTGTGACTTTTCAGGCAGGAGAGCCGAGGGCGGCGGTCCCTCAAAACACATCGCGGTCGCTGGAGCGCGATGTTGCGGTCAGGCGATCTCGCTCTCACTTTCCAAATCGCTGAGGGCTTCGTCGTCGACGTCCCACTTCTTTAGGATGCTGAAAATCGTTTTCGTGCCAAACCCGGCTCGCGCCAACTGGCGGAAGATGCGTGCGGTCTGCTTCTGATCTTTGTTTCTCGGCTTGACCAGGCGCTTGCGTCTCAGATATTCGCGAGCTTGTTTTTCTTCGCTCACGTCTTCGTAGGCCGCGGTGACGGCCTTGTCGATCACTTCGCCGTGAACTCCCTTTGCTTTCAAATCGGTGATTACCCGCAGGCGGCCGAATTTCTGGTTGTCTCGCCGCAGGGAAGAAAAGTAGGCAGCAAAATGCGAATCATTCAGATAGCCGCGGTCTTTGAGCCGCCGCACTATCAATTCGATCAAAGTCCGGCCATACTCCGATTCGGCGTCTTCCACCCGCGCCCGCAACAGACGCTTCAACTCCGCCACCGTCCGCATGCGCTGCGCCAGCGCTGCAACGGCATACTCGTAAAGCTCATCTTCGGAATAGAACCTCTTCTTCGGTCGCGGGAACGCCATCTGCCAACGATAAGCCTTTTAATGCCGGGATGGAACAGGAAGGCTTCCGGCATCCGGAAGAGCTTAAGCCGAATGTGCCGGTAGCTGAGAGCCGATTCTATCGTCCACCAAAGCCGGCAGACTGCATCGACTGCCGAGAAATATCGGCGGTCGACGCGATACCCTGCATGCGCAGCTTGAAGTCATCGGCGTTGGAGGCGTTCTCGAGAGCCGTTTCGTAGTTGACCAATCCCGCCTGAAAGAGATCCCAGAGCGATTGATCGAAGGTCTGCATGCCGTATTGCGAGGTGCCGGCTGCAATGGCGTCGCGGATGGATCGAGTTTTTTCGGGCATGAGCACGCATTCGCGGATGAAGGCGGTGTTGATCATCACCTCGACTGCAGGCACGCGACCTTCGGAATCGCAGCGCCGCACCAGGCGCTGGCTCACGATGGCACGCAAGACTGCCGCCAACTGCAGGCGAATCTGCTTCTGCTCCGGCGGCGGGAAGATGGAGATGATTCGGTTTACGGTTTCGACTGCGTCCAGGGTATGCAATGTGGAGAAGACCATGTGGCCGGTTTCAGCGGCATGCAGGGCCGTCGAGATCGTTTCCAGGTCTCGCATTTCGCCGACCAGAATCACGTCGGGATCCTGACGCAAAGAGGCGCGCAAGGCGGCGCTGAACGAAGGCGTGTCCACTCCAATCTCGCGCTGGTTTACGTAGCCCTTCTTGTCGCGATGCAGAAATTCGATGGGATCTTCAATGGTGATGATGTGTTCGGCGCGGCTGGCGTTCACGCGATCGACCATCGCGGCCAGCGTGGTCGATTTACCGGAGCCGGTCACGCCCGTCACCAGCACCAGCCCGCGCGGCATTTCGCAAATCTGTTCCACCACCTTGGGCAGAAAGAGCTCGTCCAGCGCACGAATTTTGGTAGGAATGACGCGCAGGACCAACCCCACATTGCCCCGCTGCTGGAAAATGTTCACACGGAAGCGGCCCAACCCGGCGACGCCGTAGGCCATGTCGATTTCGGTGGTTTCTTTGAATTTCTGCTTCTGGCGAGCTGACATCATGCTGAACGCCATCGTCAGCATGTCTTCGGCGCTGACCCGCGGCTGATCGGTCAACGGCACCAGTTCGCCGTCGATGCGCAGGTGAGGATAGTTTCCCACCTTCAAATGCAAGTCTGACGCTTTGCGTTCCGTCGCGATGCGCAGCAGATCATCAATATTCATACGAAGATTGTCCTGGGTCAGCTTGTTAGGAAACGGGACTTCACAAGCTCTCCGTATGATGAACCTAATCGTCACCTTGCCCAAGATGACCTAGGTAACGGCCTGGGTTTAGACGCAGGACAACGCCTTTGGGGTTTTTCCTGTAATGAGGGGGAGCTGGTGGATCAGATTGAAAAATACATCCCGCAGCGGCTATAAAGCCGCGCCCTTTCAAAACAGACTCAGACTGAGCCATTATCGCTTGACTTAGTCTATCGACTTAGTCTATTAATTTAGAGCCTATGGAAGTGAACATACACCAAGCCAAGACTCATCTTTCCCGCCTGCTGCAGCGAGTAGCCGCCGGGGAGGAAATCACGATCGCCCGTGCCGGCACGCCGGTCGCGCGTCTGGTCGCCATCGAGTCCAAGAACAATACCCGCCCACTGGGATTCGCCCGTGACCAGATCTGGATCGCCGACGACTTCGATGCCCCGCTTCCCGACGACCTGCTTGCCGCGTTCTACGGCGGCACTATTCCCAAGCCCGAGAAACCGGGCCGCAAAAAGCGACATTGAGGTATCTGCTCGACAGCATGATCTGGCTCTGGAGCATCGGGCCCGAGGAAAAGATCGACCTGCTCGCTCGCGAGGTTTTGGCCAAGGGCGATTCCGAGATTTACCTTTCGGCCGCTACGGCATGGGAGCTCTCTATCAAGGCGCGACTGGGCAAACTGGACTTGCCTTCGCCGCCGGCCGATTGCATCCCACGGTTCATGGCAAAACAGCGACTGTTGCCGCTTCCCGTATCGCACCTTCATGCCGTGAAGGTCTACGACCTTGCCCCACACCATAACGACCCCTTCGACCGTCTACTCATTGCGCAAGCTATTCTGGAAGAGATGACGATCCTGACCGCGGACCGCATTTTCAAAAAGTATCCCGTAGAGATTTTGTGGTGTGGAAGATAGCGATCAAGACCGGGTGTGAAGAAGTTCTCCGCAAAATAAAAAGGCCGCTGCGCAGGCGGCCCTTTGAGACGTTGTGAACCTGTCTACGCCGCGCTGGTCGCGGGTTCCGGCCGTTGAAAGGGTTCATCGAAGCTGCCGCCGTAGATCTTCGGCACTTTCGATCCCAGGGGACGCAGGTAAGTCGCTAACTCGCCGCGGTGATGGATGGAGTGATTGTTCACAAATCCGAGATAGAAGACCGCTGGAAAATTGAATACGCCCATGAAGTTGACGGGAGTGAGCAACTGCTCCGCGGTCAACTCAGCCACTCGCGCGGAGGCGCTCTTGAAATTCGCATCGTACCATTGCACCAGTTCCGCCGGGGTCTTGGGCTTGTTCTCCGGATTTGGCATGCTGAAATTCAGATCTGCGATTCCGTTCATGAACTGAACGTCGGTATTCGCCAAATGCCAGGCCAGGTCCCAGGCGTTGCGCGCATTGGGGTCGGGACGGTAATCCGACTTCGCGTCGGGAATCGCAGCGATCACATTTTTGGTGATTTCCAATTCGCGGCCGAGGCCGTCGAGCATGAGTTGCCGGTAGCCGAGGGCGAACTCCGGCGTGTGAGCTTGCTGATTGGTCATGAAATCCTCCTCCAGAGGCACCCGGATTATACGCTGACCGGCTGCTTGCTGCGCACCGGCACCGGCGTTAGCCAGCCGTGGCGGTCGGACTTCTCGCCCCGCACGATTGCGTAAAACTCCTTCTGGATTGCCTTGGTGATGGGGCCAATCGATCCCTTCCCCACATTAATTTTGTCCACGGACCGGATGGGCGTGACCTCCGCTGCCGTCCCTGTAAAGAAGGCTTCGTCGGCGATGTAGAGCATCTCGCGGGGGATCATCTGCTCGACAATCGTAATGCCAAGGTCGCGCGCGATCTGCAGGATGGAATCGCGGGTGATGCCGGGTAGCACCGAATTGCCCAGCGGCGCCGTGATCAGCTTCTCTCTATGCACGATAAACACATTCTCGCCAGAACCTTCGCTCACAAAGCCATTGATATCGAGCGCAATGCCTTCGGCAAAGCCGTTGACGATGGCTTCCATCTTAATGAGCTGCGAGTTCATATAATTCGCCCCCGACTTCGCCATCGCCGGCAGCGTGTTGGGAGCAATTCGCGTCCAGGAGGAAACGCAGACGTCGCAACCTTCGCTCTCACCGCCCAGATATTTCCCCCACGGATAATTGATGATGTAGACCTCGGTCGGCGAGTTGAAGGGATTGACTCCCGCCTCGCCATACCCGCGAAGGATGATGGGCCTCACGTAGCACGGCCACGCGCCGTTGCTGCCCACAGTTTCGAGCATGGCCTTCACCAGTTGCTCGCGGGTGTAGTCGACGTCAATGCGATACACCTTGGCGGAGTCGAGCAGACGCTGCATGTGCTCGGTCGCGCGGAAGATCGCGGGTCCCGAGGGCGGCGCGTAGCAACGGATCCCCTCGAACACCGAGGAGCCGTAGTGAACCACGTGCGACATCACGTGAATCGTCGCGTCATCCCAGGGAATAAGCTTGCCATTGTGCCAGATGAATTCCGATTTCTCGATCGCCATGCGTACTCCTTCGGCTGGAAACGGGTGAAGTATGTAACGAGGGCTGAATCTCTCCTCTTGGGCCTGCAGGGGAAGGCGCGAACCCAACCAGCGTTACAGAACATTATAGCTGAGCCTTACCACACAGTCTCGACCACCTTCGATTGCCGGATGCGTGCATCCGCCGTCACCAGTGGCATGCCCTCGACCATCGCGGTTGCGGCGATCAAACGGTCCGCCGGGTCTTTGGGGAATTCATCCGGCAAGCGCACCGCCAACGCCCCGATCTCGGGCGTAACTGGCCTGAGGACGACCCGCGCCACAGTTTCCCGCACGAACGATTCCACGCTGCCCGCGACCACAATGCGTTGGTGGTGCGCGAGCCAGGCGATCTCCCACAGAGTGATGGTCGCCACCGCAATCCCTTCACCCAGTTGCCACGAATTACGCGCCCCAGTTCGCGCCCTGATGCGTAGAGAGGTGGGGCTCGTAAAAACGATCAACAGCTCTTTTCCATGGAGAGAGCGCGTATGGAGAAATTCTAGGCCTTTTTGGTGAGGGTCTCGCGAATTCGGTGGCCCACGATCGCATCTTCGCCGGGTTGCAACATCCATACCCCAACCACGAGCGTGTTTGCATCTGCTGGGATGCCCTGGTTCGGCTTTTGGCCGGTGTTCGGGTTCAGTTCAATCGAAGGCGTCCCCTTGCGCAAAGCGTCGACAATCTGGCCAGTCGTGACGCCAGTGACCGCCGGGTCGAAGCGTATGAGGAGATGTGGAACATGGTTGGCGATCTTCGGAACCACCGTCTCCGTCGTGACCGATGGAATGCCCTTGACGACACTGGCTATGAGATCGGCCCGCTTCTGGTAGTCGCCTTGCATCGACTCTTCCGTGTGCGAGAGAACCCAGTCGACCGCCGCGACCATGCCCACAATCTGCTCCTTAGCCACCTTCATGCCACGGCCGATTCCGTCCCCTGGATTATTGTTCTCGTGGGCCAGGTCCGTCAGGACCTTCCTGCCCAGAAGCAAGCCAGCGTTTTGTGGACCGCGCATTCCCTTGCCTCCGGAAAATGCCACGAGGTCGAAACCCATACCCGTGTACGTCCATAGGTTCGAGATCGGGGGCATATCCGCGGCGGCGTCCAGGTGGCATGGAATCTTGTACTCGTGGGCCACGCGCAGCCACTCTTCTCGACCGATCTGCGCACTCCCTGCGATCCCATCCTCGTCTTCCGCCGCGTTGAAGAAATTCGTCATCACCGCGTTGCCCGCGCCGCAGGCGCGCTTATAGTCGTCGAGCGTGAGCACTTCCGTTACCCGCGCCCCGCAAAGATACATAGCGCGGTCATACTCGTAACGGTGCGCACGCTGCACAATGACCTGATTCTTCTTCCCGTCAATCGCCTGGGGCATGTCCAGAATATCGATGTCGTTTGCGTACTGAAGGCAGGCGGCGGCCGCCAGGCTGATGGCTCCCGAAGCTCCCGAAGTCACGACCGCGCCCTCGCACTTGAGGCGACGCGCAATGTACTCTCCTGCCTTCCGCTGCAATTCGTGCAGACGGACAGGATGGAGCGCAGCCTTCTGCACTGCGGCTAGAACCTCCGGGGGCATGCAGGCCGCCGTCAGCGTGGTATAGGTGCCGGCGGCGTTGATAATCGTCGGGACGCCGAGCTTCGCATAATAATCCTCACCATCGGCCGATGGGGTCGGCGTCGAAAGCGCCTTGGCGGAGGAAAGCATTGGTGCCGCGCCCAGGGCCGCGGCGAGCGAACTGGCCCAACGAAAGAAGCGGCGGCGCGAGAGAAAGCCTGCTTGCGATTTAGTCGATGCCGACATGCTGGTCGCTCCTTGAGGTCAAGGAAGTGCAAACAGAAATAAGCTTATCGCACGCTCAGGCGACTTCCACGCAGTTCAAAACCAAAGCCGGTCGTTGTGGCCTGAGGTCAGGAAAGAAGGGTCCCAGAGCACGATTGAATCCTAATGGGACAGCACGGGACAGGTCAACGAAACCGCAGGACGGTCCAGGATCGCTGACGACAAATCGCGGGTACACTCATTGACTCGGACCACTTGACGGGTCGGGCGGATTGGAATGCGAAATGTCAAAGTCGCCCCTTCGGTAGATGACAGCCGGGGCGGCTGTCCCCACATGAGCACCTTTGCCCTTAAAATCTTGGCATGGACCACCACACTGTGGCCGCAGTCAGCATCGCCGGAACTTGCCTGGATGTAATCGGCAGTCTCTATCTGGCATACGATTTGTTGGGCGGGCAGCACGGGCCCTTGCGGTTGCTTACCCGGATGGTGACTTACTCCATTGTGTTTGGAGTTGGTTATGGCCTTGGCCTGGGCCTTTTGTTTGGCCTGGCTTGGGGCCTGGCTACCGGCGTTACGATCGCGATTGAACTCAATCGGGCGGCTCGAGGGCTGGAGCATTATTCGTGGGGCTGGGAAGCGTTGTTCAGTGCGATACGGGCTTTTGCCTTCGGCGCGTGCCTCTACCCGAGCCTTGGCTGGGAATTTGGCGCTGCCTTCGCAGTGCTGGTAACGATAGGACAAATTTTTGCGTATTCCCGGGGCATGCGTCCGTCGCTCGACTATGCCGCGATCGGCAAGCCGCGCCTCACGCGAAATCACGTTTGGGGAATCCTGGCGCGAACGGTCGGCTACGCGGTGACGGCGCTTCTCTGTAGCGCGCTGGTGGAGCACGTTAATCATGTCTGGTGGTTTGCGATTCGGGTTGGGTTGGTGATTGGTATTGTGACTGGAGTCGGCGGCGCCGTTGGTCCGATGATCGAGTACTACGTCGACAACTTGCCGGAGCGGCGGCTGGGAGCGGTTGGCATCGTGCTCATTTTCTGTGGTTTTGCTCTGCAGTCGTTCCAGTACTGGCTGGCGCTGCTGGATGTGAGGGTGATGTAGGGGGAGGGTTCGGGCGAGGCAGCGGCCCGACAAACCTGAGCCGCCGGACAGCCGAGGGCGGCTGTCCCTACATGCTTTCCTTAGTGGCTTGCGGTCTCTGCGGCGGCGGGCGCGGGGATCGTGGCCGAAGTCAGGCTTGCTTTCACTGTCACGCCCGGCAGCTCATCGCCGCGGAAGAACTTGGCTTTATCCTTCGATCCCTCTTTCAAATCTGCGGCTTTCATCTCCGGCATGGCTACGTACGGCTTGCTGTAGTCGTTGGCGGCGTTCCAGAACAAGAATCCGATGCCGCCTTTTTCTTTGGCGGTGGCCACTTGCACTTTGATGTATTCGGGGGAATAAGTCTTGGTGCGCCAGCGAAAGGCTTGCAGCCAGGGGCGGATGACGACGCCGCTGCCTTTTGTGATGAGCTCGAAGCGCTCCATGGATTCGCCGATGAAGTGTTCGGGCGCGTCGCCGGGGTGCTCGATGTTATCCATGCCAAAGAAGTGCGAGGGGTAGATCATGGGCGAAAGCACGTCGCAATATTTCGCCATGCCGACGATGTCTTGTCCGGTGTGCGAAAGATCGACTTGGCGCTGCCAAGCCATCACGCCGAAGACGTCTAGCGAAAGCAGTACGCCGGTGGGATGCAGCTCGGCGTAGGCTTTTTTCAGGAAGCTGGTGATTACGTCGGAGCGCTGCATTTCATGGGAGGCTTTGGTTTTGCAGGGGCCAGCGTTCGTGCTGGTTCCGCCTTGCTTCGCATCGGCGGGACGGCCGAGGCGGCCGTCTCCACATGGCTTCTGCTGGTCCCCGGCCTGTTGGATATCCGGATGCTCGGTTTGGTAGACGAAGCTGGCGTCTTCTTGGTCGCCCTCGGCGGGGAAGCGGACGTAGTCGAACTGGATTTCGTCGGCGCCGGATTGAGCTACGAACTTGGCCAAAGCGATGTCGTAATCCTGAACTTTGGGATTCGACGAATCGGTCCAGACCAGTTTGCCGTTCTCGCGCCAGGGCTGGCCGGTCTTTCTTGATTTGACGGCGAGTTCGGGATGTTCGACTACAAGGCGCTCGTCGCGGAAAATGGCAATGCGGGCGATGGCGTGCATGTTTTCGGAGTGCAGGAAGCGGACGAACTTGGGCAGGTCGTGGATGTAAACCTGATGCTTGCCCAGCAGCGGATGCTCGAAGGGAATATTCACGCTGCCGTCGGAGTCTTTGATATCGAAGACCACGGCGTTGCCGCCGACTTCGCGCCAGTGGCGGATAATCCGGAGGCCGTGGTCGCTGGCCGCCATGATGCCGGTGAGATAGATGGCGCGGACCTCAAAATCTTTTGGCACCGGGATTGTCTTCTCGGCGATGGGCGCGGGAAGAATTCCCGGGATAGTAATCCGCTCGCCGGATTTCAATATGTTGCCGGTGTGACCTCCATTGACTTTGCGGATAGCGTCGGCGAGCTCCGACGAAGTGAGGTAGCTGGTCCTGTTCAAGTACTGGCGAGCGATCGCCGTGACGCTTTCACCGCGTTTCGCAGTGTATATCTCAGAAGCGGCCGAAGTTGAGAGCAACGAAGACTGCAGTGAAGGCTGCGCCGAGGGAATATCCGTGGGCTTTACGGTTGTGGACAACGTTGCCGGGTGCAGTTGCGCGTCCGGTGCGGCGGTTGCCGGCAGAGGCTGAACGTTCTGGGGCTGCGCCGCCAAGGCTGACGAAAAGCGAAGGTCGAGGCGTATGGCGGCCACGCCGAAGAGAACGCACGAGATGGCAAGAATGATGAAAACCGACGAGCGGCGCAAGAAGTCCTCCAGGAACTGTGCTAAGCGCGATGCTAGCGGCTGGACACGACCGAGGCTAGTTACTCACGGTCATCTCCCCCTTGAGTTATATGCAGTGGGCACGGGCTTCGAGGGTGAATTTGTGGAACTTCTTTCGGAGAAGGGGTTGGGAGAACTAAGTCTCTGTAGCGAGGATCTGGTCGAGGCAAGAGCCGATAACGAATTCCCGCTTGCGCAAAGAATTTCTCTTCCACACTCTTAACTTTCCACCGGCTCTCTGTTCTAATCGCAGGGCTGGTGAGTAAGTCCTGCGGATGCAGGGTTTTCGCTTCGCTGCTTGCCCCCCGGCCGGTGGCCAGAGGCTTGCTTATTCCTGTGCAGGACCGGACGCACTTGGGGTCAGGCGAAGCGGTTGAGTTCTAACTGACAAATTTTGTCATCGCTGGAACTTGTGGGGACCGCTTAATAGGCCTGAAGAGTCCGGGAAAACGCAGCCAAAGGCCGGGGAGTAAGGCCTGGGATCAGGAAAGGGATAACCGCCCGGCTGAGGCCGGACAACCACCTTATGAGAACCAACCTTGCTACCGTGCTGGATCCGAACCGTCGGAGTGCCGATGCTGGAGAGTTTGAAGCCGCGTTGCGCCGACGCATCGTGGGTCAGGATCAGGCTGTCGAGAAGGTCGCGGAGATCTACCAGATGTTTCTGGCGGGGCTGAACGCTCCCGGTCGTCCCGTGGGCAATTTGCTGTTCCTGGGGCCTACCGGTTCGGGCAAGACTCGCGTGGTGGAAGCGATGGCGGAGTCTCTCTTCGGCGACGCGCGCGCCTGCATCAAGATCGACTGCGCGGAATTCCAGCATTCGCACGAGATCGCCAAGCTGATTGGTTCGCCTCCGGGATACCTTGGACATCGCGAGACTCATCCGCTGCTTACCCAGGAAGCGTTGAACCAGTGGTTCACGGAGAAGCTCAAGCTTTCGATTCTGCTATTCGACGAGATCGAGAAGGCCAGCGATTCGCTTTGGCAGTTGCTGCTGGGCATCTTGGACAAGGCTACTCTGACGCTGGGCGATAATCGCCGGGTCGATCTCTCGCAGTGCATCATCATCCTGACCTCGAATCTGGGCGCCAGCGAGATGACCAATCTGGTGGATGGCGGCTTCGGGTTTGCACCCAAGGCGGTGGAAGTCGATAACAACTTCGACGACAAGATCCAGCGCACCGCCGTGGAAGCGGCGCGCCGCAAGTTTACGCCCGAGTTCATGAACCGAATCGACAAGACTGTGGTCTTCAAGACTCTGCGGGACGAGCATCTGGCGCAGATTCTCGAGATTGAACTTGGGATGGTGCAGCAGCGCGTCCTGATGGCCGCGGGCACGAACCAGTTTGTATTCAATTGCACGACCGGCGTGAAACAGTTTCTGCTGAAGGAAGGCACCGATCCGCGGTACGGAGCGCGTCACCTGAAGCGGGCGATCGAACGGCACCTGGTTTTCCCGCTGGCCAATCTGGTGGCTACCAGCCAGGTGAAGTTGGGGGACTTTGTTCGTGTGGATATGGCTTCGGAGAATCAGATGATCTTCGTCAAGGAAGCCGAGAACACCATGGCGCCGGTGCTGCTGGAGCGCTACGGAGCCGCGGCGGCTGGATTGCCTGCAGCTCGCGCGGCGCGCACCGCGGCCAATAATCGTCGCGACTTTGGGGCCAGCCCGATCGCGGAGAGTAAATAGGTTCTTTCGGATTTTTCGACCTCGCTTGAAACGCATCTCGCGAGCGTTTTCCTCCTGGGCGCCGGTTAATTCCGGCGCCATTTTTCTTGAGGCAAATGGGCGCACAAGCGGAGGTCTCTTATTTCTCGAATCGTGGCAGCTTGTAAACCAGCACGGTCTTGCCCATCTTGGAGAACTCCGGGTCGGCGGTGACCAGCCGGGCGCGGCGTTCGATCGCCAACTCGGCAGCAAAGGCGTCGGCGTAACCGAGGCCGTGGCTCTGCTTCAGAGCGCCGGCCCGCGTAGCCCGGTCGCGATCCACGGGGATAACCGCGACGGGCAACTCTTGTAATCTCGTTTCAGCCTCGCGAGCCCTGGCCTCGCCGCGATATCGCCATTCGATATGGAAGACTTCGCCCCAATTGACCGCGGATATCAAAAGTGGCAGACCCCGGATCAGGGCGTCGTTCAGAAGGTGCTCAACCCTTTCCGCGACACCTTTGCGATCTTCGAACAAACCGACGAGAGCGTTGGCATCGAGGACGTATCGGCGAGCGCTCATGCCGGAGGATCGGATCACTAGTTCTCTTTCTGGCGCTCGCGCTCCCGTTCTTCAAACAAGCCTTCGAAGGCCGACGGTTCGCCAGGCTTGGGCTTCAGAAACCCCCTGATTTCGCGCAAGCGTTGCTTGGTAATCGGAGTGAGCACAAGGCGACCGCTTTCTTCTGTCCAGGTGGCGGGAGTGCCTTTATCCAGCCCGAATTGCTGGCGCAATTCCGCAGGAATCACGACCTGACCCTTTGAGCTAATGACGGTCCGATAGCTTGCCATGCACCAATCTTACCCATCAGTAAGACATTGGTCAATCGTCTTACTGAATAGGACGGCTGCTTTCATCCCGCCGAAGGGATCCGGGCGCAGGTCGTCTTTCGCCCCGTTGGGGCTTCCTCCGGACTTGCTGCCTCCCCATGGCTTACGCCGTGGGCTGCGTTCCTGTGCCGCTTCGCACCTCGGACGTGACGTGGTTGTCCCACTTCTTGCATCCCCTTGGAGCTAGACTTTGCGTCCCCTTCCAGCCAGACAAAGACTCCAGGCGGATTGCAAAAACATCCCTCGACGGGTGACTCTGTTGGGTCTAAAATAACCCTTGGCATCCTCGAAGATGCCGACGGGCTCTATCCGGCTGGCCGGAGGGGCACTGGAGGACACGATGAGTACCACCCCGACCGGCGGGCATTTCGGCATTTCGAATTCCAGCGAGACTCGCCACAAGATCACTACCTCTTCCCTGCGGGAACAAAAACTCCGACACGAATCTATCACCTGTCTGACGGCCTACGATTACGCGATGGCGCGCCTGGTGGACGAGGCCGGCATCGAGATGGTGCTGGTGGGCGATTCGCTGGCGCAAACCATGCTGGGCTACGAGAATACGCTCTCGGTTACGGTCGAAGAGATGCTGCACCATGTAAAGGCGGTTCGCCGCGGCGTAAAACATGCGCTGCTGTTGGCCGACATGCCTTACGGGTCTTATCAAATTGACTCGAAAAGCGCTCTGGACAACGCCACGCGCTTTGTGAAGGAGGGCGGGGCCGAGGTGGTGAAGATCGAGGGCGGGGAAAAGCGCGCCGAGTTGATCCGGCGCATTATCGACGCCGAGATTCCGGTGGCCGGCCACATTGGGCTGACGCCGCAGTCGGTGAATGTGATGGGCGGTTACAAAGTGCAGGGGAAAAATCTCAGCGGCATCGAGCAACTCATGCGGGACGCCGTAGCGCTGGATCGCGCGGGAGTGGCTTGCCTTGTGCTGGAGGGAATTCCACGCGAAGTGGCGGCGATGATTACGGCCGAGGTGAGCACGCCGACCATCGGCATTGGAGCGGGTCCCGAGTGCGATGGCCAGGTGCTGGTGTTTCACGATCTGCTCAATCTGACCTTCGCGCCGCCGGCGAAATTCGCTCGGCGGTATGGTGACGCGGCGGCTTTGATCTCGAAAGCGGTGCGGGAATTTCGCGCCGACGTGAAGTCGCAGCAATATCCGTCGGATGAGGAATCCTACCACCTGCCGAAAGAAACGCGGTTGGGACTGGAGACGGTGCTGGCCCGAAAACGAGCGATGCAACGGTAAGGAGCTCGGCCGCGGATTTTCACGGATCACACGGATAAAGCAGGACGAGGGCTTCAACATAAGCATTCGCGCTGGTGCTAGGCTAGTCAGTGAAAGGAGGCGGATTTATGACTCTCCC
>Ga0074046_10003064_pt1 | contig 14164 bp, 12 predicted proteins | sample BogForMeECP23OM3_FD_94441 | JGI IMG/M metagenome (GOLD analysis project Ga0074046, IMG submission 94441) | Bog forest soil microbial communities from Calvert Island, British Columbia, Canada - Bog Forest MetaG ECP23OM3 | ecosystem: Environmental > Terrestrial > Soil > Wetlands ...
GAACGAGGTTCCAGCTTTGACTGTCACCGATGTCTACGTAGTTGGTTCTGCCAGTGCCTTCGGCTCGCGCGTTGTCCCTTCCGAGGAAGTGGATCACGCCTTCGGCATGCCCGCGGGAAAACTGAAAAGCCGGGCTGGCATTGTGTCCGTGGCCCACGTTTCCGAACATGAAGATGAAGGAACGCTTGGCGCTCAGGCTTGCAAACGGCTGTTGGAAGAAACCGGACAAGAAACCGATAGTCTGGACTGGATTCTGGCTGCCAGTGAAACCCATCACGCGTATCCTTCGCTCTCCGCGCTTCTTCACGCCAAACTGCGCTTGCGGGAAGACTGTAATGCCTTGGACGTTGGCAGCGGTTGTCTTGCCCTGCTTCAGACCTTGGCCGTCGCACAAGCTCTGTTGGTTTCCGGGCGCGCCAAGAAAATCCTTGTGGCCACGGCAGATGTGCACAGCCGCACACTGGGGCCTGGCCGTGCCATCGGCGAATTCGGCGGCCTCTTTGGAGACGGCGCCAGCGCTTTCCTGCTATCGAAGAAGCCGCGCGACGCGAAGAGCCTTGCCTACCGTTTGGGCGAGTTTTTCTTTGGATGCGCTTCGCAATACGCGGAGGCCATCGCGATCAGTGAATCCTGCAAGGGCAAGTTGGACGTGCAATTCGACGGCGACGCGCTTTCCCGCGCGGCCGTCAGCCGCATGGAAAAAGTCATTGACGAAGTGGAGCAGCGCAGCGGCATTTCTCGCGATCATGTAGGCGCCTTCGCCACGCATCAGCCGAACCCACGGCTGGTTACTCTCCTTGCCAAGCAGCTTCGTGTGTCCATCAAGAATTTCCCCCCGATCGGCAGCACCCGCGGCAATCTGGGTTCCTCGATGTGCGGCGCAGCTCTGCACGCGGCGCTGAATCATGCTGCGACACAGCCTGCCGAGCAGCGCTTGCCGGTCTTCCTGGCTTCGCTCGGTCCAGGGTTGATCTTCGGTGGGGGCTGGATGGTTCCCGCGTCAGCGTAAGGGAAATCCTGCCACGTTCACTGAAGAAGCCGCAACACATTCACAACGTTCAATTCGATTTTCGTCTTGCAGATCACGGTGCGGGCCGTGTGCGCGTGGTGAATTCCTGATTCACCGCTGGCACAACGCAAGCCTGGGTCGCAGGCCAACCCGGGTCCGTCGTGGAGTTGCGACATAAAGTGACCAGCGCGTTGCTTACCTCTGCCGGCGCAACCGCGCCGTCCAGCGGCTCGGCGTAAACGTTATAACTGTGTCCCACAGGCAGATGCTCCAGCAGATAGGTTCCGTCGAATTGTGTCGGGCCCGGCGCTTGGCAACTCCAGCCTCCGAGCGTGCCCGCAATCACAGCCCCGCTCGCTTCGTCCACGGCGACAACATGCGCTCCAAATACTCCGGTGACGCCGGGCGGTGTCATGGGTAGAGAGAGAGGGTTTGCCGGAACGATACGTCCCTGAATCGAGCCCACATAGACGGTGTCATTGGGGTCGCTGTACAACACGCGAAGGCCGGTGCGGTCATCGTCCGCCAGTGGTGCGTCGAGTTTTTGCGCTGTGGGCCTTGCTCCTGTGAATGTGCCCGGAGTTGGCGCGAACGGAAACATCATGGCGCTCCATACAGCGGAATGACTGAATCCCAGGAAGTGCCCCAGTTCATGCGCGAGCAGCGATTCCAGATCGTAGGACTTCGGATTGGCGCTGAGCGCCGCGGGGGTTGCGAAGGTCACCGTAGAATCGCTGGGGTTAAAGTAAATATCCGCATCCAAAATCTGCCCGACCGTCGTAGACGGTGCTCCGCTGCCCACCTGAATCCCGATCGCATCCGCGGTAATGACGCGCGTGAAAGCCAGCACGCCCGGAGTGAACGCCATGTCAGGCTGATCAAAGCAGATGGAATTCAGCCCGTCAGAACCGCAACTATTCGCCGCGGTAACGCGAGTCAGGGGCGCAAGGGAACTCGGGGTCAACGAACTCCCGGCCACGTTGGTCCAGACACCCAGCGATTGCTGAATCACCTGTTCGATCTCGTTTAACCGGCCTGCCGGGGTCTGATCATTCGTCAGAATGGTCTGCGGATTCGTCCCAAATGCGGTGCTCCACCGCACAACGATGCTTCCTGGCGCCGCCAATTGGTGCGCCGCAATCGGGCACGCAGAACCACCTGAAGCGCTCAAGGGCTGGCGCACATCCGGCACGATTTGGTTGAACGAGTAGCCGTGAGCCGCAACGACAGACCATAAGCTGTAAAAGAGCGCGATGGTGGTTGCTGTCAGTTTTCGGACGGTGTCTCGCATGCCTTTAGTTTTCCTTGCCCCTTGTGCTGCTCCATCGCACGCCTGCGTGTCACAGTCGCCTGTGGTGTCTTGGTTGCTCAGCGTCGCGACTATGGCGCCTGCCGATGAATCTCCGTGTTCAACCTTTCCAAAAACCGATCGATACGCAGGGCTTTCATTCCCGATTTTGTAAACTTGTTCGTCTCCGGATCGAACACTGGCACTCCGGCGGAGTCTTGCGTGACGGTCTCGATGCCCGTAAGGGAATCTCTGCGGAATGCGGAAGGTGCCCTGCGACCATCCCACGATATGAAACTGCCTTCCCGGCTGGCCGGTCAGAAAGACATAAACTTCTTCACCGGGGCGGAATTCGGGCACGCCATCGATGTGAGAGTTCAGGTGCTGGAACTTGCCTCCTGGCATCCGGACAACAATCGGAGAGGGCAGGAAGCCCTTGGCGTGCTGCACCACGGCAAACACCGTGTCCGTCCAGATTTCGCCATTCTCCATACGCGTATCGGCGCGGAGGCAACGTACGCGGGCGATCGCCGAAGAATGCTCCACCAGTTGATAGAATTGCAGGCGTGCCAGCGTTGTGGCATTGGCGACGATCACGATCAGCGCCATCCCGATCAGTAGCAGCACCCACAGGAACCGGCGGCGTTGTACGAAACTCATAAATCCTCCCGGAAACTCATTGGATCTGCAGAACGCCCGAAGCTGCCGCCTCATCGAGGTTGGCATTCTGAATGAATAGCGTTCGCGCACCGGGCGCTGCCGTCGCTGGGATCTGTAGCGTCAGGTGAATGATTCCCAATCCGGCCGGCTGCTTGGCGATCACGGCGATATCACCTGGCCCGGAAATCATGTACGTCATGCTGGTGTCGAAACCGGCTTGCGAGAACAGGCAAATGTCCACGGCATTTGTGCCACTTGACGGACGAGCCAACGGGATCGGATTTCCGCCGAGACTGCAACTGTTGTTGGATGTGCTGAACATGCCGATCGCCGCGACGTCGAGATCCAGGTTGTCGCCGGCGGTGTCGATTCCCGCGGTTGTGGGTTCCACCACGGTGATGTCTTTTCCAGTGACCGCCGGTGCCGCGCTGCTCAGATTGATGACGTCGTCGGCTCCGCCCGGCGCAACGATCACGAACTGAACGGCATTTGAAGTGATCGAATCCGGATTCCTCAAGCTGATGCTCAAACTGCCGGGCTGGGATACGTCGACACTACTCAGCGGAGCGGAACAGGAATTCGCGCTGGTGCAACTGGTGACTCGCGCCGTGCCGCCGACGATCAGCGTCGATCCTGGACCTGGGCTGCTGGCCACGAAGCCGCTTCCATTCGCCTGCACGGTAAAGCCGTTTGTTCCTCCGGCGTACACGCTGGCGGGATGAAGCGTCGTGATGTTCACGCCATTGAGAATGGCAACGCTGGCGCTGCCGGACTGTGTGGGATCATCCTGGCTCAGTGCGACCACCTGCAACGCATCGGGGCTGGGCGCGGCCGCTGGCGCCGTGTACGTCCCGAGGGTGTCCACCGTGCCGCAGCTACCGGGCGTGCCGCAGCCGCTTCCTTGCACCTGCCACACTACGTTCTGATTGCTGGATCCGAGCACGGACGCGGTGAAGCTTTGCACGCCGAGCGCAGCCAGCGTCACGTTATTGGGGAGAACACTTACGAGAACGTGACTCATCACCGTGATCTGCGCCGAGGCCGACAGAGTGGGATTTGCTGAACTGCTTACCGTAACTGAAACCGGATTTGGCGAGGGCATGGCTCCGGGCGCTATGTAATCCACTTGCGATGCTGCGCCGCTCGCATAGGTCTGGCACGGAGTGGAGCCCATCACGCAGATCTCCCCGAAAACGGAATTGCCGCCCGCTATGCCGTTCACGCTCCAATTGAACGACGAACCCGACGATCCGCCCTGGACCGCGCTTAGCGTCACGCGGTGGTTCGCGGCTAGCGTCGCCGCCGGCGGCGTGATTCCGATGCTCGTGCCCGCCTGAATCGTGATGTTCGCCTGAGCCAATTTGCTGGGATCGGCCTGCGGTGTCACGGTGACCAGCACGGTGTCGGGTTGTGGTGGCGTGACCGGCGCCGTGTACACCGCGGTGTTCGCCAACGGAACTCCACCGGCAGACTGCGTGGTGGTTACGCTCAGCGACCCGCAGGCGCTTCCGGAGCAGCCGTTTCCACTTAAGGACCACGTCAGTGCCGGGCTCGGGTTAGAACCCGCCACGGGAGTGAACACTGCCACCAGAGAACTGCTGGTGCCGGCGGAAAGGTTCGGAGGAGCGGTCAATTGCAACGTGAAATGGCTGGTGATCGTCAAGCTTGCCGTACTCTGCTTGGCGGGGTCGGCGACGCTCGTAGCTGTCAGATTGACTGCTGCGGAAGTGGGCAGAATTTGCGGAGCCGTATAAGCACCATTCGCGTCTACCGTTCCGCACGAATTAGGGCACGAAGGTCCAGCTACGCTCCAGCGAATGCCGGGGTCGGGTAGTCCCTGACTGTGGATGCTCGCCTGGATCGTTTGCTTTGCGCCGAGTTCCACACTTGCCACGTTCGGCGAGAGAGAAATGGAAACATCACTCGAGATGCTCACACTGGCAGCGCCAAATTTGGAAGAGTCGGCATGGCTCGTGGCAGTCACTTGCACCGTCCCGCCCGAAGGAAGATCCGTGGGCGCCGCATACACTCCATCGACAGAAATCGTGCCCGCTTGAGCGCAGCCCCCGGCGATCCCGTTTACGCTCCAGATCACGGCAGTATCTGTAGAGTTAGAAACAGTGGCAGCGAACGTTAGTGTTTCACCGAGCAACACTGTTCCCGTTGTGGGTGTCACGCTCACCGTAATGGAGGGAGGTGGTGGCGGCGGGGGCGCTACTGAGCCTGCGCCTCCCCCGCCGCAGCCCAGAGTCCACGCACCCATCGCGAGGAGCACGATTGCCAGCGCATATTCGTGCCTTGCTGACAAAGCCTTCTTCGTCATTGCTTTCACTGCGTGCATTTGCGGAAGGGGCCGCATGCCTGATCTTTTGCATGCCGAGGACCACCCAAAAAATAAGAACGCTCGCGGATCAGCGTGTCTCCTTATTCTCCTCTGCACCCTTCTAAAGCCTGGTGATTTAAGGTCTTGCTACAACTCCGCCGACACGATCCGCATACCACGAAAAACTTCGTCCATGCCCCCGATTGAATCACCGCGTTCTCTTCTGGAATCGTTTCCGCTTCTGCATTCCACATTGGGACTGCTCTTCTTTTTGCTTCCATTGACTTTCCTCACCTTGGCTCCAATAATCCGCCCATGGCACGTCCCGACGCGGTTCGCCGAGTGAAGAGCTACTCCGCGGCAAATGGCTACGTTTATCAGTACTGTTTCTATGAGGTGAACCGCGTCACCATCAATGGCGGAGCCGCTGGAGAATTCATTTACGCAATTTCCGCGGACCGCAAAACCACCTTTGCCCTGAGAATCGTCGTGCAACACTCCGCGCTCGAAGCTTGGGCTCAGGCCAACGGACGTCCCCTTACCAGCAGCGAAGAATACGCTGTCGCGAAAATGCGGCTGTTCCAGGCGTTTGACGAAGGGGCTGTTCCTCTGACCGCGCAAGCCGCTGACGCTCTTCCCCTTAGAGTCGATGAAACGAATCTCGAGGAACTCCTCGGATTGCTCAATATCTGACTCTTTTCCCGTGAACCGAAAACCGCAGGGTGCCGTCTAGTTAAGTGGTAGGGAGCTCAAGAATGCAAGAGCTGGTCCTGATCCAGCCGGAAAGAATGCCGCTACCGTCTTTCTTTGATGACGGAGAGTCCTGGCCCGAGACAGAAAGCCTCTCTGATGCAAAGCCTTTGCCCGCGGATTCAGATGCGCGAGCGGGGGCATTTCACCAGCCCATTATTCGTCAATTTCGTTCAGACAGCACCGTGACTCTTAGGGAGGGTCAGGCACTGGAAACTAACTTCGCTACCGACCCGGTTAGTGGCAAGGTCATTAGACTCGGAGTCTCACTAAATCTGGCGAGGTGAAGCTAATGATCTCGGGAAAAATGCGCCAACGTCGTCGCTAAATCTGGGCGCAAAAACTTATAACCCTGCTTCTCCAGTTCTACCGGCACGACGCGTTGACTCGATAACAGCAGAGCATCCGCCATTTCCCCCAGCGCCAGCCTTAACGCAAACGCCGGTGCGGGTAAAATCGCCGGCCGGTGCAGTGCTTTCGCCAACGCAGCCGTGAAGTCCACGCTGCGTACCGGTTGTGGCGACACCACGTTCACTGGCCCGCGCATCACCCCGTTCTCTAGCGGCAACCTACAAATCGCCACGACGTCCTCCAGGCTGACCCAGCTCAACCACTGTCGTCCAGAGCCCAGCCTTCCTCCCACGCCGAACCGAAACGGTCGCGCCATTTGCGGCAGTGCTCCACCATGCTTGGCCAAAATAACTCCAAACCGGGCTCGCACCACGCGAATTCCCAGCACTTCCGCTTTTTCCGCTTCTGCTTCCCACTCTCCGGCAATTTCACTCAGGAAGTCGCTGCCGGGTGAGCTTTCTTCGTTGAGGATTTCGTCTCCACGACTGCCATAGAATCCTGTCGCTGAAGCGGACACCAGCACCCGCGGTCGCACCGCCATCTTCGCTAGCGCGTTGACCAGCGCCCGCGTGGTTTCCACACGACTGCTGCGCAGCACTTTTTTCCGATCCGCCGTCCACCGCCCCTCTGCTATGGACGCCCCTGCAAGATTCACCACCGCGTCCGCGCCTACTGCTGCCGCGCCCAACTCCCCCGTCGCCGGATTCCACCCCACATCGAAGCCTTCATTCCCTCTAAGCTGTTCGGCGTGTTGCCCCGGACGCATCAGCCGGCACACCGTATGTCCCGCTTGCTTCAGCTCACTCGCCAACGCGCTACCCACCAGGCCGGTCGAACCTGTTATTAATATCTTCATGAGGTTTCTTTCCTTGGTCCGGGGATAAATCCTCCCGGCTTACTGGCAGGGCGCGCCACCTCAGGTTACAATTTTCCGGTGCCGCCTGTCTTACCTAATCTTCGCGTCAACGTGCTCTTCTTCGGGCGCGTGCGAGAACTGACCGGGATCGCCGAGGAGTCCGTGGAATTGCCCAACGGAACCACCCTGGCCGGCCTTTTCGATCGTTATGCAGCCCGCTTTCCAAAATTGGCAGCGTTTCGTGCCTCGCTTGTGCCTTCACGAAATGAGGAATTCGCTTCCTGGGACACGCCACTCACCGAAGATGATACGATCGCGTTTCTCCCGCCGGTCAGCGGGGGTTGAAACCTGTCCATGTCGCACATCGCTACAGAAGACGACCTCTTTACCCTGCGTCGTTCCCCTATCGACATGGCGGCGATCGTCCGCGACGGCCAGGATGGGGCGATCGTGACCTTCGACGGCTTTGTTCGCAACGAATCCCACGGGCGACGCACCTTGTACCTCGAGTACGAAGCCTACGAACCAATGGCCCTCGCCAAGATGAAAGAAATTGGCCAGTTGATCCACGAAAAATTCTCCATCGACCGGGTCGCCATCGTTCACCGCCTCGGCCGCCTCGAAATCGGCGAAACCAGCGTCTTCATTGCTGTCAGCGCCCCGCATCGTGCCGCCGCCTTCGATGCCTGCCGCTTTGCCATCGACACTCTCAAGCGCACCGTACCAATCTGGAAAAAGGAATATTTTGAGGATGGAGCGGTCTGGGCCGACGGCGAATTGCCTCCCGCACCACCTTCTGCTCCCAAGGTCGCATCTTAGCCAACAGATGATTCTTCTGACCAATAAGCCATGTGCAGCGGCCATCGCCCTGCTTGCTTTTCCTTTGCTCCTTGCCCCGCAGGACAAGCCGGACCGGCCGCCTTGGGCTCAGCCCTCTTCTCCTCAACAGAGTCAGCCCGCTGCGCCACCGGCCACCAAAGAGAAAAGTCAGGACTCCACCTCGCCGCGCAACACCGTGAAGGTGAATGTCAATCTCGTCAACGTCCTGGTCAGCGTTCTCGACGAACACAACCGCCCCGCTCCCAATTTGCCGGTCGAAGCTTTTCAGATACTCGAAGAAGGCGTGCCCCAGAAGATCGATGTTTTTGAGTCAGAGACCCAGCAACCCTTGGACATCGCTCTGATGATCGATGCCAGCATGAGCGCCCACATGGAAAAAGCCACCGAGCAGGATGCCGCATCTCACTTCATCCAACAGGTGCTGCGGCCAGAGGATCGTTTGAGCGTATTTGCCATCGATGAACAGGTCCGGCAATTACCTCCGTATTTCTCAGACAAAGTTCCTGCCCTTCAAGAAGCCGTCCACAAAATACAGGACGGCGCGGGCACTTCAATCTATGACGGCGTCCTTCTCGGCTCAGAGGCCCTCCAGAAGAGGCGCGGAGAACGTCGCCGCGTCATCGTCCTGCTGACCGACGCGGGCGAGACCACCAGCCGCTCCGATTTTGAGTCCGCCCGCAAGGCCGCTCTCCGTGCCGGCATTCTCCTCTACACCATCGTCATCAATCCTGTGAAAAATGAGAATGGCCGCAATACCGCCGGCGAGCACGCCCTCCAGACCATCACGGAGACCACCGGCGGTGCCATGTTTTTTCCCACCTCCCCCCAGGAACTTCCCATCATCTTCGATCGCATCGACAGTGAACTTCGCACTCAGTACCGTTTGGCTTACTATCCGAATCCCCGCGGCCCGGCCAATACTTACCGTACAATTGAGGTGAAGGTTCTGCCCGGTTATTCAGCGCGCCACCGGACGACCTATCTCACTGGCCCCCAATAACGCCCCTACGCGGGAACGGGCCCCGGGACGCAATGAATACTTTTCTCGAAGTAGCTGTTGACGTCGCACAGGAAGCCGGCAAAATTCTGCGCGAAGAGATGGAACGGCCGCCAACCATTTCCTACAAGGGCGACTTCGACCTGGTCACCCAAGCCGACCGCCGCTCCGAAGCCCTCATTGTCAGCCGGCTCCAGAAGTACTTTCCCGAACACGCGGTTGCCGCCGAAGAAGGCACTGGGAAAAGCATCGCTTCGGAGTATCGCTGGCATGTCGATCCACTCGATGGCACAACGAACTTTGCCCATGCCTATCCGTGCTTCTGCGTGTCCATGGCTCTTGCACGAAAGAATGAATTGCTCCTCGGGGTGATCTACAATCCCGTCTACAACGAACTGTTCACCGCGGCTCGCGGCCAAGGTGCGTTCTTCAACGGCAAGAGAATCCAGTGCTCGAAAATAGACGCTTTGAAAAACAGCCTGCTCTGCACCGGTTTTCCCAATCACGATCGCCAAGCGAACCCCAATATCCACTTCTACTGGGATTTCACGTTGCGTTCTCACGGCGTGCGGCGTGACGGTTCCGCGGCCCTCGATCTCGCCTGCGTCGCCATGGGCCGCTTCGACAGCTTTTGGGAGTTTGGCCTGAATCCATGGGATACCGCTGCCGGGGTAGTTTTGGTTGAAGAAGCCGGCGGAAAGATCACGGACATGCAGGGGCAGCGCTACGTGCTCGGCGGACCTTCCATACTTGCGTCTAACGGTCTAATTCATGAGGAGATGTTGAAGGTCGTGGCGGAAGTGTCGGGTCACACTTTATCTCACCAGTGAATATATAATTAAGTAAATAATAGTGTCAAGCGCCTTTCGCATTCGCTCTCCCGTTTCTCCACTCCGAATTCGCTACGCCTCCCAGGCTCACTTCGCACGCCAGATAACACGGGTGCATGACACTGCAAGTCTCACAAAAATAGGTACTTACAGCCAGTTCCGTCGATCTCTGCCCCTTCGGCTTACGCAACGCTCATTCAGTCCTCACAGAAATCTTATGTCTGCGACGCTATCCTTCCTTGGCAACGAGAAGGCATTCGTTAGACCGCCAAGGGCAGCTCTGCGCTGCCATTCCCAGAAAAATTCGTTGCCAAACGGCTGTAAAGGGAGAATCTATGCGCACATTTTTTGGTCGTGCAGCCTTGTTGTGCTTTGCTGTTCTATGCGTCCTGAGCTTGCCCGTCTTTGCAGCAGACGGTGAACCGGACGGGTCTAAAGACACCGATTCCACCGCAAAAACGGCTCCGAAACCAGTCCCATCCGCCAAGCCCGCCTCCGGCTTGACCGAGCGCGAACAATGGATGCTGGACCGCATCGAGCAACTCGAGAAGAGAGTCGCCGAACTCGAAACAAAGAGCCCCGGCACAGCCACTGCGAGTTCTCCCGCTGCTGCCTCCGGTACGCCTGCCGCTTCCCTGGTTCCTGCGTCCTCGAGTGTTGCTGCTGCCGCTCCCGCGAACGTTGGCGTAGGCTCGTCGTCCAGTGCCCCCGTCAAGCAGGATCAACCCACCGCCCAGACGGCGGTTGCGACCACCGGAAAACCTCCAGTCGTCGAACCATTTTCCGATGCGGATTGGACCTGGCTGAACGGCAACGCCCGCACAAAAGAGATCTACTGGGACACGAAGTTTTTCACTCCGGAAATCAGGGCGGATACCCACTATGTCGCAGACTTCAACCATCCCACGGATCACTCCATTGGAGGATCGAGCGAACTCTTCCGCTCCTACGAAGTCCAGTTGGAGCAGTTAGGTGTTGGTGGCGATTTCCACTACGACAACGTCCGCGCCCGGCTCATGACTCAGTTCGGCATGTATTCGACAACCACTCCACGCAACGACCCCAGCCCCGGTCACGGACAGTGGGATCTCGCGCAAGCCTATCGCTACGTTTCCGAAGCCTACGGTGGCTATCACTTCAATGTCTTGCATGGCATCAACGTCGACGCCGGGATCTTCATGTCTTACGTTGGCCTGTTCAGTTACTACAATTTCGACAATTGGGCTTATCAGCCCTCCTATGTTTCTTCCAACACCCCCTGGTTCTTTAACGGAGTGCGCGTGCAGATTTTCCCGACGGCCCATTTGAAGATCGAACCTTGGTTCATCAACGGCTGGCAGGCCTACGCCTCGGCCAATCACACTCCGGGCGTCGGAGGGCAGATCAAGTGGACTCCCAAGCCCTGGATTAACATCATCTCGAACAACTACGGAGTGGGCGAGGACGACCTCTTCGTCCAAGGCCGCCGCCGCATTCACACCGACGACAGCGTCGAGGTCAAATATTACGACAAGCCCGAAAAAACTCTGGACAGGATGGCTTTCTCTCTGACCGGCGACATGGGCTGCGAGTACGGAGGCGGAGTAAGTTGTTACGGCAACAAAAGCGGTGGCCCTAAACAGAGTTTCATTGGCTACATGATCTACAACCGCTTCTGGTTCCACAGGGATCTATTCGGCCTGACTATCGGCGGCGGCCAGATCAACAATCCTGGACGTTATCTCGTGCTTATTCCGCCCATCAACGGCGAGACCGCCGTCACTGCCGCTACGAATTCGCCTTACTTTACCGGCAATCCTGGCGATCCCTTCAAAGCCTGGGACTCGTCCATCACCTTTGACTACATGCCCAAGCAGTACATTACGTTCCGCTGGGAGTACGACTATCGTCACGCCAGCGTGCCCTACTGGTCTGGCCGCGGCGGCATCACCCCACCAGGCGGCAACAACGGCTCGCCTCAATACTACGTCTGCAGCAGCGGCGCTACTTCAGGGCAAACCTCGCTCAGCGCGGCCGAAACGTCTTGCGGTGGCGGACTCAGCAGCGTGTGGTTCCCGGACCTGCGCAAAGACGAGTCCTTCATCGACATGGCCATCATGGTGAAGTTCTGAAACGTGGGACAAAACGCAGGACATTCTTCGTGGGGCGCAGCATGCCGCGCCCCATCTTGGCAGAATTTGAATCTTATTCGATGAGTCAGTCTGTTCTATGCAGGTGAATCGTTAAGCCGTCACCCAATTGCTGCGCTCCAGAAACGTGGGTGGCTCGTAGGTCTTTCCCTTGGCCAGACGACGTTCTTCGCGGCGGCTCGTCCACAACAGCAGCGGTCCAAGTGTTCGGGCATTCCATCGCGCGGCAAACCCTAACTCTTTTTCCACTTCACCCCGCAGCACTTTAATCTGTGCGCCGACGGTTTCATTCATTTCCCGGAATTGCCGCTCCATAGCCCACAGCGCGGCGCTGTAGCCGCTTCGCAGCTTGCTCATTTCGCGGTTAAAGCGTTCCCGCACCCGCGGGTCCGGATAGTCGCGATATCTCTTCCAGCCTTCGAGCATCGTCCGGCACATGCGGTACAAGCTCGGGCCGTTGCGTTCAAAATCCCGCAGAAACGCCCAGTCCAGAAAGCGCTGCGAATCTTCCCGGGAAATGGCCGCGTGCTGAAAGTTGAACTGGAACTGCCCGTGAATGTCGGCGAAGTCCACGCCGTCCAGCAGCCGTCCCTGCTCCTTCATCTCAAAATAGAGCGGTGTGCCCGGCACCGGCGTGTACAGCATGAATTGATGAAAGTCCGTATCATGGCTGATGGCACGTTCGATTTCCTCTTCGATATTGTCCGGCGTGTGATGCTCCAGCCCGATAATGGTCGAACCCTGCACGCGGATTCCGTTGCTGCGCAATTCGCTGGTCAATTCGTGCGTGTCCGTCCCCTTTAGCTTGGCGTACCCCGACTTCTGTGATTCCAAACCCATCCACACCCACGACACGCCTAGCTCCACAAGTTCCTTCATCGAATATTTGCGAATCGCATTTGCGGATGCAAACACCGCCATCCCCCAGCTCTTGCCTGTTGCTTTCATCCGCTCCAACAACGCCATGGCCCGTTCGCGATGCAGCAGGAAGTTTTCATCCATGATGAAGAATGTCTGCACCTTCATCGTTGATTCGAAACCGTCCATCAATTCGAAAAGCTCATCCCCGGTCTCGTAAAAATTGTAGAAATTGCCTTTGCCGCCAAAGAAGGAAGACGTAGTGCAGAAATTGCACCCCATGGGACAGCCTACCGAGGGAATCACCGTGGCAGCGGTGGCGCCCTTGCGCTCCGGCAGTCTCATGCCCAGGGATCGTGTCCTCAACCCGGAAACAATTTCCGGGTGTTTGATGGGCGCCGTTTGGTCCTCGCCCAGATACCGCCGCATCCACGAAATGCCTTCGCCTCGCACAAAGTGGTCCGCATCTACGATCTTTTCGATTCCTGGAATCGCCGTTACATGTCCGCCGACAATAATCACGGACTGCGGCGAGTGCTCGCGAACAATCCGGCACATTTCCCGCACTTTCCCCACGTTCACAATGATCGAGGAAATGCCCACAATGTCGTACTCCGTGGAGCAGAGTTCCTTCAGGAACGATTCGCGTGTGGGAAAATCTATGACTGTGCAGGGGGCCGTGATGTTCGATTGAATCATCATGATGCCCCACGAGCGGTGGAACATCCGCAGAGAGAACGCTCCTTGCGCTCGCGTCACTTGGTTGTGGTACAGCTCCATCGGGTTAATGGCCCGGCTCCCGAATTCGTCGTCTCGGGCGTAGGGTCCAAACACCGAACTCAGCAACACCCTGGCTTGTGTGCCTTTCGGGTGCTTTGGCACGATCTGTGGAATTGTCATATTGGTTGACAAACATAAAAGGATAGCACTCGCTTTCGCTAAACCTTTGTGACGGGCAAACATGCCCTGGCACACATTCGCTTGCGGCTCCTGCCTGCTCGTGCGAAAATTAAAAATTGTGGATTGTGCACGGTTTTCCTCTCCGTTCGATTCACAGCTCACCATCGGCGATATCGTCTAGGGGTCTAGGACGCCGCCCTCTCACGGCGGAAACCCGGGTTCGAATCCCGGTATCGCTACCAACTCTTCCTAAGTGATTCATTAGACCACGGTTGATAGCCTGCCTTGAGCCGTACTTCATCAGGCGGCGGCGATCGCGCCGGCAATCGAGGCGGATCATCCGGCGCCAATGCCAGTAATAGGGGCAACGCTC
>Ga0074046_10003066_pt1 | contig 14162 bp, 15 predicted proteins | sample BogForMeECP23OM3_FD_94441 | JGI IMG/M metagenome (GOLD analysis project Ga0074046, IMG submission 94441) | Bog forest soil microbial communities from Calvert Island, British Columbia, Canada - Bog Forest MetaG ECP23OM3 | ecosystem: Environmental > Terrestrial > Soil > Wetlands ...
ATCGTCTCGGACCGCATCCGCGAGGATTCGGCCAAGCGCCGGCGCGAGCCGATCGCATCGATCATGAATCGCGCGATCAACGAGACTCTCTCGCGCACCATCCTGACTTCGGGCACCGCAATCGTCGTGCTGATCTCGCTGCTCGCGTTCGGCGGGCCGATCCTGCGCCCGTCGGCGTTCACGCTGCTGATCGGTTTCATCACGGGCACTTATTCCTCGATCTATATCGCCGGCCCCGTGGTGCTGTTCTGGGAGGGCGGTTCCGGCCGCACTCGGACGGCCTCCTCGCGCGCGGCCTGAAAGCGCCGGCCGCCGCACGATTCGCCGATACGGTGGACTGCGTTCACCTTGCCAACAACGTTGAAAACCGGCTGCGGCATCTACGCGATCGCGAGCGCCGCGCCGATCGCACGCGCCGCCGGCTCAGTCGTGTTGACGCTCAACCTCGAGCGCGCGGACGGAATCGAGAAGTTCGCGCTCAGATGCCGCATCGCGACAGAGTTGATACGCACTGCGGAATCGAACTCTCCTGAAAATGCGGACTTGGACTCTCCTGAAAAATTGATCGAGCGGATTGCGCCGTGGCTCGAGCGCGAATTCGAGCAAACGCGCGAGGCCGCGCTGAAGTCGATCCGCGCCGAGCGCCACTTGCTTGAGATTTCGTTCGACGCATCAAACCCCGGCCCCTTCGCGTAAACGGCGCCGCTCCTACACGCTTTTACGCGCGTGAGACCCTCAGGAAGATACAAAAAAGCGAGCGACGGTGCCCATTCTCTTTTCACCGGGTGCAGGGGTCACCCCTGCCGATCGGCTATATCAGCCAGGCTTTTATCGAGGAGAGCTTCCGAGGAAGGGGCCTAATGAAGCCGATGCTGGAAGAAGCCTGCGAATGGTTCCGCAATTTCGGTATTACGGTCGTCACCTTGAGCGTGTTGCATCGCAACTGGATCGGCGCCGCGGCATGGCATCGCCTGGGCTTCAGCGATTGGCGTGAAGAGCGGCGGATGGACCTGAAACCGCGCCCGAAATAGCCCGATCGCTACTGTTTTTGACCGCTCGGTAAGCGTCATATTGTCCTTGACAAACGGGCGCATTCGCCTTACTAGGCTATTTGGGTCCAGTATTTCTGTAGACGATCGATGGGGGAGCGGTTCCGTTTGACTGTTTCCGCAAAAGGCCTATACTATACCTAATTGGTCCACTATTAAGGATTGGAGCGTTTCCGACGGAACGAACCGAAAGAGACCGAGAGAGAAGATGCTGAAGAAGCCCGTTTACATGGACAATCACGCGACCACGCGCGTCGATTCTCGCGTGCTCGATGCGATGCTTCCCTATTTCACCGAGAAGTTCGGCAACGCCGCCAGCCGCAACCATAGCTTCGGCTGGGAGGCGGAAGAGGCCGTCGATCGCTCGCGCAGCCAGATCGCGGCGCTGATCGGCGCCAAGTCCAAGGAAATCATTTTTACCAGCGGCGCCACCGAATCCGACAACCTGGCGATCAAGGGCGTCGTCGAGTTTTACAAAGACAAGGGCAACCACATCATCAGTTGCGTCACCGAGCACAAGGCCGTGCTCGACAGTTGCCGCGCGCTGGAGAGGGCGGGCAAGGCCACGGTCACGTACTTGCCAGTCGACAAGTACGGGATGGTCGATCCCGACGCGGTGCGCCGCGCGATCACCGACCAGACCGTGCTGATCACGATCATGTGGGCCAACAACGAGATTGGCACGATTCATCCGATCGCGGAGATCGGCAGGATCGCCAAGGAAAAGGGCATCATCTTTCATTGCGATGCGGTCCAGGCGATTGGCAAGGTGCCGGTCGATTTCGAAAAGGCGGGCGTCGATCTCGCGTCGATAACCGCGCACAAGATTTATGGGCCCAAGGGAATCGGCGCGATCTACGTCCGCTCGAAGGGACCGCGCGTGCGGCTGACGCCCCAGATGGACGGCGGCGGCCATGAGCGCGGGATGCGCTCGGGGACGCTCAACGTGCCGGGAATCGTCGGCCTGGGCGCGGCGTGTGAAATCGCGGGGAAGGAAATGCCCGAGGAAGCGCGGCGCTTGATTCTGTTGCGCAGCCAGTTGCAGGCGGGATTGTTCGAGCGCCTCGACGAAATTTACGTCAACGGTCATCCGACCGAGCGTCTCCCCGGCAACCTGAACGTGAGCTTCGCCTACGTCGAAGGCGAGTCGCTGCTGATGGGCATCAACGATATCGCGGTCAGCTCGGGCTCCGCGTGCACGTCGGCGACGCTCGAGCCGTCGTACGTCATCCGCGCGCTCGGCATCGACGACGAACTGGCGCACAGCTCGATTCGTTTCGGGCTGGGCCGTTTCAACACGCTGGAAGAAGTCGATTACGTGACGAACAGGGTCAGCAAGGAAGTGAAGCGGCTGCGCGAAATGTCGCCGCTGTACGAGATGGCGAAGGAAGGAATCGATCTCAAGTCGGTCAATTGGAAGTCATAGCACAACGTCATATCGACGCGGCGCTTCAGGGAAAAAATCATGGCTTATTCGGATAAGGTTATCGAGCACTACAACAATCCGCGCAACGTCGGCAGCTTTGCCAAGGACGAGCCCAACGTCGGCACCGGCGTCGTCGGCGCGCCGGAGTGTGGCGACGTGATGAAGCTGCAGTTGAAGATCGGCGACGACGGCGTGATCGAGGATGCGCGCTTCAAGACCTTCGGATGCGGCAGCGCGATCGCAAGTTCGAGCTACGTCACCGAACTCGTCAAGGGCAAGCATATTGACGAGGCGATAACGATTAAGAACACCGTCATCGTCAAGGAACTCAACCTGCCGCCGGTCAAGATTCACTGCTCCGTGCTCGCCGAGGACGCGATCAAGGCCGCGATCGCCGATTGGCGCAAGCGCAAGGGCGACCACGCCGCCTCGGGCCAGGAGCAGCCCAGGTCAAAGGAGGCGTAGTCTTACGTGGTGATTTCTCTTTCCGAGGGCGCCGCCCAGAAGATCAAGCAACTGGTCGCCGACAAGGGCGAAGGCGCCGGCCTGCGCGTAAAGGTCGTCGGCGGCGGATGCTCGGGCTTGCAATACCGGATGGAAATCGACGCCGCCAAGGAGCGCGACAAGGTTTTCGAGCGCGACGGCGCGCGTCTGATCGTGGACAAGAAAAGTTTTCTCTATCTCAACGGCTCCGAGCTCGACTACGGCGAAGAACTGATGTCGTCGGGCTTCAAGGTCGTCAATCCAAACGCCAAGCGCAGTTGCGGATGTGGAGAATCGTTCGTCGTATGAGCGAGTGGACGTGGGGACTGCTGTCTCAAGATGATCGAATGCCCTTCATGTGGACGGCGGCAAGCGTCGCTGCTGATTTGCGCTGATTGCGGGTCGCCGATTGCGGCGCCGCTCGATTGCTTCGCCGCGCTGGGAATACCCCGGAAGCTGACGATCGATCTCGGCGCGCTCGAGCGCCGCTATCACGAGTTGAGCCGCAAGCTTCATCCCGACCGGTTCGCATCCAGCGCCGCCCCGGTGCGCGACGCGAGTCTGCACGCGACTGCGACGCTGACCCGCAGCTACCGCACGCTGCGCGATCCCGTCGCCCGCGGTCTTTACTGGCTCGAACTAAACGGTGAAAAGCTCGCCGAGAACAACAAACGCGTTCCGCCCGAGCTCGCCGAGCTGGTTTTCGAGGTGCAGGAGCAACTCGCCGAGATGCGCGATGCCCCCGCTGACTCGGACGCGGCGCGCGGACTCGCGGCCCAGGTCGCCCAGCGCCGCGGCCAGCTTCAAGCCACGATGGATGCCAGCCTGGCGGAACTCGAACGAAATTTCGTGACATGGGATCGGCGCCCGGATGAAAAGATGCTTACATTTGAACTGAAGGCGATTCTTTCGAGCATCGCTTACCTGGGTACGCTGATTCGCGACGTCGATCGCGCGCTCGAGAACTCAAAGGCCGCCTGACCAGGCAACCTGAAAAAGTTAAGATGTCCCGAATTTTTGGCATAGACCTCGGCACCACCAACAGCCTGATTGCCGCCATGGAAGACGGCGCGCCGCGCGTAATTGCGGTCGGCGGGAACCAGCGGGCTCTCCTGCCAAGCGTCGTCGCGATTGCGCCCGACGGCGCCATCACCGTCGGCGAACCCGCCATCGAGATGGAGCCGCATCTGACCGTCGAACGCGACGGCCGCGTGGCCGCGGTCGGTTTTGCCGGCGGCGAATACGGCGCTGTCATTCGATCCGTCAAGCGCTACATGGGATTGGGCGGCGACGAGATCGCGCCCGAAGATCGCGCGCGCTACACGTTCGCCGATCTAAGCGGCCCGGTGGTGCGCTTTCAAATTGGCAAGCGCGTCTTCACGCCCTCGCAAATCTCCGCCGAGATTCTGCGCGCCCTCAAGGACGGCGCCGAACGCGCACTCGGCGCGGCCGGCAAAGAAGAAAAAGTCGAGCGCGTCGTCATCACCGTTCCCGCCTACTTCAACGACGGCCAGCGCCAAGCCACCAAAGATGCCGGCCGTCTGGCCGGTCTGGAAGTCGTGCGCCTGGTGAACGAGCCGACCGCCGCGTCGCTCGCCTACGGCTTGAACAAGCGGGAGGCAGGCAACGTCGCCGTGTTCGATTTCGGCGGCGGCACTTTCGACATCTCGATTCTCAGCATCAAGGAGGGAATCTTCGAGGTCCTCGCGACCAACGGCGATACCCATCTCGGTGGCGACGACATCGACCGTGTGATCGTCGATTGGCTGCTCGCGGAACTCCCCGACGCGCTCAAGCTCGATCGCCACGTCTGGAACAGCGCTCGCATGGCCGCCGAGAACGCCAAGAAACGCCTCACCGATGTTGCCGAGACCCCCGTCGTCGTCGAACTCCCCGGCCACTCGATTCGCAAGCACTTGACGCGTGACGCCCTCGAGCGGATGGCCGAGCCTTTCCTCGCGCGCACGCTCAAGCGATGCGAACTGGCCGTTGCCGACGCCAAGCTCACGCCCGCCGACATCGACGCTGTCGTTCTGGTCGGCGGCTCGACGCGGATGCCGCTGGTCCGCCAGCGCGTTGCCGCGATGTTCCACACGGAACCTCTGTGCTCGATCGATCCCGATCAAATCGTCGCTCTGGGAGCCGCCGTCCAGGCTTCTGTGCTAATGGGCATGCAGGGGGACATGCTGCTGCTCGACGTGGTTCCCCTCTCGCTAGGTATCGAAACGATGGGTGGCGTGATGGAACGTCTTATACATCGCAATACCACCATTCCGACCAGCGTAGCCGAAGGATTCACTACGGCTGTGGATAATCAAACACATGTTGATATCCATGTTTTGCAAGGAGAGCGCGAGCTTGCTAAAGATTGCCGTAGCTTAGCGCGCTTCAAGCTGGGGCCGATTCAGCCACAGCCGGCGGGAGTCCCGCGCATCGAGGTCACTTTCCTCATCGATGCAAACGGGATACTAAATGTCAATGCGCGCGATGAGCGCACGGGCCGCGAGCATTCGGTCGACGTCAAGCCAAGCTATGGACTGACGGATGATGAAATCGAGCGAATGCTCGAAGAGGCCATCGATCTCGGGGAGCAGGATCTCGAGGAGCGCCTGCTGATTTCGTATCGCAACGACGCCGAGCAAATTCTGGGCGCACTTCGAAAGCAGCTCGGCGAATTCGGGGCCTTGGTCGATGACGGCGAGCGCGCGCGCATGGATGAGGTGGTGGAGCGGCTGGAGGCGGCCCGAATCGGAACCGACCGGGACCTAATCGCAAAACTCGTCGAGGAGCTGAACGAGGTCACCACTCCGTTCGCAGAGCGGGTCATGGACGCCGCTATCAAGCTGGCGCTCGAGAAGAAGTCAGTGGAGGAACTCTCCTAGCAAGGTAACTTGCAACGAAAGCCGGGCGAGGGACGTATTGACGATGGGGTTCAAGTGGGATCAGGCCGAGGAAATTGCCGAAGTGCTTGCGGAGAATCATCCGGGACTGGACCCGCTCGCCGCGCGATTCACTGATCTCCGTCAATGGGTGATCGATCTCGACGAATTCGACGACAGTCGCGAGGGCTCTACCGAAGCGAAATTGGAAGCCATCCAGATGGCATGGCATGAAATATACAAGGAACAGAACGAAGAGGACTCTGAATAGGCGTAGGCGTGGTTGCGTCATAACTATGAGGAGGGTGGGGCGGTGGATGCACGCATGACATTGAAGGCGGGTAACGGAGAGAAGATGCAGGAAAAGGAAACACTGGACGAAAGATTGCCGGGGTTGTTCGAGCCCGACACTCTTTTGCCCATTCAATACTTCGAGGCGATGCGCAAGAAGCATCTGCTCGAGGGCGAAAAGCGGCTCATCCTGAGCGTGCTCGAGGACGCGATCGAATGCTTCATGAAATGCATCGACGCGTCCACCAGCAAGGGCCAGCGATTGTTCCGCGATGCCGACGAATGGATCGCGCACGAAGACAAGCGCTGGGTCTTTTCGTTCGACAACGTCTGCGACATGCTCGACATCAATCCCGAGTACATGCGGATGGGTCTGCGCAAGTGGAAGGACAAACGCCTTGACGCGATCGCGCGCCGGCGCGCCACGCTCGCCCTTGAGGCCGAGCGCGCTGCCGCCGAGGCTGCGATGCAGCCTGCGGAAGCCGCGCCAGCCGCAGCCCACGCGCCTGCGGTCGCGGCCGCAATTCAAAAGCCCGCCAAAGTCGCAGCCAAACCGGCGCGCGTCAAGCGCCGCCCCGAGCGCGTGCGGATAACCAAGCGCTCCGCGCGCAAACTGCGCAAAGCGCGCGCATAAGACATAAGCCAGGATAGTAGTGATGAGACGGCCGCAGCCGCCGCCGTCTCATCACGCCGACTTGAGTATGTCATTTACCTCGCCCGTTACTTCACGGGAGAGGAGGCCGAGCGTAGCTAGGCGGATGAGGGTTCTTTTTTCACTGCGCTGTCGCCGCAGCGACCGATGCCGATCCGAACGAAAATCGAATGCCCCAGCTGCGCGGCCGACGTGGTCGTCAAGCGCGGCGGCGTATGCCCCAACTGCGGGGCGTCCATCACCGAGCATGTCGCCCGGGTCCGCGCGCGCGAAAAGCGCATCGAGCAGGTCGTAGCCGTCGTTGGCACCGTCCTCGTCGTCGGCCTGGCTGTCGTCACCAGCGGCGCGACGCTGCTCGAGGGAATAGCCGCCTACGCGATCGTCGGCGCCGTCATTTACTATCTCGCGCGCCGCACCTTCGTCTGATTTTTCGTTTTTCACTTTTTTCCGGCTCGCGTCTGAACGTTTGTTTATTCCAGGCCGCCCAAACCTGAACATGCGTTAAGCTATTCTCTCCGTTGACGTTTTACGTGTTTTTATTTTCGATTTAGTGCAACCCAAATTTGCCAATCGCGTACCTATAGTTGTGAAGACCAAGTGCGTTGCAGGAAGTTTTCCGAAACGGCTCGATGGCATCCTTAATGCTCTCTCAGTCAGGTAGAGGTAACCGACAATGAAATCCAAACGAAGTCTGATGACGGTGCTGGTTGGTCTCGCGATGCTTGCGGCGCCGATTACGGCGGCTGCCTATGACAACAACAACCACGCCCATAACAATTCGCATGCGGCGCATGTATCACGTTCTTTTAATGCGCCGGCACGCTCCTTCGCTGCACCGCGCAACAATCTCGCCCCGGCTGTCGTGACTCGCCATGAGTTCCACAACAACGAAGTGCCAGCTAATCGGGGCTGGCGCGCAGGCCGTGACTGGCGCGCAGACCGCGCCTGGCGCGACGCCGGCGAATACCGGAACTATGGCAACCCCGGCTATTACCCGGCGCCTGTTTATACGGCTCCTGGTTATGGCGCTGGTTATGGGGGCGGACAGAACTGCGCCAGAGCGCAGAGGATCGTGAACACCTATTATCGCGACCGGAACACCGGCCATCCCGCGGCCGCCTATGATTTGCTCCGTCAGAATCAGTGGGCATTCCGTAGCGGCTGTGGAGGCGGATCGCCTTACGCCGGCGGACTGTTCGGTGGACTCGGTAGAGTGCCCGCATCCAACAACAACGGCGGATACAACGGCGGTTACGGCCAGCCTTACGGCTCAGGCTCGACGCTCGCGCCGCTGATTCAGCAATTCGTCCGGTAACTGTGCATCTGATCTGTTCCTGACGACCACCGCGCCCCGTCTTCTCCCGGCGGCGCGCGGCCTTTTTGCAGGTGCTTTCCTCCTGACTTAGACCGCCGCCAGCCGCTCCATCGCGTGCAATATCTTTGCGCGCCGCTCTTCCGGCGTCTTTGCGAAGGACGCAAATTGCAGCGCCGTAGTCGTGATTCCCGCGCGCGCGTAGTCATCCAGCCGCCGGCGGCATTTCTCTGCCGTGCCGAACACGAAAATTCTCTCGACCATCTCGTCGGGAATCGCCTTGAGCGCTTTGTTGCGATCGCCGGCGTTCCACGCATCGATCGCAATCGCCGCTTCCTTGTCGTAGCCGATCTCGCGAAAGAACTTGTTGTACTGCGGCACCGTCACGTAGGCCGTCAGCGACCGCCGGAATAGATTTCGCACAACCTCTTCGTCCTCATCCACCGCGGCGATTATTCTGCACACCACGTCCAGCCCGGCGGGATCTTTGCCCGCCGCGCGCATCCCTTCGCGCGTATTGTCCAGCATCGGCGCGACCGTCTCGGGTGTGATGAAATTGACGATCACCCCGTCGCCCAGCTCGCCCGCCAGCCGCAGCATCTTGGCGCCCTGCGCACCGATATAGATCTTCGGCGGATGCGTAATCCGCGCATCGAGCCGGAAACCGTTTATCTTGACCATCGCGCCCGCCATCGTGACCTTCTCGCCGCGAAAAATTGCGCGCAACGCTTCCACCGTCTCGCGCATCATCGTAACCGGCTTGCTAAACGGCACGCCCATCCAATTCTCGACGATATTCGGCGTCGAGATTCCCAGCCCCAGGATAAAACGGCCGCCCGCAAGCTCGTTGACCGTGACCGCCGACATGGCGATCAGCGGCGCCGGCCGCGTGAACACCGGAATGATCGCGCATCCCAGGCGCATCTTGTCGCTGAGCATCGCCGCCGCGGCCATCGGCGCAAACGCGTCGGTCGAGAACGATTCATACGACCACGCGTCGGTGTAGCCGCATCGATCTGCGGTGCGCACCAGCTCGGGAAAATGAGCGCCCTGAAACGGTTCGAACGGTATGGTGATTCCCAGCCGCATCTTTCTGGACTCCTTGGTCCGGCCAGACTATCGCAGCCGCCGGCATTTCGCCTATCTGCCCTTTCCACGCTTATCCGCCAGCCGCCAGGTTCAGCACCTCCGCCAGATGCATCGGGCGCCGCGACGGACAGAAATGGCGAATCTGCGACCGGCACGAGAACCCGTCGGCGACGATGATCGCCTCTGGCGGCGCCTTTTCGATCGCCGGAATCAAAACTCTCGCGCCGATCGCTTTCGATACCTCGAAATGCTCGCGGTCGTAGCCGAACGCTCCCGCCATCCCGCAACATCCCGCGTCGAGCACCTCGAGTTGCGCGCCCGCCGCGCGTGACAGCAGCATGACCTCGTCGCCGATTCCCGCGATTGCCTTCTGATGGCAATGCCCCTGCACGATTGTGCGCCGGCGCAGCTCGGGCGGCGCGAAATTATTCCCCTCGCGCGCAAGCAACTCGTCGAGCAGCAATGCATTCGACGCGAGCGCGATGGCCCGCGCGTCGGCGGGGAACAACGACGGCAGCTCGTCGCGAAAAGTCAGGATACAACTCGGCTCCAGTCCGACGATCGGAATGCCCACCGCGACGAATGGATCGAGCGCTTCCATCACCTCTCTCAGGCGCGCCTTCGCCTGCTCCAGCATTCCCTGATCGTAGAGCGGGCGGCCGCAGCATAGCTGATGGCGCGGAATGATCACGCGAAATCCGGCCCGCTCCAGGACTTCAACCGCGGCGATTGCGACGTGCGGCTCGAAAAAGTTGTTGAAGGTGTCGGGAAACAGCACGACGTCGCGCTCGCCTGCTCTGGAAGCCGCCCTGCGCTCGAACCACGAGTGGAAGGTCCGCCGCGCAAAACGCGGCAATTCACGATCCGGATGAATCGCGAGCGCTTTTTTCATGACGCCGCCCACAATCGGCGCGTGCGCCAGCGCGTTGGTCACTGACGGCGCGTACGACGCGAGCCGAACGACCTGGTTCAGTCTGCCGAAGAACGCCGACGAAAGCGGACGCCGATGGCTCCGATAGTAGTTGAAGAAAAATTCCGCGCGGTACGCCGCCATATCCACCGACGACGGACACTCGCTCTTGCATGCTTTGCACGACAGACACAAATTCAGCGCGTCGCGCAGCGCCGGATCGGCGAAACCCTCGGGCAACAGCTCGGTGGTCAAAGCCTCGAACAGGATCCGCGCGCGTCCGCGGGTCGAATGGATTTCCTCGCGCGTCGCCATGTACGACGGGCACATCGTGCCCGCCTCGGTCTTTCGGCATTTTCCGATTCCGACGCATCTGAGCGCCGCACCCGCCAGCCCGCCTTCGGCTCTGAAGTTGAAGTGCGTGGCGATTTCGCGCGGCCGATAGTTCGCGCCCAGCTTCAGGTGCGAGTCGAGCGGATGCGGATCGACGATCACGCCCGGATTCATCATCGAATCGGGATCGAAGATTCGCTTGAAATCGCAAAACGCCGCGATCAGCTCGGGCCGGAACATCATCGGCAGCAACTCGGAGCGCGCCAGCCCGTCGCCGTGCTCGCCCGAGAGCGAACCGCCCAGCTTCGCGACGAGTTCGCCGAGTTCGATCATCGTTGCCCGGAACGTCGCGATCCCGGGCGCGCTGGCCAAATCGAAATTGACGCGCGCGTGAACGCATCCTTCGCCGAAATGTCCGTAGTAGGTCGCCACTCTGAGGCTGTGGCTGGTGAGGATGCGATCGAAGCCGCGCAGAAACGCGCCGAGCCTGGCCGGAGGCACCGCTGAGTCCTCGGCGCCCGGCCAACTGCGCGGGCGGCCCGGGATGAACGCGCTCGAGCCGAGCCCCGACTCGCGAATCTGCCAGACCGCGGCCTGCTCCCGCGCGTCGGCAAGGTAAGCGGCGCCGGTGCATTCGCGCAGCCCGCGCGCCTGGGCGAACACGCTTTCCGCGCGCTCGCGCGCTTCGTCGCGCGATGCGCCGCCCAGCTCGACGAGCAGAAAAGCGCGCCCGGCGGGCAGAAATCGAACACCAGGCATGTTTTTGATGCGCGCGAACTCGGGAAGATTCTCGTCGAAGCCTTCCAGCGCTTCGGGGCGATGCTCGAGCAGCCACGGCGTTTGATCCGCGGCGATGAATACGTCGTCGAATCCGAGCACGACCAGCCCGAGTTCTTTCGGGCGCGGCACGGCTCGTATCGTCGCGCGGATGACTGAGGCGAGCGTACCCTCCGAGCCAACGATTGCGCGGGCAAGGTTGAAGCCCCGCTCCGGCATCAGCTCGTCGAGGTTGTACCCCGAGACGCGGCGCGGAAGCTTGGGGAAATGAGCGCGCACGGAATCGGCGGATTGGTCGCGGAGTTCGCGGATGCGCGAGTAAAGCTCGCCTTCGCGGCCGCCGCGCGCGATTGCCGCGCCGATTTCCGCGTCGGCAATCGAACCTGTCAACGAAAGTTCCGTTCCGTCGTAGAGGATGACTTCCAGTGCCTCGACGTTATCGACCGTCTTGCCGTAGGCCGCCGAATGCGCGCCGCATGAGTTATTGCCGATCATCCCGCCGACGGTGCATCGATCTTTCGTCGATGGATCGGGCGCGAAGAACAGGCCGTGCGGCGCCAGCGCGGCGTTGAGATGGCTCTGGATCACGCCGGGCTCGACCTGCGCGACGCGCGCGCCGGGCTCAATGGCGATGACTCGATTCATGTACTTCGAGAAATCGAGCACGAGCGCGGCGTTGCACGCCTGTCCGGCGAGGCTGGTGCCGCCGCCGCGCGCGAGAATCGGCATCGAGTTTTCGCGCGCGATCGAAAGCGCCGCAATCACGTCGCCTTCGTGCCGCGGAATCACCACGCCCACCGGCACCTGGCGATAGTTCGATGCGTCGGTCGCGTAGGCGGCGCGAGTGCCGGCGTCGAAGCGGACTTCGCCTTCGATTGCGCCGCGCAGATAAGATTCAAGCGCTGCAACTGAGGTCATGATCGACGATGATTATAATTCAGTCGGATATCCAGCGTGAACCGCGGGCACGCCGGCTGAATTGGAGGCCGATATGTCAAATGATCAGAGAAAAGTGCTTGGCGGGATGGCCGCGGCCGTGGCGTTCAGCGCGGTGTTCTTCACGGCCGTTTTCCGGCTGACCGCGATTGACCTGACGCCGCCCGGCGGTATCGAGACGTCCTGGCGGCTCGAATATGCGCTCAAGTGCGAGGTCTTTGCGGCGCTGTGTCTGCTCGCAGGTGTCGCGGTGATCGCAAACCGGCGGTTCTTTCTGCCCGACGCGATCGCGGGCGGCGAGACTCCGTCAATCGAGATTGACCGGCGTTATTTGCAAAACACACTGGAGCAATTGGTGCTGGCGATTGTCGCGCATCTGGCGCTCGTCACGATTGTCGCGCCCGAGTCGATCCGTGCGGTCGCGATTCTGGTCGCGCTCTTCGTGATCGGACGCGCGACGTTCTGGATCGGATACCATCGCTCCGGCCCCGCGCGCGCGTTCGGCTTCGCCACCACGTTCTATCCGACCGTCGCGGCGTATGCATTCGTAGTGTACCGGCTGGTCGCTTAGCCCCGGCGCAAGCCTTGCGCTATAAGGGTAGATCCTTCAGGCCGGGCTGCGGTGCGCCGACCAGCGCCACCATCTTGCCCTCGGGCGCGCGATTTTCGTGCATCGCTTGATGGCATTCCGGAATCTCGTCGAAGCGGTAGACTTTGGCGACGCATGGATCGATCTTGCCGTCGAGCACGAGCTGATTGAAGGCGTAGGCCTGCTCGTCGTTGGCGAAGTGCGAGCCCTGCAGGCGCTTCTGCCGCATCCACAAGTAGCGCAGGTCCACCACGGCGTTGTAGCCGGTGGTGCCGGCGCAGATCACGACCATTCCGCCCGTGTCGCACACGAAGACGGAAGTTGAAATGGTGTCTTCGCCGGGATGCTCGAACACGATGCGCGGACTTTTCCGCTCGCCGACGATGTCCCAGATCGCTTTGCCAAACGCGCGGCATTGCGCGGCCCACTTGTTGTAGGCTGCGGTTTCCTTCCAATGCGGCATCATGCCCCAATGCAGATGTTTTTTCCGATTGATGCAGCCCTTGGCGCCGAGCTTGATGCAGTAATCGATTTTGCGATCGTCGCCGACGACGCCGACCGGAATTCCGCCTTCGGCCTTCACGATCTGAATCGCCATGCATCCCAGCCCGCCCGACGCGCCCCAAATCAGGACCACGTCGCCGCGGCGCACGACGTGCGGCGCCCATCCCATCAGCATCCGGAAGGCGGTTGCGCCCACCAGCGTCGGCCCGGCGGCTTCTTCCCAGGTGAGATGCGTGGCCTTGGGCATGCACTGATGCGCCTGCACGCGCGCGAACTGTGCGAAGCTGCCCCAGTTGGTTTCGTAACCCCAAATCTTGAACGACGGGTCGTACATCGGATCGTCGCCGGTGCGGACCGCGGGCGAGTTGCGGTCCCAAACGCCGCAATGAATCACGACGCGGTCGCCGACCTTGACGTTGCTCACGTCGTGGCCGACGGCATAGACGATCCCCGACGCGTCGCTGCCGCCGATATGAAAATCCGAATGATCGTAGTTGGCTTTCTTGCGCGCGGCGATCACGTCCATCGGCGAGCCCAGCGCCGCCCACACGTTGTTGAAATTCACCCCCGCCGCCATCACGTAAACCAGCACTTCGTCGGCGCGGATTTCCGGCACGGCGATCTTCTCGATCTTGAACGCGTGCCTGGGGTCGCCGAATCTTTCCGCGCGGATTACCTGCGCGTACATCTGTTTCGGCACGTGCCCGATTGGGGGCACCTGTCCGATCTCGTAGATTTCCTGATGGCTCATTTCAATTGGTTAGTTGGTTACCAGCGGGGCGATACTCCGCGACGAGCGGCAGTTTCAGTTGGCTCCAGTCCCGGATCGAGGTTTCGGTCAAAACGCGCGCCGGAACTAGCTACCTGTTTGCCTCAGATATGACAATACTAATCTTTCGCGGGTTGGGGAACGGAGCGATCGGCGCGGCGTG
>Ga0074046_10003067_pt1 | contig 14152 bp, 10 predicted proteins | sample BogForMeECP23OM3_FD_94441 | JGI IMG/M metagenome (GOLD analysis project Ga0074046, IMG submission 94441) | Bog forest soil microbial communities from Calvert Island, British Columbia, Canada - Bog Forest MetaG ECP23OM3 | ecosystem: Environmental > Terrestrial > Soil > Wetlands ...
AGGATTGGCAAAATGTTCTCCCGGCCCTACGTCGAGGGCGCGTGCTGGCTCGACGATCTTCCGGAGAACTAAATGGGCCTCCTCACGAACACCACTCAAACAGGGAGCACGGTCATGTCGCGCGAGCGTCTTACCGTGTCGCCCACGGACGGCGCAGCAGCCACCGCTTTCCCCCTCGCGACGGATGCTGCGCTGTCCACCCTACAAGCAGGAGGCAACGCTGTCGATGCCGCAGTGGCGGCGGCTTGGACGCTTTCGGTGTGTGAACCGAGCGCATCGGGTCTCGGAGGGCAGTCAACGCTGTTGATTTACCGCTCCGATGGAACCACATTCATCATCGACGGACACTCGTACGCACCCTCCGGTGCTTCGATCGACACCGTCAGCGAACGTCAGCAGAGAGTCGGGCATAGCGCCTGCACGGTGCCATCGACTCCAGCCACCCTCGAGTACGCGCAGCAGAAATACGGAGTGTTGCCACGGGCGGCCGTATTCGAGCCGGCAATTGAGGCTGCGGAGGAAGGTTACGCGATCACTCCTTTGCAACACCGACAGACGGGATGGTTTGGACGCCAGATGCGAGTGTCACCGGGAATCGCAAAGCTGTTCCTGGTCAACGGTGCGCCTCCGCCCGTGGGACATGTGCTCCGGCAACCGGAACTGGCTCGGACTCTGCGGCGGCTCGCGACTGAAGGCGCAGAGGACTTTTACCATGGCGAGATTGCGCAGCATATCGTGAACGACATGCAGCGCAACGGCGGGCTACTTAATGCGGACGACCTCGCCGGTTGTTCCCTTCCCGTCGAACGCGAGCCCTTGGAGACTTCGTATCGTGGCATGCGTGTCCTGAGTGCTCCTTCACCCGGCGGCGGTCGCAATCTCCTGTTTGCGCTGAAGCTCCTCGAACAAATGCTGCCTGGCGGAATCGATGCTGCGGACGACGATACCTGGCATGAAGCGGTTGCACTGGCTAGTTATTGCACCTTCCGTCATCGCGACCGGAAAGCCACGCAATCGAATGGTTGCGTCGATGAAACTGCCGACGAGCTGCCCAGCGAAGCTGAGATTCAGCGACTCGTCGCACGGTTACGTCGGCAGGGCCCGGTGCAGCAGATGAATGACGAGGAGGGGCCCGGTGACACAACCCACCTTACAGTCGCCGACGCCGAAGGGAATGTCGTCGCGCTGACGCAATCGATCCAGTCGGTATTCGGAGCCAAGGTCGCCCATCCAGAATTGGGATTCGTCTACAACAACTATTTGTGGACGTGCCCGCGCTACTCGCACCCCAATCAATTAGCGCCCGGATGCATGCCTCGATCCAACGCAGCTCCAACCATCATCACGGAGCAGCGGGAAGGACGAAGCAGCCCGATTTTGGCCGTGGGGGCAGCCGGAAGCCGGAGAATCATCTCGGCTCTTCTCCAGACCATCAGCCAGGTCATCGACCGTGGACGGGCGATCGACGAAGCCGTCGCAGCTCCGCGACTTCACGGACTCGTCAGCGGAAAGGTCTGGATCGAGGAGGACATTGCAACTCTGGACATGCTAGCTCGATTGCGACAACGTTTCTCCGAAGTCCAAATTAAGCCGCCCCGCAGCTTCGGTATGGGATGTGTGCAGGGACTGCAGTGGCTTCCTGACGGAATGATCGTGGCCGCAGCCGATCCACGGCGTGACGGTACTGGTGTGACCCTGAATTCCAGCTGTGAAATGGAGATTGCCTGAATGCCGCTCGTTAACGTTGACCTGAACAATACGGAAGCACGAAATCCTGGCGGTCGTAGTTGGCTGTTTGCCATCCTTTTACTTTTGCCGGTCCTGGTGATGGCCGGCAAATATCCTGTGTTCCCGACATCGGCTGCGTTTACCTCCTGGTTCTCGCTTGCCGACCTGCCGAAGCACGTGCAGACGCACGCTGAATACATGTTGTTCGTGCCGTTGAGTGCGGTGATCGTGGCGTTCTTTCGCCTAACGCTCGGCATTCCGGTGCTTAGTCTATTCCGTCCGATTCTGGTAGCGATCGCCTTCCGCATGATGGGTGTTCCCACCGGCCTGATATTTCTGGCGTTGGTCCTGGGCACGATCGTAGTGATGCGGCCCCTGCTGAAGGGCCGGCATTACTACGCTCGCGTTCCGGTGCTCCTCAGCATCGTCGCCGGTTTCATGGTCGTGCCGCTTATGCTGGAGCGCTATTCGCACGACTTGTGGTGGCAGCATTTGGCTTATTTCCCGCTCATCTCGCTCGCGCTGATCTGCGAAGCATTTACCAAAACGCTGGACGAGAAGGGTCTGGCTGAAGCTGCGTGGCCAACCCTCAACACTGTCGTCGTAGGCATGGTCATCAATTGGATCTCCACCTTTCACGGAGTGTTGCATCTGCTGCTGCGCTTCCCGGAATTGTTGATGTTGCAGATCGGCGTTGTCTTTCTGATCGAGAAATACCTGCACCTCGAATTATTGGATTGCAGAAACCCATTCCTGATCCAACGTGCGCAACTCGTCGATGAGTCGCGCCAACTCGCTGCCGCAAGTCTCAGTCTTGTCGGCCAGACAATCCCCAACCCTGAGAGAGGAGAACAGGTCGCATGAAAGTCGCAGTGGTTCACAATCGTGATAATTCGGGCGTCATCAACCGATTCGGTCAGGTATGCCCTGAGAAATATGGCGAAAAAGCCATCAACGCAGTGGTTGGAGCGTTGCAGCGCGCCGGCCACTATGTTCTCCTTTGCGAGGGAGACACGACTCTCTTTGAGGTTCTGGATGAGTTCATGCCAACCGGCCCAGAGTGTGATCCGACCGGCATGGTGTTCAACATGGCCTATGGCATCCAGGGCAATTGCCGCTACACACATGTGCCAGCCATGTTGGAGATGGCAGGCGTGCCCTACACTGGCTCCGACCCGCTGGGCCACGCCCTGGCGCTGGACAAGGTGATCACCAAGGACCTGCTGCGACAGGCGGGGATCCCAACGCCGAATTATTGCGTGATGAAAAATGGGGATGACTCCGCCACTGAGGTGCGTTTCCCGGTGATCGTGAAGCCTCGTCACGAATCGACCAGCTTTGGCCTGCGCCTGGTCACCGAGCCTGAAGGTCTTCGAGATGCGGTCGACGCCATCGTCCAGCAATATCAGCAGGACGCATTGGTAGAGGAGTACATTGAGGGCCGCGAAGTTTGCGTCGGGCTGCTGGGGAATGGCGATGACATCGAGGTGCTTCCGCTGGTTGAACAGGACTTCGGCGACCGTTCTGTGCGATTGATGACGTGGGAGGACAAGTCGCACAAGGGCACGTTAGAGCCGCAGAAGATCTGTCCCGCAAACGTAAGCACCAAGCTCGAAGAGCGACTGCGAGAGATCTCGCTGGCAACCTTCCGCGCATGTCACTGCCGTGATTACGCGCGCGTCGACATTCGAATCGACCAGGAAGGCAATCCCTACGTTCTAGAAATCAACTCGATGGCATCGTTGGGGCCGACCGGGTCATACGTCTTGGCAGCACAGACTGCCGGCTACACCATGGACAGGCTGGTCACACGCATACTCGACGTCGCCTCTTCCAGATATCTGCCGATTCACCCATCCATTCTCGAAGTGCTGAATGAGTATCTTTCACTCGAGTCTGGCCAGTCTATCCAATAACAAGTGGGAGACGGAGATCGATGTCGAGAGTAGTGGGGACTAGCGAAGCGCCGCGATCGAGCGCCTGAGCAGGACACAAGCGATCAGTGCAGACTGAAGGCGGGCTTCTGCGGGCCTTCACGGCTTTTTTCGACGGGCACCAAAGCCATGGGAATCGAGAGCGAGATGACGGCGCCTCCTCCGGTCGGATTCGATAGCACAACCGTTCCACCGTGCGCCGTTACCACGGCCTGGACGAATGCGAGGCCCAGTCCATGTCCGGTAGAGTGCTCGCCCTTCACAAAGCGCTCAAAGGCGCGGCTGAGGAGTTCCGGCGGGAAGCCCGAGCCATTGTCTGTGATGATAATTCCGGCTTCCTGGCCTCTGGCTTGCATCGCGATGTTGATATCGCACCCGGGAGGAAGATGAGCGACTTCGTTGTCCAGTAGGTTCGCGATCATGCGATTCAGCAACGACCGGTCGGCATCGACCACGATCGGCTGCAGTTGCGTCGTAACGCGATGTCCTCGCTCGTCCATCGCCGGTTGATACAAGTCCACGAGCGGCTGAATTATCCCGGCAAGTTCGATGGGTTCCTTTTGAAGCGGTAGCGCTCCCGCATCGGCTTCGGCAAGATCGAGTGTGGTGTTCAACATCTCCGAAAGACGATCGAGGCCTTCGATCGCTTCGGCGACCCGTTCCTGCAACTGTGCCCGATCCGTCTGTGCGAGGGCAACTTCGAGGGTACCGCGGATGGAAGTGACCGGGCTCTTCATGTCGTGCGCTACCGAATCGGTAAGAACTCGCAGTTGATGCACGGAAGATTGAATGCGGTCGAGCATCTTATTAAACGTCTTCGACAGGCGGGAGATTTCGTCGGGGTATGGGCCCTCAGGCAACCGGCTGCTCAGGTCATCGCTGCCGATGCGCGAAACGGTGTCGCTGATGCGCTCGACCCGGCTCAGCGTTCCATAGGCGGCCAACCAGGTAATCAGAAACCCCAAAACAACTGTAATGCCCCACACCAGCAGGCATCGTTCAGCCAGCCGGTCAAGCATCTTTGCGCCGGATAGGTCCGCGAATCCGAGATAAATCCCTCCCGCACTGTCGCGCGCGTGGTAGACAACCCGAAACGGCAGCTTCCATCCGTCAACGTGCACGTTCTCAGGAGTCCCGTGCGCCAGTTGTGCTGATTGAATAGCCTGAATGAATCGCTCTTTGGGAGCCGGTCCGACCCAGATCGGCTGCTCATTCGGCTGCATTTGCAGGAAGAAAACGGAATTCTGCTGCTGACCCGTGAGGCTTGGGTCGGAGACTTCATGTGTTGCCAGCTCCGCGACCTCTTCGACGAGACGCCCGTACAGGCTGTCACGTGGCGTCTTGGCAGACACGTCGGCCAGAGTCTCAGCTTCGCCGCTCAACCAGGCATCGCTGCGTGCGCGTATGTCCCGGGCGATAAAAAAGTACATGATGGAGAGCGCCAGTGCGACACCGACTGCGAAGGCAACCGCCGGCCACGCGGCGATCCGCCACGCCGCGGAATCGCGTAGGGCGTTACGCTTCCCTGAGAACATAACCGACACCTCGAATGGTGTGGATCAGCGGAGGTTTTCCGTCTTCATCGACTTTCTTGCGCAAGCGGTAGATCTGCACTTCAACCACGTTGGTGGCCGGATCAATGTGCATGTGCCAGACCTCGTCAAGGATCATCGTACGCGTCACCACTCGTCCGGCATTCCTTACCAAGTATTCCAGAAGAGAGAATTCCTGGGTCGTAAGTTGCAGGAGCTGACCGCCCCTGCGCGCTTCGCGACGGACCAGGTCCAGCTCCAGATCGGCCACATGCAGGCGCAGCGCTTCCTGCTGAGGTGTAGGGCCGCGGCGCAGAAGATTGCGTAGCCGAGCCACCAATTCAGCCAAAGCGAACGGCTTGGTCAGGTAGTCGTCACCGCCTTGTTCCAGACCACGGACTCGCTCATCGACGGAACGCCGTGCCGACAGTATCAGGACGGGCGCCGTGTGGCCCTGTGCGCGACAGCGCCCAATCAGATCCAGGCCGTCCATATCGGGCAAGCCCAGATCAATGATGAAACCGTCGTAGACAGCATCGGCCGCAAGGGCTTGGGCTGACTTGCCATCGCGCGCGGTATCAACCTGGTAGCCGGATTCGGTCAGCCCGCGCTTTAGAAAATCAAGAATTGCCGAGTCGTCTTCCACCACGAGCAGTCGCACGACGCTCCCCGGTCTAACAAGAATTGGGCAGATGTAGGCATTATCGCAAGTTACACCGGTTTCTGGCACTTCAAATGCACCTCGCGCAGCGCGCCAGTTTCCACAGGTCCGCCCCGAGAGGTGACCTGTGGCTTTCGAATCATTTGTAGTTTGCGTGGCGCGCGGTGATCTCTGTCGGCGGCTACTACGGTGCAACCTCCGCCACCGCCTGAGCTACGTCAAGCCGCCCATAGCCCAGGCTGAGGCTGAGGGCCTTGGCGTGGGATACCGCGTCCGCTGCATCGTGAATGTACAATCCCGGCTTGAATTGTTCGAACAGGGCGATCGTGCCGGTTACTAACGGCGCGCTGAAGGAAGTGCCCCAAGCGCCCGCGTAGTTGTTCCCGGGATAGGTCGTAACAATCGCTTCGCCCGGCGCCGCCAGGTGCGCCAGCGACGAGCCGTAATTGGAAAACGTGCTGCGCTGGTCGCTGTTATCAGTGGAAGCCACGCCCAGAACGTTGACCATCGATGCTGGATACACCATCGTCTCCTTGCCGTTGTTCCCGGTCGATGAGACGCAGACCACTCCGTGCTCGGTCGCGTAATTGACTGCCCGGACGAACTCGCTGGAAGGATCGACGAGGCTGAAACTCATGTTGATGACGGATGCGCCGTTGTCTGCGGCATAGTAGATGGCGCGGATGATGTCGTAGGTGCCGGCGCTGCCGTCAGCCTTAAAGGCTTTTAGCGGCATGATCTTCGCGGTCGGCGCCACAAGATGCACGATGCCGGCCACCATAGTTCCGTGACCGAATGCTGCCGGAAGATTCGCCGGATTGATCGCGGATGCCTGGTTCCCGTCAAGAATCGCCGTAGTGGACTGGTTCAGCGCTGCGACATTCGACTTTCCCAGCTCGTTCGTTTTTGACTGCAACAAGTTTGCGGTGTTCGGATCGAGATCGTTCATCTCGTTGGGAATGCCCGCCTGATTGCGCGTGAAGTCGTACCCCGGAACGATTACATTGGCCAGCACCGGGTGGTTGGGATCGATGCCGGTATCGATGATGGCGACCACGCCTGCGCCACTCGCGCTATACGTGGATTGTGCCGTTGCCAGATTGATGATCTGCGCTGCCGGCTGGCTCACATAATTGCTCACCGTCGTGACGCCGAAATAAGTGGTTACAGTGCGACCAGCCAGATTGTCAAGAATCGCCGTGGTGGACTGGTTGAGCTGAATTTTGGCTACGGTCTCAGGCGCAATGCCGTGTCCGGCAACCTCGAAGTATTCGACGTCGCTGTCGCTGTCCACCTCGCCAAGAACTTCTGGGTCCGCTACACCGGCTGGGCCGCTAACCAGGGCAATGTTGTGGCTAGGCACTGCATCAAGCACGGTGAGTCCGAATGTACCGGCGATGCCAGGCACCTTGGCCGGGTCCGCGTGGAGGATGAAATTGTCTTGAGCAACAACGCGGATTGCTGGCAACACCAGAAAGAACGTCAGTATCAGGGCCTGCATGCGCCTCTTCATAAAACATCTCCTATCGAACTTCGCTTACCGGTACGTATGAGTTTCCAGGTTTGTGAGCCGATCTGCGGTTGGCCAGGCTCCATGAGTGTAGCCAGCCCACACACCGAATGCAGTGATATCAACATGAACTTTTCGTCACCTGGCGGTCATCTTTCACTGCTCACAGCATGATCCGTCGGCGCCTTACATAAGCCCGGACGCGAAGAACACCAGTCCCGCATTTATCATTCAGATCTTTCGGCCCGATCGCTTCCCGGGCTTCGGCACCAACGAACCAAGTTGCAGTTCGATGCGCTCCTTCCTCTTCTGGATGGGAACATGCAACTTGAGGCGTGGATTCGGTTCGTAACTCAGTTGGAATTCGCCAAACTGGTTGCTGATCGCCTCTGCCACGAGCTTCCGGCCTGACAGCAGCATGATCGGAACTCCGTCGAACGAGTCCGTTGCCTGTGACCGAAGCGCGAGTTGGCCGACCATATTCACCCTGGTCGAGCCACGCTCCTCCTCCAGTCGAATATCCACGGAGTAATCCCCGGCTTCGTAGAGCGCATGTCGCATTCCGGGAGTACCCGAGCGCGCGCCAGCCAAGGCCGGCTGCTGGAAGCTATCGAATACCAGGCTGCCGGTCAGCTTTTGCAGCAGCGTCCGCTTGGCGGGCGCATTCGCCGGGAAAATAGCGCGGGCGTTACGAATGACCTGCTCGGGAATCTCGTATAGAAGGTCAGCCTGCATCCGCACGGCGACTCGTGCGAAGAGGTTATGGGTCGCTTGGCACGAGCAACATTCCGAGAGGTGGCGTGTCATTTCGGAGTGCTCCTGCACGTCAACCAACCCGCGCAGGTAATCGATCCATCGAGTTATGTCGTAGTGGCTCACGGGTTCGTTCCTATTTCCTTACGGGCCAGGATTTTGAAGCTGCCTTCCGCGTCATCCATATAGGGTGCGCGGAACTCCCAAAAATATAGCTCTAACAAAAATACTTTCGCATTCCGGACCTCACTTTAGTGGTGACGGCTTTGGCCTCTTCTGATAGCAACTCGAAAGCGTCCGGAATCGGAAAGTTGCACATCCGGAAGCGCTGGTTGACGCTTCCGGATGGTTCTGGGGGATTCACGCAACACAGGTTCGTGTTGAGATCAGAACTTGCCAGAGACGATCTTCGTGGTTCCGTAGTAAATCGCCACCGTGGTTCCCTTGTTGACGATTGGGACCTTTTGACCGGCGAACGTGTCAAGCAGCAACACGCCTCCGCTACCGCTAAGCGTGAAAGACCCCACCAACTTGCGACTGACGTACACATTGAGGCTCGCGCCGTCGGGCAGGTTGACATTGTCAGCTTCTGCGGAAAACCGGCGACGGGTACCTTCCACTTCATACTCCGCTGCGCCGACCGGTGTCATACCGTTGAACGCCGGGCCGACGAGATTGATGTTCCACGTGATGTTGAGGCGGCCCGCAGGAGCGCTTATTGCGTCGGTTTCCTGGGCTTTCAGCAACTGTGGAACGGTGGCCAATAGTGTGAGGGTCAACGACGCTACCAAGGCGGACTTGGTCAGTTTCGAGATCATTTTCTCTTCTCCAGTTTTGGATTGAAGCTGGCTGCATCCGCATCTTGGAACAACCTGCTTACACACATGTAGGGAGAAGGACCGCCCAGGAAATATGCGCTACGCCGAAGATGGCGCACTTGTAATCATCGACACATGCCGCATCTCAAAAGGGCTTGCCCACCAGCACAAACGGCGCCCAGTAATACGGGTGTACACGATGATTGCGAACCACCAGCGCCGCAAGCCGTAACGCTTGCGACTTCGTCATGCTGCGCAGGTTCCGATAAAAGACCGTCATAAATTCGGTGGTACTTTCGTCGTGGACATCCCAAAGAGAAACCATCATGCTGTGTGCGCCGGCGTGCAGCAAACCCCGTACCAGTCCCCGCAGTTCATCGCCACCCAGCACAACATTGATTCCGGTGCCACAACCGCTGAGCGCAACCAGGTCCGCGGAGAGAGTCAATTGGTAGAGATCGATCAACGTCAGTGACGAATCGCCCAGGCGGATTGAGGAGAACATCGGGTTCTCCTGACAGAAATAGCCGTGTGCCGCGATATGAATATTGCGGACTCTCGGCGCGAACGATCGCAAAGATTCCAGCGTAGCCGACTCGCCCAGCAAGAGAGTTGCGTCCGGGAGATCAGACGCCACGGTTTCCACTTCCCGTTGAATATGTGGAGCCTGCGGATCCGCGACTCCCATGACCAGAGACTCGCTGGTGCTGACGGGTTGCTTCTTAAGCAGCCAGGCCAGGACACTGGCGCTGGGCGCGTACGAGATTTCAAACTCGTCCAGCAACGCCCTCCCGTCGCGGGTTAAGGCGTGAAAGGGCAACTGGTGAAGCAGGCCGTGAGGGACGATAACCAGGCGCGTACCACGCAGATAGGCACGGACAGGGGCAATTAAGTCGCTATAGAGAACCCATAGATTCGTCTCGATGGCCCTATATAGCTGTTCAGCAAACAAAGAGATGTATTCGTGGCCCAGGCGAAACTTGGAAAACTGGAACTGCAACAAGCGCAACCGCTCGCGTATCCGGGATACGGGGGCGATTTCCAGAATCTCGATACGATCGCGATCCAATACACAGGCCAGGAAGGAGTCGCGACACTGGTAGTACTCGAGCACCGTAGTGTCGGGCGGGAGGGACTCGCGAATATCCTCGAGAGAGAGAGTGCCTCCACTCTCCGTCACTGGCACCCGCTCTCCCCTGAACTTAGCCTCCATCAACGCATCGGCCAGTTTGCTCTTGAGTACTCGCGCTTTTTCGCGCAACTGTTTCGCATGGCTCGCTGAGGCCGGCTCCGATTGCATCTGGTTCCGCTCAAGAAGATGAGTTGTCCGGTTGAGTTGATCGCGGAGATCACTCACGGCGTCCACACCAACAGAACCCGCAGTTGAATCCGGTGGCTCCATCCGCACGGCAAGCAGTTCGGCAAGGCTGCGCGACTTGGCCCGCTCGATCTGGTCGAAGGCGCGCGTCCTGTCATCCTGATTTGGTCGCCCCCGCAGAATCAGCGCTACCAGATTCTCGTAGATGGCAAGTTTGTCTTTGAGGAACGCGATCTTGGAGTCTTCCTGAACGAGTTCGCTGCGAAGCTCTTCGAGGATCGAACTCGCAGTGTCATAGGATGTGCGCGCGCCTTCGAAATCCAGCAGACTCTCGTGCGCCTCTCCCATGGAAAGGTACGCGTGGCAGGCGATTGCCGGTGCTTCCAGCGTCTCGAGCCGCTCGATCGCGGAGCGACAATACCCCTGGGCGATTGTGAATTCACCGGAGCGGAGGGCCAGGCGCGCAAGCAATATTTCACTCACGGCCGCCCGGCTGTGAGTACTGTTCGCTACAAACACATCCAGCGCAGCTTGGCACAGTTCAGCCGCGCCCTCATCATTGCCATCGTCAAACAAAACCACCGCCCGGTACAGATCAAGTACCGCCGGCCAAAGCTGGTTCCCTTCGTCGACGAACAGCTTGCGGGCCGTTGCGAACATCTTGAGGGCGCGTGCACGGTCACCCAGTTGGTTTGCCGCCAGTCCGATAAACGCCGTAGCCTTGGCAATCTCGTACCGCATTTTCAGCTTCCGGAATCCGGTCCGCGCACTCTCCGCAAGTCTCGCCCCATCCCTGCTCATGTTCAATTCGAGGTACATCTCGGACTGATCGAGATCGCACAGCGCCCTGTGGTACGGGTCGCCGGCCTGAACGCACAATTCGCGAGTGATTTCGTAGGACGAGATGGCGCGAGCGTATTCGCCACGGAGGTAATACAGATACGCTACGTTGTACTCGACCTGAGCCAAAAGGAGAGGGGCATGCTGCCGTGCGCAAAAATCGCGGGCTTTGCTGTAGGTTTCGAGCGCCTCGGAAAATTGATTCAGGCTGATGTAGGAGACGCCGAGGTTGCGGAGGACGATGGCGGTATCGAGCATCTGTCCTTGTTCTTCGAATACGGCATAAGCACGTTGATAAAGCGCGATGGCTTCCTGAAAACGGTCCTGGCGGTGAAAGATGTTTCCGACGTTCGTGTCAAGGCGGGCCAGGCGGAGCAGGTCGCCATGTCTTTCAAAGATCGCTCTTGCTTTCTCGCTCCATTCGAATGCGAGATCGTATTCTCCGAGATAGATCAGGCTCTGCAGTGCGGCGGTCATCGTGCGTGCCAGCTCCAGTTCCCGGTTGAGCGCGGCGTAGATCGCGATCGCCGCCTCATAGTGCTTGCGGGCAAACTGGTGTTTGTTCTGCAGGTAGTAGACGTGTCCAAGCGCGCGCAAGCCCAGAGCGCGTGAAGGCTCGTCTCGAAGCTGACGGCCCAGCCACGACGCCGCCTTGGCAAGGCGGTGGGCGCGGCGGAGGTCAACGCGCACCAGGCGAATGACTTCATCGAACAATTGCTGAACGGCTTCCGGAGTTCGCAGCTTGGGATCGCGGCTGAGGAACGCACTGCGAGAGCGCTCGTCCGGTATCCGGGAGAGAGTCTCAGTCCAGGACAGATCTTCCGACGCGACAGGAGAGACTGACATCACTCAGAATCCTGTTTCTTGCAGGATCTTTTCGAGCTGCTTCAGACATCGTCCGCGTATAAACCCGATCGAACCGGTCGCCAGTCCAAGACGTTGCGCAACCTCGTTGTACGGCAACGGAGGATGTTGATAGAACAGCAGCCGAATCATCTCAGCGCAGCGCGGCTTCAATTTGGCGACGGCTTCCCGTACCAGCTGTTCCTGCTGCACTTCGATCATGAAGTCCGGAGCAGCGACAGCGGTCGCATCCGCCTGCTCTTGCTCCATTGCATCCAGTTCGACGTTCCCGCGCTGCTGTCGCTTCCACTGCAAGCACTTGTGTACTGCGATGCTGATGATCCAGGACTTCAGCGAGTCGACTTTGCGCAGCTTGCCCAGTTCGGCGTACAGATCCAGGCACACCGACTGAAATATGTCGGCGCAATCTTCAGGCGAGGCGTGATACTTGAATGGAATCGAGTAGATCAGCCGCTTGTAGCGGTCGATCAGCGTATTCCACGCCTGCTCGTTTCCAGCCAGACACTCGCGCACGAGTTGGCCGTCGCTGCCTGGCTCGTCAGGCAGTAAGTCCGGCATCGCCGGCTGGTATTGCGTATCGGGGCTCATGCCTTTTCTGAATTACGCATCGATGGAAGATTGGCCAGGTTCATTCAGTGTAAAGGAGTGCGCAATCAGAATGCCGTCACTTCCATGTGAAAACTTCGTAATCACAATGGCAATGGCTCACTGCCGCCAAAATAACTCGTCGGCATTCCACAGGGTGTAGTGGTCCAGAATGGCGGGCTGGAAATTGGCGAGCTTCACCTTGGCGCCAACCAGAATGTTCGGACTGACCAGGCAAATGATCGGCAATTGCGCAGCAACGATTTGCTGCACTTGATCGTAGTCTCGCTTACGTTTTTTTGCATCCGTATCGGTTTCCTGGGCCTGCATCAACCGGTCGATCTCGGCCTCCCATTTTGTGGCGGGCTGTTTCTCACCCAAGTGCCATAGGTGTGTTCCGCCGCTCGAAAGCCACACATTCATCTCCGCAGTGGGGTCCACGTCGCCGCTGCCCAAAGCCATGATGGCTGCGTCGTAATCGTGCGTCTGGATAACTCGGTCGAGTTGCGCACGGAATTCCATGGGCACGACCTGCACGTTGATTCCGACTTGTTTGAGATCAGCCTGGATCAGCGTTGCCATTTGCTTACGCTGCGCGTTGCTGGCGCTGGCTAGGATGGAAAACTCGACAGGCTGTCCCGTGGAGTCAGTTAACGTTCCGTCAGGCTTCCAGTGAAAACCCGCACTTCGAAGAAGGTCCTTCGCTTTCGCGAGCGACCGCTCCGGCTTGGGAAGAGACGCATCTGACCACAGCTTGTTGCCGGGGGTGACCTGCGCGGTGATTGCCGTTGCGCGACCCTGGTAAACCAGCCTTACGATGGCATCGCGGTCAATGGCTTCAGAGATCGCCTGGCGGAACTTCTGCTCACGAAACCACACTTGATGGCGGGCAACATCGAGCAGGCGTCCCGTAGTGTCATCGTTTAAATTGAACAGCAGAAAGTTATATTCCAGACCTGGGCCAAGATCGAACAGCTTGAACCCGCGCGCCTGCTGATCCTTCTGCAGCACTGCAAAATTCTCTGCACTGATGCGGTTCAAAATGTCGGTGTCGCCCGCCTGAAACCGTAGCACCTGTGCGTCCTCGGAAGGCACGAATAGATAGACGACTTGATCGAGATACGGTAGCCGGGTTCCTTTGCTATCGATCTTCCAATAGAAGGGATTACGTTCCAGCACGACGCGCTGTCCCGCGACATACTCTTTCAAGCGAAATGGCCCGAGGCCCGCGATCGCACTCACCGGAACATCAAGGCCCCATGCGCTGGCGAGTTTCCCTTCCTTAAAAGGCTGCTCGAGCAAGTGTCGCGGAAGCATAGCGACGCTGTCGAAGAGCCTTTCGGCCGCCGCGTAGGCTTTAGGGAGTTCGAATTGCACCGTGTATTGATCGAGCTTTGCGACGCCGGTCGGTTTGCCGTCGATCATCAGCAGGTCACGTTGCACCGAGTGCACCTTCTCGTCCAGATAGACCTGGAAGGAAAAGACAACATCGTCCGCGTCAAAGGGGTGGCCATCCGAAAATTTTATTCCGCTGCGCAGCTTCAGCGTGTAGCGACGCTTGTCGGGAGAGGCGGTCCACGATATCGCCAGGGCCGGTTCAGTAAGCTGC
>Ga0074046_10003068_pt1 | contig 14151 bp, 15 predicted proteins | sample BogForMeECP23OM3_FD_94441 | JGI IMG/M metagenome (GOLD analysis project Ga0074046, IMG submission 94441) | Bog forest soil microbial communities from Calvert Island, British Columbia, Canada - Bog Forest MetaG ECP23OM3 | ecosystem: Environmental > Terrestrial > Soil > Wetlands ...
AAAGCGCGGGGCTTCGGGATGACGCACCTGAAATCAGCCCCCGCCGCCGAGACTCGTTGGAAACACAAAAAAGTGGCGCACCGGAGTGCGCCACTCATCACTCTAAGAGCTTCTGAGTTGAGGGCACCGCCAAATTGCTCCGGCGGTGCCCGTTTCGTTGACCAGTTAACGTCTCTGTCTAGCGTTGGTTTTCGCCTCGGCCTTCGCCGCAGGCTTGCCTTTGAAGAGCGCCTTTGAGGGCGCGCTGGACCCTTCCAGCGGCCCCAGTGCCACGCCCGCCGTGTCAAGCTCTATCCAGAACAGCTGTGTTGCGCTGGCCTGGTAGATGTCCATGTTGAGATTGCCCGTTTCGCTGGTGTTGACTACGATCGCGAGCGGGTTGGGCGTCGTGTTCGTCTTTAGCATCGACCAGCGCCCAACGTTGGTGGTGTCCGCCTGCGGAGTGCTCGTGAATGTATCCCCGGAGCTCAACCCAGGAGTTGAGGTCGCGCTCAGCGAGCCGAACGGATCGCTGTCCATACCGGTCAGGCTCAAAGCGCCGCCCGAGGTCATCGATCCTTCGGAGACCATGTCCCACTCGCACCCGTAGGGGCAGTTGCCGAGGTAGTCGTTGAAGTTCTGCCACCCAGCGGCATAGGTCCCGTTGAAGTCCGCAGCTGTGGTGTCGGTTTGCGGAATGATGACTCCCGTGCCGCCGGCAAGGATGATGTCCTGGTCGAGCACCAGGGCGCCTCCGAGATCGGTGGTCGTGTTATTGGGATCCATCAGGTTGAGAGTTGGGTCGGTCATGTAAACTCCCAGGGTTGTGACATCTCCCAGCCCGCTGATGCCGCTCGCGGCGCCGTACGCACTGGTCAGTGAATACGTGCCCGTGAATGTGGAAGCGACGTCCAGCACTGCGCCGGCCGGCTCGTTGTCGTCGCCGACTCCCGCCAGATCAGCGGTGGCGTTACCGGTGTTGCTGGTTGTGAACTGCCCCAGCGTGGCGTAGAGGGTGCCAAGTGAATTGCCCTGCAACGCAAGTACGGATGCCCCGATGCTTGCGTTGTTGAAGGTCCCGCTACCCTGGCCGTAAGCCGATCCCACCATAGCATTGCCAGTTCCGGTACCGAAGCCAGTGTCATTATCCATGAGGCGTGTGACCTCTGGACCAACGACGTAGCTCACGAGCGAGAGAGCTGCACCGTTAATGCTGACTCCTGTGACCGTGCCGCGGCCGAAGGAATCTGTTGCAGTGGCTGTGCCTGAGAAGGTCTGTCCGGTCACCAGACCTCCGGCGCCAGCATTCAGGCCGCCGTCATTGACGTCAGCCGTGCCGCTGACTGCGCCACCGCTGGCAAGAGTGAACACGCCTCCGTACCCGACCGGGTAATAGCCGAGGTCTACGCCGGACATGGTGAAGGAGTAACTCATTTTGCTGGAGGTGGTCGCCGTCTGCAGGTCCATGCTCCCGCTGGAGGTTGCCGACCCGTCAAACTGCGTGATCAGCAAGTGGCTGGAGTTGACGAGCTGAACCGCGAAGGTCTCGGTTCCGCCCACGCCCTCGGCCGTGTTGCTCGAGATCAGAGTGAGCGTGCCCTGACCGGTGGTAAAAACGGTTGAACTGAAGCCTGGGCTGCTCGCGCTGAAGGTGTCGGCGGAGGTGATACCGAAACCGTCGTTATAGTCCTGTTCGCCGCCAATGAACGCGCCCGTCGACGAGTCGAATTGCACCGCGCCGACGATGGCGTAGTAGTTCGGCCCGCCGTTGATAGCCTCTGACCCGCTCACATAGAACACGGCGGTGGCCGGAGCCGCCGCGGCGTTGTTGGTCAGGTTGAAAGTGGCCGGTGACGTCGCGCCCGTGACCGTCGCCGTAACCGTATAGGAACCGGCCGTCCCGTTTGCGGTGCAGGTCACCGAGGAGACGCTGCCGGTGGAGTCGGTGGGCGCGGTAGTGGCAGAGAGAGCGCAGGTCGCGCCTCCTGAGGACGTTGTCGCCGCGTAGGTTACGGTCACGCCGCTGTCGGGCGACCCGTTCGAGGTCACAGTCACTCCCAGCGGATTGGCAAAGGCCGTGCCGACCATCGTGCTTTGCGTTGCGTCGGCGGCCACTGGGGCGATCAGAATCGTGGGCGGAGGTGGAGGGCTCGAGCTGTTGCTGCAACCCGTCAGGAAACCGAAGGCCAGGAAGACTAAGGCTAAACCGATAATGCTGACATAAGCTCTGCGATTCATAGCGTCTCCCCTTTCTCAGCGGCGCGTTGACGGGCCTGCGGAGACACCTCAATTCCGTGCTGGTTGCGGACGGCATAGACCTTGCCATTCACTTTCACGGTGCGGGCGACAAAGACTTCCTTGTCGCGCAGGGACTTCATGACGCCGGTCACTTCAACCTGCTGGCCGGGCTTAACGGAGAGCGCGCCTTTGCCTTGCAAACCCCATCTGCCGAGGCTGGCATCGACTCTGCCGGAGAGCGTCTCGATCATGAGATGGGAACCCCAGGTCATGCCAGGGGCGGGTTTCTCGAGCACGCTGGATACTGTGCCACTGAGGGTAATTTCTTTGCTGACGTCATAGTACGGGTGAGAGTCGGCTGCATTCAGTGGAACAACCAGGATCGCGAACAGCAGGCCGGTCAGTAGCCCCGCGATCAGTGGGGTGAACTTCGTGAAACGACTGCGCCTCATGGATTTCGCTCCTCCTCTAATAGAGTCTTGTGAGTTGTAGGGTGAGCCTTGCACTGCGCAGGTTCGGAAAGGCTGGGCAGGCCAGAAAACAAGCCGCTACCGCGCCGCAAGCTGATGGAATGCTTGTAAGTTGGGCCACGATTGGATACGGCATTATGTTCCCGACAGTGGCCGCTGTCAACTGAGAGATGCCCTTGTGCGTTGCCCCTCAAGATGCCGTCCCCGACGGACCGGAAGTCTTGAGGGCCAAATCCCAAGGGGTAGCGCTTGGCTTCTATTCGCTGGTGAAGTAGTCCACCGTTACCGGGTTTTCGAACAGCGAGTAGTCGCGGGTGACCACGGTGATGCCGCTTTCGGTGACAAAATACCGTTGGCGGTCGGCCTCGGCATCGTAGCCGATGGTCGTGCCTTCGGGAAGGTGCACATCGCGGTCAATAATGGCGCGGCGAATACGGCAGCGCCGGCCCACGCTGACATGCGAGAACAGGATGGACTGGTCCACTTCGCAGTAGGAATTGACCCGCACGTCAGGAGACAGGACCGAATTCTTCACGATCCCACCGGAGACGATGCAACCATTCGAAACGATGGAATCGACTGCGGTACCGGTACGGCCGGCCTCCGCGAAGACGAATTTTGCCGGCGGATACTGCCGCTGGTGGGTGCGAATCGGCCACTCTTCGTCATACAGGTTGAAGATCGGCGAAACCGAGACAATGTCCATGTTGGCGTCGTAGTAGGCCTCGAGGGTTCCCACATCGCGCCAGTAGAGCGCCTCTTTCTTATTCTCGTCCACGAAGTCATAGGCGAAGACGCGGTAATCGTTCACCATCTTAGGCAGAATGTCTTTGCCAAAGTCATGACTGGATTGTGCGTTCTCAGCGTCCTTCAGCAGCACGGGGATGAGCACGTCGGCGTTGAACAGATAAATGCCCATTGAAGCCGCAACCTTATCCGGATTCAGAGGCGAGCGCAGCGTGGTGGCCTTCGGCTTCTCCTGAAAACCGTTGATGCGGCCGTCCTTGTCTACGTCGACAACGCCGAGGCGAAAGCTCTCTTGCGGATCAATCTGAATGGTGGCCAGAGTAATATCGGCCGCCGAGTCCTGGTGCTGCTTCATCATCTTGCCGTAGTCCATTTTGTAGATCTGGTCGCCCTGAAGAATCAGCACGTGCTTGGGCTGTTCCGAGCCGATGGAGTAAATGTTCTGGTAGACCGCGTCGGCCGTCCCCTGATACCACTGGTCGCTGACCCGCCTCATCGGGGGCAGCACCTCGATGAACTCGCCCACCTCGCGCCCCAGAATACTCCAGCCTTCGCGGATGTGCCGGTTGAGCGATAACGCCTTGTACTGGGTGAGGATGTAGATTCGGCGCAGGTCGGAGTTCAGACAGTTGGAGAGGGTGATGTCAACGATGCGATAAATGCCGCCGAAAGTCACTGCCGGCTTGGCCCGGTCGCGAGTGAGAGGATAGAGGCGCTCGCCGACGCCGCCTGCCACAACCACCCCGAGAGTGTCTTTCATCACTGCCCCTCAGATTCCGTTCGTGCGCCTTGCCACAGGAATCTTTCTCCCCGCACGGCAGATGCGGGAAGAAAACACTAGATGGTAGCACAGTCACTGATGGCCACTGGTGGCTCGCCAAATCGTGCGGTTGGACCGGGTGCTGGATCAGATGGCAGCTGCTTGAGCGAGACTTGCTCCGAAGTGAAGGTACCGCACACCCCGCGTGGTTACTTGTCCTTACCCGGTTTTTCTTCTTCGATCTTGATACGCAGGGACCTCAGGAACTTGAGATCCTGATCGTTGATCTTGAATTCGGGATTGGTGGACAAAGTGGTAACGAGCGAAGTCTTATCGGCGGGTTTCTCTCCCTGCTTGCTCACGCCGATGGTAGCTTCGAGAACCAGAAAGATGTCGTATCCGCCTTCTTTAATCCGAGAAACCACCTCCGAAATCTGCTCCGAGTCGGATAGAGATTCGTTGATGGCGTCGCCGAGTTCTTTCATCAGTTGCTTCAGTTGCGGATCCACTGGCTCCCCCTGTTCTTCTCTAAATAGTGTAAATGATTTTGGCGCACCCTCGGTACCGGACGGTTCGCCGCTTCCGCGGTGGCGTCATTGTAGCGCCGGGGGCTGTTAGAATCGAGGCCGTGAGCAAAATCTCGGCCTGGCAAAAGTTGGGGGTGGTGACACGGGTCGCGGGCCAACAGGCCGGGCGCAGCCGCACGCTCAAGGCGATCAAGGGAGCGGTGGCCACCACGGTTCGCTCGTTCGCTCATGCCATGCATCAGTTGTGGCTCGAGGTCATCGGCACACTGTTTCTGGCGATTGCGGGCTTCGGTGCCGTCACGCTCGTCCGCGAGTACCTGAAATACGAAGCCGGCCACACGACCGCGGGCCGGGTCGCGATTGCAGTTGGCTTTACCTTGACGTTTGCGTGGTTCGGACTGACTTCCTTTTGGCGGGTGAAGCGGAAAAGCCAGCGCCCGTGAGGTCTGGTGCGGTTGAAGATTGCAGATTTCAGGTTGCAGATTTAAGGTCTCCGGTCGAATCTGAAATCTGCAATCTGAATTCTGCAATTCCCTGGTTGACCACCATGTCGGAGAAAACGAAGAACCGGCCCGATGTTCCTGCCGCTGAAATCGAGACTTCCTCGCACATTCCGGTCAATCCGCTCTACACACCCGCCGATCTGAAAGGTTCGGACTACGAGAGCGAAGTTGGCTATCCCGGGGAGTATCCCTTCACCCGCGGCGTGCAGGCCACGATGTACCGCGGGCGACTGTGGACCATGCGCCAGTACGCGGGCATGGGCGACGCCGAAGAGTCCAATAAACGCTACAAGTATTTGCTGGCGAACGGCACGACCGGCCTTTCGGTAGCGTTCGATTTGCCCACGCAGATCGGGCTGGACTCCGATCATCCGCTGGCTGGAGGCGAGGTCGGCAAGGTCGGCGTCGCCATCGACTCGATCGAGGACATGCAACGGCTGTTCGACGGTATTGAGCTGACGAAAATTTCCACCTCAATGACCATCAACGCGACGGCGTCCATCCTGCTGGCGCTCTACGTAGCCGTGGCGCGGCGGCAAGGCGCAGATATTCGCAGGCTGTCGGGCACCGTGCAGAACGACGTGCTCAAGGAGTACATCGCGCGCGGGACTTACATTTATCCGCCGCGGCAGGCCATGCGCGTCATCACCGACATGTTTGCCTGGGCCAATGAGAACGTGCCCGACTGGAACACGATTTCGATTTCCGGCTATCACATGCGCGAAGCCGGTTCGACCGCGGTGCAGGAAGTGGCTTTCACGCTGGGCAACGGCATGGCCTATGTCGAAGCGGCAATCCAGGCCGGGCTGGAGGTAGATCAGTTTGCGCCGCGGCTGTCGTTTTTCTTCAATGCCCACAGCAACTTTCTGGAAGAGGTGGCCAAATTCCGCGCCGCACGGCGGATGTGGGCCCGCATCATGCGCGAACATTTCAAAGCCAAGAATCCAAGGTCATGGATGCTGCGCTTCCACACCCAGACGGCCGGTTCGACGCTGACCGCGCAGCAACCGGAGAACAACATCGTGCGCACGGCAATTCAGGCGCTGGCAGCGGTACTCGGCGGAACCCAATCGCTGCACACGAATTCTTACGACGAAGCTTTGGCGCTGCCCACCGAGCAGGCAGCACGGATTGCCCTCCGCACGCAGCAGATCATTGCCTACGAATCGGGCGCCCCGCAGACGATCGATCCTCTGGCTGGATCGTATTACGTCGAGACGCTGACCAATGAGATTGAGAAACGCGCGGCTGAATATCTGGGAAAGATCGAGGTTCTCGGCGGCATGCTTAAGGCCATTGAGCGCGGTTTCGTGCAGAAGGAAATCCAGAACGCAGCCTACGAATACCAGCGGCAAGTGGATCATCAGGAAGCCATCGTTGTCGGTGTGAACCGTTTCGAAGTGGAGGAAGAAAAACCGATCCCGATTCAACGCATTGATCCGGCACTGGAGACTAAGCAGGTCGAACGGGTCAGGGCGCTGCGGGCGAAGCGGGATGCTGGCCCGTGGAAAGCTGCGCTGGCTGGCGTGGAGGATGCAGCGCGATCCGGCGCCAGCCTGATGCCGAGAATTCTGGCCGCCGTCGAGGCTTCGGCCACCGTGGGAGAAATTTCCGACGCCATGCGGCGCGTGTTCGGAGAATACAAAGAATCGGTAGTGATTTAGGGCGGAAAATACGGCTAACTAATTGTCATCCTGGCGCATCGCTCCTGAGCCGCCAAGCCGCAATTGCAGCAATTCGCTTTCGATTGGCCACGTCGAATAGGCGAATACGACAAGCGCAGCGAGATTAAGAAGCGGAATCGCCATTACCAAGCCATGCCAGCGGGGATAGCCCGCCTTGGATGAAATGTTGCCAAATACAACAAAAGCGAAGGCGCTTGAAACGGCCAGCGCGACCCAGTCCTTCAATGTGAATGTCATCGCACACCGCCTGCCTAATTAGATTGCAGAAAACGAGGTCAGCTCTACGCTGGCTGCGCCTGCATCTCGGCGACGACCGCTTCAAGATGGGCCAGCGTTTCCTCGACCGTCAGAGAATACATCTCGCTTCCCGAGCCCTCGCCGGATTCGAGCGCCGTCTTCAGGTAGTGTCCCGCAATTCCCACCGCCAGCGAATCCGTTATGGCTTTGCCGGTTCGCTTCCTGTATTCCACCCAAGCCGGATGCGGCAGAGCTACCCAGACTCTCCGGCCATCCACCAGAAACTTAATGTCCACCGCATCCGCGTGCCGTGTGGCGATGGCCACGATCGTTGCCTGGTAGACGCAATGGACCCGCTTCTTGGACCAGCGGTCGGTGGCGTGGAAATTCTCAAACATGGCTAAAACTATAGCGGAGAGCTTGCAGCCGGGGCAAATCTGAGTCGAGAGGAAAAAACAAGTCAGCGCACGCCGCGCTCATTCAGAAAGGAACTGTATTGCCTGTCGACAGCCAGAATGTGCTCCTTCAGCCAAGTCTGCATGAAAAATATAAGTGATACCGGGACGCCGGCCTTGCCGACTCTGTGGGCTCGCAGGAAAGCGGCCAACTTGCGGCGGAACATTGCATGTTCAGCTTTGTGAGCAGGCAAGCCGGGGAAGCCATGTTTCTCCATCAGCAACTCTTCGGCTTCGAAATGCTGCCGGGCGTAGTCCGCCAGGTGCGCCAAAACCGGGTCAATCGCGGAGTTGCCTCTTCCGCTTCGCAGAGCCTGATGTAGGTCGTTGATCGCGTCGAACAGCCGCGCGTGTTGCCTGTCGAGAAACTCAATGCTCACGCTCTGAGCTGTGGTCCAACGGAAGGTAGCCTTTGAGACCGGCATATCCTAATCCCACAATCAGGATAGGGGCGTCTGCCGATGCGGCCAAGGCACGAAGGTAGTGGGGACACAGGACTTCCTTTATCATGGATCGTGTGCCAACCCGGGCCCCTGACCGAACCAAGCTAACGATTCTTCGCGCTCGTCACTTGAAGCAACTCCCCTGGCTGGTGCATGGTTTTTCCACGCGAGTGGGCGGATTCTCCCGGGCCTACGGCAAAAGCGATCTCAATCTCGGTTTCACTAAAGATGATTCCCGTGCCACCGTCGAGCGCAACCGCGCTGCGTTTCTGCCAGAGATCGGAGCCGTTCGCGGAAGAGAAGACCCATGTGGGGACGGCCGCCCTCGGCTGTCCGGTCGAGCGAAGCTCGACGGCGCTGCAAATTCCTTCTGGCCTCTGATCACGCTGCGCCAGATTCATTCCGACATCATTCACGCGGTAGATGCGGCTGCGGACGAACCTTTGGCCGGCGACGGCCTGCTCACCGTGACTCCCGGCCTGCTGCTTGCCATTCAGACCGCCGACTGCTTTCCTGTAATCCTGGTGGACACCAAACGCCGCGCGGTTGGCGTGTTTCACGCCGGATGGCGCGGCACGGTGAAACGTATTGTCGAAAAAGGTGTGGGCGAGATGTTTCGCTGCTTCGGCAGCCGTCCTCGCGATCTGAAAGCCGCGATCGGTCCCGGCATTCAGGGCTGCTGCTACGAAGTGGGCGAAGAGGTGCGCACAAAGTTCGAGTCGCAGTTCGCTTATGCAGCCAGTCTGTTTCGTGAAGTAAGAGAGTCAGACCCGGTGCGGGAAAAGTATCCCCTTCTGTTTTTGAACGCTCGTGCCCCGGGACACGGCGAACTTCCCAGGAAGATATTTCTCGACCTGGTCGAAGCCAACCGTCGGCAGTTGCTGGGCGCGGGCGTACCGAAGAAAAATATCGAGGCGCTGCCGTTCTGCACCAACTGCCATGCGGAATTGCTGTTCTCCCACCGCGCGGAGAAAGGCAAGACGGGACGGATGATGGGGGTGGTGGGAATCCGTGAGTGAAGCGTACCAGGCAAGAGAGACCTAAGAACAGCCCCCATCTGTAATGGCTCAGCTGATCGTCTACAAATGGCGTCATCCCGAGCGAAGCGGTTTTTCACGCGGAGCGAGAGCCTGCCCTGAGCGAACCCTGAGCATAGCGAGGGGGAGTCGAATGGGGATCTCCCTTACACAAAACCGTTGCGCAGGAGATCCCTCGGCCCGCTGGCAAAAGCGCGAGCCATCGGGATGACGCCTCCGAGCAGGTGGAATTTTCAAGCCGTGCAAGCTGCCCCCTGTGATACCATCCCTCAATTCCAATCGCACCTCCCGGGCCCACACAAAAGGAGATCGCCATGTTTCCACCGGAATGCGCCCCGAATCGCCGCCACTTCCTCAAGGCTGCTGCTGTTTTCACGACCACGGCCTCCGGGCTGGCGCTTCTGCCGCAGCCCGCGTTCTCGGAAGACGCCGATGTGAACATCCTTGGTCCGAAGAAAGGCTACTCGCCGCAGATCGGCACGCTGGTTTCGATGATGACGTGGATGCGCATGGTTGTCCTGATGTCGGTGAAGGGCATGTCGCAGAAAGACCTCGATTATCTTTTTGACCCGAACGCCAACACCATCGGCGCTCTGCTCATGCACCTGGCCGCGAGTGACCGGATTTATCAGATCAACACGTTCGAGGGAAACAATCTGAAGGAATTGCCTGCGTCTTACAAAGACAAATGGGGCGTGGCCATGGCACTGGGCGAGCCGGCCCGCAAGGCCATCAAAGGGAACAGCCTCGATTTCTATGTGAACATGCTGGGAGAAGTCCGGGAGCAGACGTTTGCCGAATTTCGCAAGCGCGATGACACATGGCTCATGACGGTGGACAAAGACTGGGGTTGGGGTCCGACCAACAATTACTGCAAGTGGTTTCACGTCTGCGAACACGAATCGAACCACAATGGCCAGATCAAGTTCCTGAAAAAGCGCATACCGGGAGCCAAGCCCGACAGCGATTGACAGCGTGGCGCTCAAAACGAGGCGAAGCCGGCGTGTCCGGCCGCTATCTGCTATCGTCCTCTTGCGGCTCCGAATTTCCGAGGGTTCCCCTTGAAGACGAGATATTTGTTCGCGCTCCTGCTTGCGCTTTTCTTGCCGAGCCTCTGTTCCGCCCAGGTTTCCCCCACCCAGATTGACGCCATCTTCAGCTCGCTGAAATCCAGCAACGCGCCCGGCGCCGCCGTGCTTGTCGTGCGCAACGGACGGCCAGTCTTTCGCCGCGGATACGGCGTCAGCGACCTGCGCACCCTGCGCCCGATCGACGCGGAAACAAATTTCCGCCTCGCCTCGTTCACCAAGCAGTTCACCGCCGCCAGCATCATGCTGCTGGCGCGAGACGGCAAACTACACTACGACGACCACCTCACCGACTTCGTCCCCGAGTTTCCGGCTTACGGCAAACCGATCACCGTGCGCCATCTGCTCAACCACACTTCCGGGCTGCCCGATTACGAAGACATTCTGATGAAGCAGTATCCCGACACGCCCCCCGAAAAAGTTCCCCAGATTCTCGATGCCGGCGTGCTGCGACTGCTCGAGCAGCAGACCGCCGGCAAGTTCGCCCCCGGAACAAAATGGGAATACAGCAACTCCGGCTATGCCGTGCTGGCCATCATCGTGGAAAAGGTCTCGGGCAAAAGCTTCGGCCAGTTTCTGCACGATAGAATTTTTGCTCCGCTGGAGATGAGCCAGACGCTGGCCTACGAAAAGGGCAAGGACGAAGTGCCGCACCGTGCCTATGGCCACACCAAGGAAAAAGACGGCTGGCGCGGGACCGACCAGAGCCCAACCTCGGCGGTGCTGGGCGATGGAGGCATTTACTCTTCGCTCAACGACCTGGCCAAGTGGGACCGCGCCCTGCGCGACCACACGCTGTTGAGCGAAGCGGAAATGGAGCCGGCGCTGACTCCGGTCGTGCCCACCGCTGGCCCCGCGAAGTCGGCGGAGGGTCCGCCGGTCAGCTACGGCTTTGGCTGGTTTCTCGATCCCTACCGGGGCCACAAGCGGATGTGGCATGATGGCGAGACGATTGGGTTCCGCACTACGATCCAGCGCTTCCCCGACGACAAGTTCACCGTCATCGTGCTGGCCAACCGCACCGACGTTGATCCGGAGGCGCTGGCACTGAAAGTCGCGGACTTATACTTGGGAGCCAAGCAGTAGCCGTAGTTTCAGTGAGGACAGCCGCCCTCGCCGCCCCGAGCGAAGTCGAAGGGGCTGTCCGCCGCGCGAAGCGCGGCAGTATCCCTGGCGGGCAGGATTACCGTCCAAAGAGAAAAATGGGACGTCGCAGGCAACATCTCTACAACAGACTTGTGCCCTATGCCGTCGGCGGCGCAGAACTCGTTGGCGGCGCGGGACTTGGCGGCGCGCCGGAGGTGGCCTCGTTCACCAGGTCTTTGAGTTCCTTGCTGGGCTTGAAGAAGGGGATCTTCTTGGCAGGCACTTCGACCCGCTCCCCGGTCTTGGGATTGCGCCCGATGCGCGGCTTGCGCTGGCGAGTTCGGAAGCTGCCAAAGCCGCGGATTTCGATCTTGTCGCCGGCGCGCAGTGAACGCACCACGCTGTCGAAAATCGTCTCCACGATCACTTCACTGTCTTTCCGCGTAAGTTCCGCTAAACGGGAGACTTCATCAATCAAATCGGCTTTGGTCATAACGCCCCTCTTTCGCCTCAGGCTTGGGAATCACAGATGGGATTCCCCGCTAGAATTCCGGCCGCACAAACCCTTGCGGCAACCGGAATCCTGCCCTACCACCTTCCATAACCTTCTCAAATTTCAGGGGTTTAATGCAAGTTACGCTCTTGGGACCGTCCCCAGGCTATGCCTGGGGACGCCAGGCTCACTTCCAGAGGTAGTAGAACCCCACCTGTTGCTCCAGCATTTTTTCCCGGCTGGGCAAGTATTGCGAAACATCGCCGAGCAGAAGGTCGAGCAGGGTTTTGCGCTCCTTCTCCGGGCGCACCAGCGTCGGTTCGCCCTTGATTCCGACTGACTTCGCCGTCTCCGCCACTGCCGTCTCGAAGTCGCCCACGTTGTCAATCAGCTTCATGGACATAGCCTGCTCGCCCGACCAGACCTTGCCGTTGGCAAACGACTTTACATCTTCGTACTTCAAGCCCCGCCCGTCGGCCACCGCCTGTATGAACTGCCCGAACATATTGTCAATCAGCGACTGCATGTAGGCCTGCTCGGCCGGAGTGAGATCGCGGGCCGGGTTGCCGGTGTCTTTGAATTCGCCCGTCTTGATCACCACATCTTTCAGCTTGGCCCACTTCAGCAAATCGCCGTAGTTCACCCACTGCACGATCACGCCAATCGACCCCACGATGCTGCCCTGGTCGGCATAAATCTTGTCGGAAGCCGAAGCGACGTAATACGCTCCGCTGGCGCCCACGCTTTCGATCGAAACCACGATTTTCTTCTTCTTCTCGGTGCGAATGCGCTTGACTTCGCGGTAAATCTCCTCTGACGCAGCCACGCCCCCGCCCGGCGAATTCACGTGCAGAATGATGGCCTTAATCGAAGAGTCGTCGCCAAATTTCTTCAGCTGGCCCACAACCGGCTGCGGCGAAAGAATCACGCCCTCCAGGTCCACCACGCCGATGCGGTCGCCGAAGCTGGTGATCCCGCCGGTCTCGCCCCCTCCCGCGTGCAGCGTAAGGTACACGATCGAAAACACGGCCAGCACGAAGAGGAAGAAAGCTCCTCCCCCGATCAAAACCCAGAGCAGCGTGCGCGAACGTCCGTCAGACATGGGGAAAGTTTAGCACCAAGTGAAGCTGCAGGTGGGATTGCGGGCGCCCTCGCGCGGCGGCGAACGAGTGGGACCGTGTGGGGACGGGCGCCCTCGCCCGTCCGGTCGAGCGAAGCTCGACAGCCACTACGGGGTCACGACCTTCAGCGCTGACCCTTGCACCGCTATCTCCACTGGCGTTTGGCAGACGTATTCCCCGTCCGCATAAACGTCGAGCGGGTGCTCGGTTTCGACCCGCACCCGGCCAGTATGAAAATACTCGACTTCTTTAATCGTCAGATGGCGGCCGGCGTAGACGGTGGGAAACATGCAGAAGAGTTTGAAAGGATAAACCCCGCCGACGATGCAGACATCGAGCAGGCCGTCATCCATTTTCGCCTGCGGAGCGATCTTCATCCCGCCGCCGTACACCGGAGCATTCGCGAATGCCGCCAACAGCGTGGGCTGATCGCTGCGGGAGATCCAACTAACATCTGTGGGGACAGCCCCGGGGTCCCCAGCGCGCCCGGTTTCGGTGTGCTGGGGTGGAGGTGCCCCCGCCTGTCCGGCGGAGCGAAGCTCCGCGGCGCTTTCTGGCCGTGTCACGGCTTCGCGGCTCGTGAAGATCTTCATTGGGACCGGTCTGAAGCTGAAGATTGTCGGAGCCAGGCTCAGCACATATCCTCCGTGCCCGCGCAGCCACCGCGGCAGGCGGTTCGCACGCCGCGCGACTTCGCCGTCAAGGCCAACCCCCGCGACACAGCAGAAATAATGTTTGTGAGGCGCGGGCGCTCCGCCCGCGTCGCCTGCAACCGAAATAACTCCCAAATCAATCTCGCGCACATTACCGGTCCCGCGGCAGCACCGCTGCCACGCGGCCATCGCATCGCGCACTCGCCGCAACCCAAGGGCGCGAGCAAAGTCGTTTCCGCTGCCCGCCGGCACCATCAGCACCGGCAGGCCAAGCCTGACCAGTTGACCGAGATGGCGATGAATGGTCCCATCGCCGCCGAACACCAGGATCACGTCGGCCTCATCGTGTGAGGCGGGCATGCCGATCCGCCATTCGATACTATTGGCGGCCAGCACCTTGTCCGCCTGAAAGGGCTTCAGGTCTTTCGCAGAACATCCCAGCCCGAGGATGGCCGCCGCGCGCATGTGCGGGGATCGTAGCAGAATTCACCACAGAGACACAGAGGCAGTCTTATCCAATACAAGATGAGCCTGAAGGGGAAGTGAGATTCCAACACAAGATGAGCCTGGAGCGGATGGCATGCTGAGGATTGACCATCCATGTGCACGAAGCAGAGAAACTGAGCCTG
>Ga0074046_10003069_pt1 | contig 14150 bp, 15 predicted proteins | sample BogForMeECP23OM3_FD_94441 | JGI IMG/M metagenome (GOLD analysis project Ga0074046, IMG submission 94441) | Bog forest soil microbial communities from Calvert Island, British Columbia, Canada - Bog Forest MetaG ECP23OM3 | ecosystem: Environmental > Terrestrial > Soil > Wetlands ...
CCAGTTCGCGCGCGTCGTCAATCGATCCTGCCGAAGAATACGGCCCCGGCATGCCGACGCCGATGACGTTTTCGGAGCCGAGCGCATCCACCGCGATCGACGCGGTGAGCGCGGAATCGATGCCTCCGCTAAGCCCGATGATCGCCCGCTGGAATCCGCATTTGTGGACGTAGTCTCGCGTGCCCAGAACCAGCGCTTCATAGGCGCTGGCTTCTTCTCCCGCAATCTGCGGGTGCATGTCCCCGTTAAGCTTCTCGGAGTCGAAATAGATCAGATCTTCCTCGAACGACTTCGCTTGCGCGATCACTTGTCCATCGGGCGCAATCACCAGGCTCGATCCGTCGAAGACCAGGCTGTCGTTGCCCCCGACCTGGTTCACCATGGCAACCGGTACTTTCTGATTCCGCGCGATGGCCGCCAGCATGTCGCGGCGCAGTTCGCGCTTGCCCAGCCAGAAGGGCGACGCGGAAATGTTGAGCACGAAGTTTCCGCCTGCTCGGACCAGTTCTTCCACCGGGTCGACACCATATAGCCGCCGGTTCCAGAAGCGCTTGTCGTTCCAGGCATCCTCACAGATGGTCAACGCCATCTGCTTGCCGCACAAACGGAACAGTTGCTGGCTCTTGGCGGGAGCGAAGTTGCGCATCTCGTCGAAAACGTCATAGGTGGGCAGCAGCATCTTCGACTGAATGAAGTCGATATGCCCTTCACGCAGTAGGGCGGCGGAGTTCATTACGGTTTTGCCGGACTCCGCTTCGGCCGGGGTGATCGTTCCGCAGACCACGGCAATTCCCTGCGTTTCTGCCGCGATCCTCTCGACGATGGCACGGCAGCGCGCCACAAACGATGGCCTCTCGACCAGATCGCGCGGCGGGTAGCCGGAGACGGCAAGTTCGGGAAACAGAATCAGGCCGGCGCCAACACTCCGCGCCTGCAGCGCAAACTGGATGATCTTGGCGGCGTTGCCAGAGAAGTCTCCCACGGTGGGATTGATCTGGCCCAAGGCAATCTTCACGCTCCTAGTTTAGAGGGTTAGGTATAGAAGGTCGAGAGCGGAAGTCGCTAACGGAACAGGGTCGAAAGCTCACGAAAAAACTCTGCCGGCGTTGCGATGCGCAGCGAGGTCCGCTGCACGACGGCCTTGTTGAAATGCCTGGTGTTGTGGGTGAGGAACCAGTCGGGTTTGCTCGCCATGGCAGACAGGAGTACCGGTACATCTGCCTCGTGCCGGATCAAGTGCCGGCTCGAATGCACTAGATCCTTATCCGGATACGGCACAAGCTCGGGGCTGGTTAACCTGATGAGGTGGCGATAGTCCTCGATCAATTGTTCGGCATCGAGCGATGCTAAACGTTCCGCGTGAAGGAGAAGGTTTTCCTCGACTTCATCGCGAACCACCTCGGCCAGCACCAACTTGCAAACCTTTGCGGCGCAGAGTGACAGGGTAGCTTTGTCCAGACCCCAGGGAGAGATAATCCCTCCCGTCAGGACGTTCGAGTCCAGGAACAATCGAATTCTGCGTGGGCTGGTCACTTCCCGCGAGGGCTGCGACGGCTACGCCGCGAAACGCTGTCACTATCGCTATTTGTAGGCTTCTTGCCGTAGCGATGGGCGTATACGCGATTGCGGGCTTCCGGGATGGTCGCGAGAATGCCCTCTGGCGTCAACCCGGCAGCCGTAAGGCTCGCACTCACCCGTTCGCAAAGCTGCTCAAAGCGCCGCTGCTCCGGCAGAAGAATGAGGCCATCGCCTAAACGCAGAACGGCAAAGGGCGCGCCAATCCCCAATCCGAGATCCTCCCGAAACTGCTTGGGAACAGTGAGCTGCCCCTTTTCGCCGATCTTGGTCGTGGTCATGTATTCGAGGGGTGTGTTATGGGTTGACATGGGCCGGTAGGAAAATCCTACCACAGAACTTGCCCGTCTCCAAGCGCCGGGGCGGGCGATGGACTCCAGTTCGGGCCTGGGTCCTTGCCGGGATCGGGCGGTTGCGGCCTCGCCAAGGGCGGCGCACTGGAAGGAATGGCGGGATTGGATTCCGGCATCTCTTCTCCGGGACGCCTCAAGGTAGGCGCATTCGCTGGGCGTTCTTCCTGCTTCTTGGCGACGGTTGACGCACCCAGATCGACTTCCTTTTCGATGCGCACGATCTTCTGGCCATCCACCTTCATGGTTTCGACCCGCACGACTTCGTCGCCCACGAAGCGCACAAAATCCACGTCTTGCGGAGGCGTGCCGTAGATCCACTCTTCATACTCAACCTCGTCCGCGGTCTCGCGCACTTTCTTGGGCGGGCGTCCCTTGGCGTAGATCACCATCTCGTGGTTCATCCCCACCAGCACATGGTGATTCTGGATAGCCTCTTTGACCTGGGGAGAAACCGTTTCCAGATAAGCATCTAGCGCGGACTTGGAATCAAAATCAAACACCGGGCGCAGCAACTGTTTCAGCTCGGGCCCGGTCAGCTCTGGAACATACTTGTCGAAGTAGAGGTCCACGAACGAGCCGCGGGCGTTGGCGGACGAATCCGAAGGCGCGACCGGTCCAGATGCGCCCCCAGCGGAAATCTGGATGTGCTGGTACCACTTCTGCTTCTTGACGGGACCGCCGTTGATCTCAAAGCGGATGTGGTCGTCTTTGATGATGACGTCGCTGATGCGGGCACGGTCGCCGGGCTTCGCAGCTGGTCCCCACAGCGCCATTAGATGTTGCAGTTCCTCGCCGCCGGGGGTCACAGTTCCGTTCTTGAGTTTCAGCCCGGTCTTCCCCATTGGAAAATTCGCGCGGATGTAGACCAGATCTTCATTGAAAGCATGAATAACTTCTTCACGGTTTTGCTTGGAAATTCTTGGGGGCGGAGCACTCTGGGCGAGCGCCAGGGCGGAGGAGACCAGAACGATGGCCAACAGCCGACAACCAACGGAGTAAACCTGGAAGGACCGCATGCAACACCCCGGGTCGATTGACTCATTATAAACCGGCGGGAAATCAGTTCCCAGTTCTCAGTTCCCAGTTCTCAGTATCTAATCCGGTGACTTTCACCGAGAACTGAGAACTGGGAACTGAGAACTGCCACCGCGGTAACCGGCAGTGTGAGTACGTCCGTAACGGTGTGGTGTACTTTGAGCACCTGAGGTAACCAGCACAACGCCCTTAGAATGGACGCAGGACGGAACCAGCGCGCCCCCGCGCTTGCGCCGACAGGACTGCCTTTTGCCATTAAAACTGCCCATCCCCGCGCGCATTCCGCTCTTGTACGTCATCCTGGGCGTGCTGTTGGCCATCAGCGTCCTGCCCATGTATTTCTACTCGGCGCAGATCGAGACCCTGAACCGGGAACGTCTCAAAACCAACGAAATGCTGCTGCAAAATACGGTCACGCGTTCGCTGGCCGACGACATTTCCCAGCACCAGGATTCGCTGCGGATGATGCTGGCCAATCTGTCGTCGTCGATTCAGGTGATGATGCTGGCCAACCCCAATGGAGCCGACCTTAGCGATGAGAAACTTCTGACGCCAGAGCTGCGGGCCATGCTGGAGAATTTTGTTTCGTCATCGAGCGACATTGCGTATGCCACCCTGCTCAATGCCGACGCCAAGGGAATTTCCGCCAGGCGTATTGAGCCCGATGCCTTTCTGCAACGGGAACTGGAGCGCGCCTATCAAGCCGCCCGTGAAGGACGAGCCTACAACGGGCAGCCGTTGATGGTGGGCAGCGGGAAGTCGGCACACACGGTCATGCTGGTCAGCTCGCCGATCATGTTTGACAAACGTTTTTTGGGGATGATCGGGTCGGTGGTTGACATGGACTACCTGATCCGCCGGTTGCAGCAAGTCAACCTGAGCGGATTGATGCCGTACGTCGTGGACAGCCAGGGCAGGCTGGTGGCCGCGGCAACGCCTCAGTACGCCACTGGCCAGGACATGACCCACTTCGACATCGTCCGCAGTTTCGTGGACGAAGGCGCGAAAGCCCAGTTGGCAGCCACCCGCGAATTCACGATTCGCGACGGGAAAAACACGACCGAGATGCTGGGAACCTACAGTCCGGTAACTTCGCTGGATTGGGCGGTGGTGGTGCAGAAGCCGCGCGAGGAGGCGTATCGCGGAATCTACGAAATGCAGCGCACCGGGCGCCTGCTGGCATGGCTGGCGGTATTTGCCAGTGTGGGCCTGAGTATCTTCTCGGCGCGGCGGATCACCAGCCCTCTGCAAGTGCTGGCGGAGTCGAGCCAAGCGGTTGCGCGCGGCGATTTCTCGCAGCGTGTACACCTGAAATCGCGGACCGAGATCGGCGAACTGGCGGCGACGTTCAACACCATGTCGGAAGAACTGGAACAGTTCGTCGAGGACCTGAAGCGCGCCGCGGATGAAAACAAGGCGCTGTTCATGGGGTCGATCCAGATGCTGGCCGGCGCAGTCGACGAAAAGGACCCTTACACGCGCGGCCACTCCGACCGGGTCACGAAATACTCGCTGATGATCGCGGAAGAGATGGGGCTGGATCCGGGATTTCTGGAGACCCTGCGGGTCTCGGCGCAGTTACACGATGTCGGCAAAATCGGAATTGAAGACCGCATCCTGAAAAAACCGGGCGCTCTGACTCCGGAAGAATTCGAGATCATGAAGACGCACACCACCCGGGGCGCGAACATTTTGCGTCCGGTGCCGCAGTTGCGCGAGATGCTGCCCGGGATCGAGTTGCATCATGAGGCACTCAACGGACGCGGCTACCCGTACGGATTGAAAGGCGACGAGATCCCGCTGTTGGCCCGCGTCATTGCGGTCGCAGACACGTTTGACGCTCTAACCACAAATCGTCCGTACCAGCGGGCGCACGATCCGGTGGAAGCGCTGCGCATCATTCAAACTCTCTCGGGACAACGCCTTGACCCCAGAGCCGTGGCCGCGCTGCTGGCGGTGTTCCAGCGGGGAGAAATTCGGATTCTGAAATCACTGACGCAGACGATCCCACTGGAACCGGCAGTGCCCATTCCTGCGGTGTTGCAACCCGCCGATCCTCTCACGGTCGAAATCACGCGTACCTAAATCAGTCGTTGGTCGCTAGTCGTTCGTCGTTCGCTATTCGCTGTTCGCGACTCGTGTTAGTCTCTCGCCGCGGCAACCTGTGAGCAATCAAAAGTCAAGGGCCTGCTAACGACTAGCGACCAGCGACGAACGACCGCCTTTGCGTCGATTCTCCTATAATCGAAGCTGGATACCTCATGATTCAAACCCTTTTTGGCAGTCTGGACGAAGAGCAGAAGCCGAGCTTTATTGAGCGCATGAAAGAGGCGGTCTCGCGCACGCGCGAGAACCTGGCCGAGCGCATCGGAGATGTCGTCTCTATTGGCAAGGAAATCGACCGCTCCACGCTGGACGATCTGGAAGCCACGCTGATTGGCGCCGACCTCGGCACCACTACCACCCACGAAGTTCTGGAAAAGCTGCGCGAGAAAGCCGACCGGAAGCAGATCAAGGACGTGAATGAACTCAAAGGGCTGCTGAAGGAGGAGTTGCTGACCATCCTGACCTCGACCAGTTCGCGGCCTGTGGCCAAAGTCGACGGCACGCCGGAAGTGATCATCGTAGTGGGTGTAAACGGCACCGGCAAAACAACGACGATCGGAAAATTAGCGCAGGTGTTTCGTACACAAGGAAAGACGGTGCTGCTGTGCGCCGCGGACACATTCCGCGCCGCAGCGATCGAGCAACTCGAGATTTGGGGGCAGCGAACGGGAACCGAAGTGATCAAGACGAAAGCCGGGGGCGATCCCTCGGCCGTGCTCTTTGACGCACTGCAGTCGGCCACCGCGCGCAAAACCGACTACGTGATTGTCGATACTGCCGGGCGGCTGCACACCAAGCAAAACCTGATGCTCGAACTCGAAAAGATGCGGCGCACGGCACAACGCATCGTGCCGGGCGCCCCGCACGAAACTCTGCTGGTGATGGATGCCACGACCGGTCAGAATGGATTGCAGCAGGCGCGGCAGTTCACGCAATCGTCCGGGGTCACGGGAATTGTGCTGACCAAACTTGACGGCACAGCCAAGGGCGGCGTCGTGGTCGCAATTTCGCGCGAGTTGGGATTGCCGGTGCGGTATGTGGGCGTCGGGGAAAAGGCGGGAGATCTGCTGCCGTTTGATGCCAAGGATTTTGTGGAGTCGCTGTTCTCCTGAGCTGAGACCTCTTTGGCAGCAGGTGCGAGTTTTGGATATGGAAATTCTCGAAGCGCTCGACATCACGTCCTGGAAAGGGCCGTTCTCTCCTGAGATCGTGGCGAAAGCCGCGGATGCCCTCGAGACTGGGAAGCTGCTTTATGCGCCGCAGCTGCCTTTCGAACTGTACGAGGCCGAGCGCCGGTTTCTTTCTCCGGATTGCCTGGATGACAAATCGAAAAACGTCAGCTTCCGCCCGAACTCTGGCGTTTTGAAGGGTACTCGCTGTCAGGGGTCCGCGCGCGACGAGTTACTCGGCATGTTGCAGCGCTACTACGATCGGGCTTCCGATCTGCTGAAGGCGCTCTGTCCTGGCTATAGCAACCACTTGACGCCCGGATTCACCAGTTTCCGTCCCGCCGAGATCGCCGGCCGAGCCACATCCTGGCGACACGACGACACCCGGCTGCACGTCGATGCCTTTCCTTCCCGGCCCATGCAAGGCCAGCGAATTCTGCGGGTTTTCACCAACGTCCATCCTCAGACGCCCCGCATTTGGCGTGTGGGAGAAGAGTTTGAGCAGGCTGCGGCCAGGTTCGTGCCCGAAATTCAGCCGCCTCTGCCGGGAACGTCGTGGTTGCTCCACTCGCTGGGGATCGTCAAGGGACGGCGAACCGAATATGACCATTTCATGCTCGGCATCCATGACCGAATGAAGGCGGATCAAGACTATCAGTCGCACGTTCCTCAAACGCAGCTTGCCATTCCGCCCGGCGCGACCTGGGCCTGCTTCACCGATTTGGTGTCGCACGCCGCCATGTCTGGCCAGTTTGCGTTCGAGCAGACGTTCTATTTACCGGTCATCGCCATGAAGGATCCGGAACGCTCGCCGTTGCGCGTGTTGGAACGGCTGGCGGGGCCCATGTTAGCTTAAAGAATGTCTTTCTGATCTCATGACCATCGACGAACAACATATGCGCCGGGCGCTGGAGTTAGCGCGAGGGGGCGTTGGGTTGGTCTCGCCGAATCCGGCGGTGGGCGCGGTTATAGTGGATGCCTCCGGCCGCGAAGTTGGAGCAGGCACCCACACCTATGACGGGGTGAAGCACGCCGAAGCGCTCGCGCTGGAGCAAGCGGGCAATGCGGCACGCGGCGGAACTCTCTACCTGAATCTGGAGCCGTGCTCGCATCAGGGCCGGACCGCGCCGTGCGCTGATGCGGTGATCGCGGCCGGAATCAGCCGGGTGATCTGCTCCATGGAAGATCCCAATCCACGCGTGGCGGGCCAAGGATTTGCCAGGCTCCGCGCGGCAGGAATTACCGTACAGGTTGGCTTATTCGAGGCCGAAGCAAGAAAGCTGAATGAGAATTTTGCCAAGTACATCCGGCGCGGCAAGCCGCTGGTCACGCTGAAATCGGCGATGACCCTCGACGGAAAAATCGCGGACGCCACGAAACCGGGGACGGAGCCGGGTTCAGCTACACCGGCAACCGAGGGCGCGCGCACCGGATATCACTGGATCACGGGCGAGGCCGCGCGCGCGCACGTGCAGCAACTGCGCCATCAGAATGATGCGATTTTGGCGGGAGTGGGAACGGTGATGGCGGATGATCCGTTGCTCACTGACCGGAGCGGCCTGCCCAGGCGACGCAAACTGCTGCGCGTGATCCTGGATTCCTACTTGCGGATTCCTCTTGCGTCGCGCGTGATTCAGACTGCGGAGAACGATGTTCTGGTGCTGTGTTCCACGGCGGAGGAACAGCTCCGACAGGCGCTGGAATCGAAGGGGATTCAGGTGCGACAAATATCGTCGACCGCGGACGGGCGGCCCGACTTCGCCGCGATTGTCCACAGCTTGGGCAAACTGGAAATCACCAGCCTGCTCATCGAGGGTGGAGCACTGGTGAACGGCGCGGCGCTGGCCTCCGGCGAGGTAGACAAAGTGTTCCTCTACTACGCACCGAAGATTTTTGGCGAGGGCGCGGTTCCCTTCCTCGCCGGTGAAAGTTTGCACGGGAGAGCTCTGTGCGTGCAGCGATTCGAATTGCACCGCTTCGGCGAAGACTTCGCGGTGGAGGGGTATCTCCGCGATCCGTACTCGGGCCGGGCTTGAGCTTCCATTGGATGCGTGTATTGGTTATCTAAAGAGAGAGTGAGGCATACATCTTATGTTTACCGGAATTGTCGAGGAAGTGGGCAAAGTCGTAAAGATCGAGCAACGCGGTGAGAATCGCCGGATCACCATCGAGGCTGCGAAGACACCGAAAGAACTGGGGACCGGCCGCAGCATCGCGGTCAGCGGCGTCTGTCTGACGGCGCTTGACATCAAACCGAATTCATTCTGCGCCGACCTGGCTCCGGAAACGTGGGTGCGAACTTCGTTTTCACGAATTCACGAAGGGGCGCTGGTAAACCTGGAGTTGCCAATGAAGGCCGACGGGCGCTTCGACGGCCACATCGTCCAGGGACACGTGGATGGCGTAGGCAAGCTGATCGAGTTCGAGCGCATTGCGGATTCCGAGAACTGGTGGCTGCATATTGAAATCCCGTCGGAGATCGAGAAGTACACGGTATTTAAGGGATCGATCTCGATTGAGGGCATCAGCCTGACGGTCGCGAAGCTGGAACGAAACCGCTGCACCATTGCCATCATTCCGCACACCGTGGAACTGACCAATCTTGGATCGCTGAAACCGGGCGATCCGGTCAACCTGGAAGCCGACGTGATCGCAAAGTATGTCGAGAAGATGATGAAGGGCGAGCCGGCGCAGAGCTCGATTACGGTGGAGGAATTGGTGCGGCAAGGATTCTAGGCGGCCCGGATTAGCTTATTCGAGCAAGGCCAGCGTTTCTAAGTGGGCCTGGAACCATCGCTCAATCCGTTCTGGTGAGGTGTTGAACCATTCGGAACCTGCACCGGCGTCGATCCGTCTGCCAACATATGTAAGAGCGCTGTGAAGGACGCGCTCTAAACTCCTAGCGTCATGAGTTCGAATGACCAGGCCCACTATTGGTGGACGGTGAAAGCAGGTCATGGCACCCTGCCCGATGATGCGCGCATCTGGCTCCCCTATGGTGTAACCTACCTTGCATGGCCAGGAAGATTGCCCGTCCAGCTTTGCCAACTTAGCGTCAGAATCGTGGTAATAAACGTACACACACTCCGGACCCTCACCGATTCTGTGGCCCACAGTCAGTTTCCCGAGGGCACCCTCTGCCGTCACCCCGTCAGCGAGAGTATGGTTCTCCTCAGCAATTGGCGAACCTTCGCTCTGGGAATTCGGCGATTCAGGCTTCACGGCGGGTTCTCGGGTAACCTGATTCAGGTCGCCTGCGATCTGCCACCACCCAATTCTCGGGGTGACCACCTTGGATTGGCGGGCTAATGCCTGCAGCGCCCTCTTAGCGGTCGCTATCGCGTGTGTGCCCTCCAATGTGAATCCCTTTTCGGCAGCAAGTCTCCGAGCACTGGCAATTAATTCTCTTCTCCTCATTGGTTGACCCGACTTGAGGATTTGCAGGATTAGATCACCTACAACCGAAGGTGGGGCCGGCATACGACTCTTGAACGTCCGCTCAGGCATTTCCCAGATTGTACCGCCTATGCCTGTTGCCATCGGGCAACACCTCCTACGCTTCCAGCTTCAACTCATCCAGCTCCAGAAACTCATGAATGATGGGCTCGGTGGATTTCTCCATGTCCTTGTAGGGCCCAAAGAAAATCGCGCGGCCTTCGTGCAGAAAGACAACGCGGTCGGCCAGTTTCTTGGCCAGCCGCATGTCGTGCGTGACCACGACCGAGGTCAAGTGCAATTGCAGTTTGAGCCGGGCGATGAGATCGCCGAGCAGATTTCCCATCAGCGGATCGACCATGGTGGTGGGCTCGTCATAGAGCACGCACTCGGGCTGGGCGGAGAGCGCACGCGCGATGGCGACGGAACGTTTCATGCCAGTGGAAAGGTCGGAAGGCAACAGGTCACGCATCTCCTTGACCCCAACCATCTCGAGAAGGCCATCGACGACCTGAAGAATCTGCTCTTCGGAAAGCTCTCCCTTTTCGCGTAAGGGGAAAGCAACGTTTTCACCGACGGATAAGGAATCGAAGAGGGCGCCGTTCTGGAACACCATGGTGACTTTCTTGCGGATTTCCTCGAGCTGCACCTCGTCGTAGTCGGTGATGTCCTGACAGGCGACAATGACCCGGCCTGAATCCGGCTTCAGGAAACCCATAATGTTGTGGAGCGCCACCGATTTTCCTACGCCGCTGCGTCCGAGAATGCAGACCATCTCACCCGGCATCACGTCGAAGCTGACGTCTTGCAGAACGACCCGATCGCCGAATGCCTTGGAGACGTCCTTGAATTCGATATAGGGAGACAGTGTGTCCGCAGCCGCCATGGCTCTCAGCATGGCACGAGATGCCAGCGCGACTCAAGCACGCAGTGGGCCATTTCCCGAGTCGCTGGCAAACCGCCTAGTGACGAGCCGATTCCGGGGTCGTGAGTGTAAACGAGATATTTCGCCAATTGACCAGGGCCTTTCGCAGAAACCGTCTTGGGTCCAATTTGCGAGTGATAGGATTGCTTCATGCCAAGAACACTGATGCAGTCTGTAGTCAGCCTACTCCAGAAGGAACGCACGCGGCTTGAGGATGAACTGCACCGCATAACAACCGCCCTGGCTGCCTTCGGGAACGTCTACAGGCATGGGAGCCAGCCGAAAGCTGCTGTTGCAACTCGCAAAACACGAACGATTTCAGCTGCGGGACGCAAGAGAATAGCCGCAGCTCAGAGGAGACGATGGGCAAAGATTAGGGCCAGGAAAAAATGAAAACGGGCCGCACGCCGGCCCACGATTCGGAAGATCCGATGCTCCTCCCGGCCCCGCAGCGGGGCTAAACTTCGTCCGACAGTCGGACCGCGCCTTGAGTTTGAGCAGAAGGAACAATGAACCATGACCACATTGCTATTCACAATAGCCATCTCTGCTGAGTATCGCGGCAACAAGGAAATCTACTCAGTCCAGGCCATCGCGCGCAATGGGCAGAATCTCTATCACTTAGCCGAGGCGGTCTCAATCGCAGAAGCGCTAGAGAAGCTGGTGCAAGAAATGCGGCTGCAGGACAAGAACAGCGCATCGTTCCATACTTAGGCCGGCCAGTCCAGCCGATCTTGAGCCAGAGGGGGCACACTCATGGCCGCCATTGTGGTCGGGCCAGGCGTCCATAACTGGAGCGCGGAGTTGCGCCTTCCTGATTTTGCGAGGATGATGCTAGTCGCAAGACTAGCGAGGTGAAACCCACCATGAACTCCAAGAGCAAATTGGTCCTCGGGATACTCACAGCTTTGGCTATGTTGGGGCTTACGTTCTTGGTTCCAAGAGGAAGTGCCCTGCGAGACGCACAATTGGTTCAGTTCCCGGTAACCGTTGGGGTGTGGGCGATCTTCGTCCTGCTCTTCGTGAAACTGAAATAGCGGTGGCTCTAAACAAACAGCATACAAAGTCCAGTGAACGGGTTGCACCGGAGATCGCTCCAGCGTCCTCCAGATCACAGGCGGCACTGTTCCGTCAGCCCGTGACTACGGCGTTATCCTGGTTGTGAGTGAAATCGGGATTTTTCGCCAACGGTCCCTGTTAGAGTGTTCACAATTCCGGTCGCAAAGGATTACCAAGCTTGCTTTCGGGCCATTGTCCCAGCACAATAGGCGATCTGATCTTGCATGGTTCCTTGATCGACGGGGAGGTACCACGGAATGGGCAGGCGCCGCGAGCCGCGCAAAGAGATCCAGGCGACCGTGCGCATCTTCGGCACCAACCGCAGTGGCCAAGTCTTCTCCGAGAAAGCGGTCACGGTCAACGTTAGCCAACAAGGGGTCGAGTTGGGCGGTGTGCAACCCCAGCTCGACCTCGACGAGATCATCGGTTTGAGCTATGGCAAGAACCGAGTCCACTTTCGCGTCAAGTGGATAGGCAAACCGGGCACACCGAAAGCGGGTCATGTGGGGTTGCTCAACATCTCCCCGGAAAAGCCTCTCTGGGATTTTCCCCTACCCTCTTCTGCACCCGACAATCACCAGCCACAATTCGTTGAGGTGAGGAAGCACCCCCGCTTCAAGTGCCATAATTCGGTGGAACTTCATACCCAAGACGGAGCCTCCTTCTGGGCAACGATTGCGGATCTGAGCGTCGGCGGATGTTACGTTGAAATGGCAATCCCATTGCCGCCGGGTACCAAAGTGAAAGTCGGTATCTGGATCGGAGAAACCAAGTCCTGGGCGGATGGCGAAGTCGCCTACAGTACGCCCGGATTTGGAACCGGCGTGAAGTTCGAGAGGATTTCTGAACTGGATCTCGAACGAATCCGGCAATACCTCGGAACCCTCGTGCCCTTCGCAAAGAAGCCGACTTATGAGCAATGATGACATGGCCAACCATCTATCGAGAATCTTGCGTTTGCTTCCCCAACTCCTGCAAACCTGCCTACAGCGACCGCTCTTTTCTTTCACAGGTCACGGCCCGTGCGTCATCCCCCGGCCGGGCTCAGTCGCAAGCGCTCTCTGGTATTCTTCATGATCCGCCTGTGGGAAGACTGATCGCGACATATGACAACTCCCCTCTCTGACGACGCAATGGGTTCGTTGGATAAGATCTCACCGAGGCATGTGTTCGAGACAAGGATTCAGATTCTTCTCCAGCGGGACAACCGGAGACTTAGCCTGCAGGGCTGGGCGCGCAATCTGAGCGAAAGTGGGGTGGGGGCATTCGTTGCCGAGGCTCTGATACTGGACGAGTCCGTAACGCTTGAAATCCCGCTGCCAGACTGCGACAAACAGGTGATCCCGGCAAGGGTTGTTCGCGCACTGGGAACCGAGTACGGATTCCAGTTCACGGCGCTGAGCGCTGAGCAACGCCGACAGATTCGGACGACGCTGGAAGAACGCCCGGCGATTCCCTACCACGGCGCGGAACAATGATCTGGGCGTAGCCGGCTGAGTGACGGGCTATCTCGGAAGTAATTGTTTTAAACAGGCGATTACACTCACGACGCCAGTCCGAATTCTGGTCGGGTCAGGGGAAAACCGGCAACCGCCCCATTTCCCCATCTAGGAGGAGTCAAAAGCCTCGCCTTCGGCCGCCAGGCGATCCAGCGGAGTGTTCACGTTGAAGAAACTTTGCTCGGAAAAGCCCGCTGCTGCCAGTCCGGCCTCTTCGATCACCCTGATGGTCACTCCGGAAAACGCCGCATCAATCTTGTACTTCCCTGCCCGTAAAGCCTGCTCGGCGACGGTGGAGAAGTCGCGTCTGTAGATGGCACAGAGCGGCTGAAATCCTTTGCTGGTGCGAGGCACGGTGATGATGGCGTGGTTGTCTTCCGCCGCTGCGAAAAGAAAGGCGAGAAGTTCCCTGGAGACGAAGGGCATGTCGACGGCGAGTACTAAGTTCAATTCGGCGGTTGAATGTATCAGCGCCGCGTGAATCCCGGCGAGAGGGCCACATCCGGGAAAAATGTCGGCCACGACGGATCCGTATTTTGAGAACTTGGCCGGATCGCCGACGATGGTCACGCGGTCGCAGACCGTGCCCATCACGGTAAGCGCGCGATCGAGCAAGGTTTGGCCGCGAAAATCCAGAAGGGCTTTATCTACATTCATGCCCATGCGGGAACTCTTGCCTCCGGCGAGGAGGAAGCCCATGCGCAATCGGTTGGCTGGTGCTGTCATGACCATAGTTCCGGCGCGGCTGAAAAGGCTGCGGGAGAAGTCGGACGCCAACGCCCCAGCCCCTGAAGGGGCATCTGATTCCCAGAACCTATGGCATCGCTAAAGCGATGCCCTGATACGAAACCAGACCTCTTCCAAGACATGCTATGGAAAAGCATAAGGCCTGAGCCGCGATGCACGAAAGTAACCTACCCAGAACGGCGAAGCCGTCGGAAGATGGAGGTGTCCGATTGGTAGGGGGCACGACTCGACATCATGGCGCAAAGAC
>Ga0074046_10003070_pt1 | contig 14148 bp, 11 predicted proteins | sample BogForMeECP23OM3_FD_94441 | JGI IMG/M metagenome (GOLD analysis project Ga0074046, IMG submission 94441) | Bog forest soil microbial communities from Calvert Island, British Columbia, Canada - Bog Forest MetaG ECP23OM3 | ecosystem: Environmental > Terrestrial > Soil > Wetlands ...
ATTCGGCACGTTTTCCGTCTCGCAGCGCAAGGCCCGCAATGGCCGAAACCCGCAGACGGGTGCCACCATCAAGATCGCTGCTCGTAGAGTCGCCAAATTCACTCCCGGAAACGAACTCAAGAAAGTGGTCAATAAAGGTAAGTAAGGGGCCCCAGACATTTTGGATACAAGCGAGACGGCAGGGGGGTCGGCCCTGCCGTTTTGCTTTTTAGGTCTCAGGTGTCAGGTCTTAGGTCTCAGGAAAACCAAAGCGGGTAAGTGAGTGATTTTCCTAAGACCTGACACCTGCCTTGCTGAATCCTTCCTAACTCCGGTAGAATCTAAAGTCTGAATCGAGGATTTTAGGAACCGTCATGAAAGCAGCTATCCATCCGCACTACAGTGAGATCCGCGTGCATTGCGCCTGCGGAAACGCGTTTATCACTCGTTCCACCCACAAGGGCGACATCAGCGTAGAAATTTGCGCCGCCTGCCATCCCTTCTTTACCGGCAAACAGAAGCTCATGGACACCGCTGGCCGCGTGGAACGCTTCCGCCGCAAGTACGCCAAGAGCGACGCCGCCAAAGCCGAAGCGGCCAAGCAGTAAGTTCCGCGCAGAAACGCGCATTCTTGAAAGCCTCCCCTGGCGGGAGGCTTTACTTTTGGAACTTGTGGCTTGACCGGGAAAAGAACGTAAAATCAGACTGTGCAGAAGTTCTGGGACAACACGTGTGGCGCGGGCATTCCTGCCCGCGAAGGAACTGGCCTAGATATGGTGGCGGACAAGAATGTCCGCCCCACACGGGAGTTCCCTGCGAGCCTGCGCATCGGCGGGGTCTCCATCGCCCCCGCCACCGTGCTCGCCCCCATGTCCGGGGTCACCGACACGGTTTTCCGTCGCTTCATCAAGAACCTTGGCGGATGCGGCCTGATCATGACCGAGTTCACCTCGGCCGACGGCGTTCTGCGCGACCAGCGCGTCCAGGGACGCTACCTTCACTTTTACGAAGACGAGCACCCCATCTCGGCACAGCTCTTCGGCAGCAGTCCGAGCGTGCTGGCCGATGCCGCGCGCCTGGTGGAAGACCTCGGCTTCGACCTGGTCGACCTGAACCTGGGCTGCCCAGCGAAAAAAGTAGTGAAGTGCAATGGCGGCTCCGGACTGCTGCGCGATCTGCCGCTGATCCGGCAGATTTTCGAAGCGGTGCGGGCGGCCGTGAAGATTCCCTTTACCGTGAAATTCCGCGCGGGATGGAACGACGACGAAATCGTCTGCGTCGAACTGGCGCGACTGGCCGAAAGCTGTGGACTGGGTGCGGTTGCGCTGCACGCTCGCACCCGCGAGCAGGGCTACAGCGGCAACGCGCGCTGGGAATGGATTGCCTCGGTCAAACAGGCAGTCAAGATTCCCGTGATCGGCAATGGCGACATCCGTTCCCCAGAAGACGCCTGCGCCATCGTCGCCCAGACTGGCTGCGATGCGGTGATGATCGGCAGGATGGCGCCGTCGAATCCGTGGATCTTCCGGCAGATTGAGCAGTATGTAAATCGGGCCACCGCCCACGTAGGGGCGGACGCATTCGTCCGCCCAGCAGAGCAAAGCTCCGCGGCTTCTGGCGACCTTGCGCTCGCCTGCCCGGACGAATGCGTCCGGGCCTACGCGATTTCAGATGGCGCGCACGATAAGCCCTACGACGAACCCTCCGAAGCCGACCGGTACCAGATGATCCGCACCTACTTTCAAATGCTGCTGGAAGAAGGAATGCCCGGAGCCGAAGGTAAGATGAAGCAGTTCGCGTCGTGGTTCACGCACGGCATCCCCGGAGGCGCGGCGCTCAGGAAGGCAATCTACGAGGCGAAGACCGGGGCGCAGATCCTGGGGCGGGTAGAAGAGTTCTTCGAATTCACGCTTTCAGCGCATACGTAGGGACGGACGCATTCGTCCGTCCACCGGGGCGAAGCCCCGCAGCATGCGCGCAAATCTGGCGCGCTCCGCGCGCATGGACAGCCGAGGGCGGCTGTCCCTACGGCAGCTTCGCCAGCCCCAGCCTTCCCCGCTCCCCGCGTTCCACATATCCCCAGGGCGTCTGGTCATCATGCGTGAACACCGTCAGCCATCTCTCTGGGATCGCCCGCGCATAGTATTTCTTGCGGCTTTCGATCGTTTCGAGCGGGAACAGATCAAATGCCATGACCCAGGTCAGGTCGAGATGATACGAAGTTGGAATCAGATCAGATATATAGCAAGCCGTTTTGCCACCACTTTCGATGATCACCGCCTGCATGTTCGCCGTGTGTCCGGGAAAGACCTTGACCGAGACGCCGGGCGCAAGCTCCTGATCGCCCTTCAGCAGCACCATCTGGCCGGTCTCCAGCAGCGGATCGTAATTGGGGCTCATGTAACTGATCGCATCGCGCTCCAGTTGCAGGCGACCATGCTCCCACTCTTGCTGCTGCGCGTAATACTTCGCCTTCGGAAACGTCGCCACTACCTGATCTCCGCGGCGCACCGTATTCCAGCCGCAGTGGTCAAAATGCAGGTGGGTATTGATAACAATGTCGATGTCTTCGGGCGCAACGCCGGCGGCATGCAGGTTATCGAGCAACTTGGCCGGCTGTTTGTAGATCTGCACCAGCTTGTCAGGCAGTTTGTTGCCAATGCCGGTCTCAATCAGGATGTTCTTATCGCCGGTGCGCACGAGCAGCGAATTCAATCCCGCATCAAGCCGGTTCTGCTCGTCAGGCATGGCCTTCTTCGACCACATGGTTTTGGGGACAACGCCAAAAAAAGCTCCGCCATCGAGGAAGTAAGTTCCATCGGAAACGACGGTAAGTTCGAAATCGCCGAGAGTTGTGCGATGCATAAAACGGTATTTAGCAGTTAGCAGTTAGCACTTGGCACTTAGCCAACTCTGAGCCCATAGTGTCGGGGGCTGGATGCTAAGTGCTAGATGCTAAGTGCTGCTTCTACTTCAATTCCTTATTCCAGAAGTCTTCCATCATGTGGAACAACTGCGTGCGCGTGCTCGATCCCGCAATGCCGTGCGTCTTGTCCGGATACACCATCAGCCGGAATTGCTTTCCCGCCTTGATCAGCGCGTCCGTCATCTGGATCGTATTCTGGAAATGAACATTGTCGTCGCTCGTCCCATGCACCAGCAGCAACGAACCGTGCAGACTGCTGGCCGCGCTGACAATCGAATCGTCGTAGGCGCTGCCGTTATCCTTCAGCAGACCCATGTAGCGCTCGGTGTAAATTGAATCGTAGTTGCGCCAGTTGGTCACCGGCGCCACCGAGATTCCCGCCTTGAAGCGATCGGAATGGGTGAGCGCGTAGGCCGTCATAAAACCGCCGTTCGACCATCCCCAGATCCCGGTACGCGTGCGGTCGAGTTGCGGGAACTGCGCATACAACTGGTCGAGCGCCGTGAGCTGGTCTTTCAGTTCGACCGGGCCTGCCTGCAGGCGGGTCGCGATGGAAAACTTCTTTCCCCGATTCGGGGTTCCGCGATTGTCGATTGCGCAGATCGCGAACCCGTCATTCGCCAGAATTTGATGAAACAACGCGTTGGTTCCACCCCATGCATCCCGCACGATCTGGTCTGCCGGACCGCCGTAGATGTACACGATGAGCGGAATTTTCTGGTTCGCATCCGCAGCGCGCGGCAGAATCAGATAGCCATACATTACCGTGTCGTCGTCCGCTTTAAATTCCATCATTTTCGGCGCGATCGGATTGTAGTCAGCCACGCTCCGCCCCTCCCAGAGTTTCTGGCACGCACCGCCCACCGAGCAAAGCGAAATCCGCGGCGGCGTAAAGGTTGCAGAATGCGTTTCCACGAAATGCCTGCCGTCGTCGGCAAAACTGGCGGTGTAATTACCTTCTACCGATGAAAGGCTCTGCATCCCCGAACCGTCCAGCTTCACGGAAAAGAGTTTCTCCTGCCGCGGATCTCCCTTGTTGGCGGTAAAGAAAACTGTGCCCGATGCGTCATCGACGCCACTGATCGCCAGCACCTCATAGTCTCCGCTTTCGAGTTGGCGTTCGAGTTTGGCATCGGCTGCCGCCGGGTCTTGCGCGTTGAAACTGTAGAGATAAATGTGGGTGTGGCCGTCGCGCCACGTGGTCCAGAGAAAGCGGTCGCCAGATTTCAGGACGCGAAAGTCGTCGTTGACGTTGACCCAGGCATCGGGAGCCGATTCGGTCAACACTTTGCGCGACCGGCCCGACTTCGCGTCGATGAAATAAAGATCCAGCGTGTCCTGCTTGCGATTCAGGACTTCGGCCCAGGCCCAGTTTTCCCGAATCCAGCCGAAACGCGGCACGTAGGTGTCATCGTCATCGGTGAGCTTGATCCAGCGCACCTTGCCGCCGTTGCTGCCCACCACTCCCACCCGCACGGTGGGATTCGGATCGCCCGCCTTCGGATATTTTTCCTGCTCGACATGGGGATGCGTCGGCAACCAGTCGGTGATGGGATAGTTCGGGACGCGGGTCTCATCCATTTGCAGAAAAATGATTTCGCGGCCTTCCGGCGACCAGAAGAAATTGCTGCGAACATCTAGTTCTTCGGCGTATACCCAATCCACTTCGCCATTCAGTATGTTGTCTTCTTTATCTTTATCCTTGTCCCTGTCTTTGTCTTTTTGTTTTTCGTCGCGCGTGAGTGCAGATTCGCCTTCTTCACCTGACACCGGATGTACATAAAGATTGTGCTTGCGCACATAGGCGAGCCGCTTGCCATCCGGCGAAAACTTCGGGTCTTCGCTGGGGTCGGGAGACGACGTGAGTTGCACCGCCGTTCCCGTATCCAGGCTGTAATACCAGAGCTGGCCCTGGGAATCGAAGAGCAGGTGTTTGGAATCGGGCGCCCAAATGTAGGCGGCGACGTGATAGCGCGCCACCCGTGCTTTTTCACGCTCGTCCTTGATTTTGCTCGTGGAAGGAGCAAGCTGCGACAGCTTGGTCTCGCTGGTTAGTAGCTTCTTCTCGCCGGTCACAGCGTCCATATTCCAGAGTTCGCCATGCTCGCCGGCATCATCGCGCTGCACGAAAGAGACGTTGGTGCCGTCCGGGCTCCACTGGATCGTTTCCGGAGCGCGTCCGGTGACGCCGCCCTCCGCGAAGATCTGTTCAATCGTGAGTTGCTTCGGAGCGGCAGTCTGGGCATGTCCGGCGGACAATAAAACCAGCAGGCTGGCGATGAAAACGATAAGAAAGTTTTTCACGTACGCACTCCGATGCAGCATGACGTGTGCCCCAAAACCGCGCCGTGTCCCCCAAATTCGCAAGACGAATCCCTATTGTCATCCTGAGCGAAGCGAAGGACCTGCTGTCTTGCTTGCACCGACAAAAAGCAGGCCCTTCGCTTCGCTCAGGGTGACAAACCATTTTTGCTACCGCGAATTTGCGGGACACAACTCTAGCAGTGAAAGTCAAAAGTGTACAACCTGGAGGGAGTTGGCGTCAGAAGGATTTGGTCACGTGGCTGCGGGTGGACGGGCCAGGCGCCCGTCACTCCACCGTTCGAATCGCCTTCATTTCTGCCCGCACCGGATGCTTCGCCTCGTACGCCGAGATCTCCGCTTCATGCTGCAGCGTCAAACCAATATCATCCAACCCATTCAGCAGGCAATGCCGCGAAAACTCATCCATCGCGAAGGTTGCCGAGAATCCTCGCCCGTCTTCTACTCGCAAGGTTTCGAGATCGACCGTGAGCTGGTAATTTTCGATCTCTCTCGAACGGCGCGTGATCTCGGCCACCTGCTCTTCGCTGAGCCGCACCGTGAGCAGTCCGTTCTTCAGGCTGTTGTTGGCAAAGATGTCGGCAAATGACGACGCGATCACCACCTGGAAGCCGAAATCCGCCAGCGCCCAGACGGCATGTTCGCGTGAGGAGCCGCAGCCGAAGTTTTTTCCTGCAACCAGGATGGAGGCCTTGGCGTAGCGCGGAGCGTGCAGCACGAAATCAGGAATCTTTTTCCCGTCTCCCGAAAAACGCCAGTCGTAGAACAGGAATTCGCCGAATCCCGTGCGCTCGATGCGCTTCAGGAACTGTTTGGGGATGATTTGGTCTGTGTCCACGTTCACCTTATCGAGCGGGACAACGACGCCGGTGTGTTTGCGAAACGCTTGCATAATTTTCTATTCACCTTGTTTGGAAGCGGGGCTAGCCCCGCTTGGAAGGGGGCAGAGCCCTGTCACCACACAGTACTACTGAAATCGCCAATTCCTGATATCGGTGAAATGCCCAGTGATGGCCGCTGCTGCCGCCATCATCGGGCTGACGAGATGCGTGCGTCCGCCGCGCCCTTGCCGTCCTTCGAAATTGCGGTTGCTGGTCGAAGCGCAGCGTTCTCCCGGTTGCAGGATGTCAGGATTCATGCCCAGACACATCGAGCATCCCGACTCGCGCCATTCAAATCCGGCATCCAGAAAAATGCGGTCCAATCCTTCCTGCTCCGCCGCGCGCTTGATCGCCTGCGAGCCCGGCACCACCATGGCGCGCACTTTCGGATTCACGTGCTGCCCCTTCGCCACCCGCGCGGCCACCCGCAGGTCCTCGATGCGCGAATTGGTGCATGATCCGATGAACACTCGGTCTACCGTAATCGCTTCAATCGGCGTTCCGGGATTAAGGCCCATATAGGCGAGTGCCTGTTCGGCAGCGCGCCGGTCGGCTTCCTGAGCAAAACTCTTCAACTCCGGAACGCGGTCAGTCACTGCCACCACCATTCCGGGATTCGTCCCCCAAGTCACGAAGGGCGCGAGCGATACGGCGTCGATCTCAATCCCGCGATCGAACCTGGCTTCGCGATCGCCGGCTAGCGTGCGCCAGTAAGCAACCGCTTCTGACCAATCTTTTCCTTTCGGAGCAAAGCGCCGCCCGCTGACGTAGGCAAACGTCGTGTCATCGGGCGCGATCAGTCCGGCTCGCGCTCCCGCCTCGATGCTCATGTTGCACAACGTCATGCGGGCTTCCATCGACAAGGCCCGCACCGCATCGCCGGCGTATTCGATCACGTATCCGGTGGCGCCATCGGTGCCGATTCGTCCAATAATTCCGAGTGCCAGATCTTTGGCGGTCACGCCTTCGGCCAACTTTCCGCTCACCTGGATCTGCATCGTCTTTGGCTTTTTCTGCGGCAGACATTGCGTCGCCAGCACGTGCTCCACTTCTGAGGTTCCGATGCCAAACGCCAGCGACCCGAACGCGCCGTGGGTCGAGGTATGGCTGTCGCCGCAGACTATCGTCATTCCCGGCAACGTGATGCCCAGTTCCGGGCCGATGACGTGGACAATGCCCTGCTCGGCCGAGTCCATGTCAAAGAACGGAACCCCGAACTCGCGGCAATTTTTCTGCAGCGCCTCAATCTGCTTGGCCGCAATCGGGTCAGTGATGGGAAGGCCGCGCGGAGTGGTCGGGATGTTGTGGTCGACGGTTGCCACCGTGCGGAGAGGTTGCCGCAGGCGGCGTCCGTTGGCGCGCAGACCGTCGAAGGCCTGCGGCGAGGTCACTTCATGCACCAGGTGCAAATCGATATAAAGCAGCGCCGACTTCCCTTCCGGAGCAGCGACTACGTGCGCATCCCAGACTTTCTCAAACAGCGTTCGAGCGGGCATATTCTTAGTTTCGCCTATAGCTTGCCGATAGTTCAAGGCAGAGGCTCGGGTTTCCATTTATTATTCTGGCAGACCCTTGAGGAAAAGACTGCATGATTAACGGCAAACGCATTGCCGTAGTGTTGCCCGCTTATAACGCTGAGAAGACGCTGGAAGCTACGGTACGGGAATTGCCCGACTTGGTCGATATCCGCATTCTCGTTGACGACCACAGTTCCGATGGCACCGTGGAAGTTGCGCACCGCCTCGGCTTGCAGTTTTTCGTTCACGACCGCAACTACGGTTACGGCCGCAACCAGCAAACCTGCTATCGCGAGGCACTGGCCGCCGGGGCCGACGTGGTCATCATGGTCCACCCGGATTACCAGTACACGCCGCTGCTCGTGACCGCCATGGCGAGCATGATCGCTTACGGTGTCTATGACGCGGTTCTCGGCTCTCGCATCATTGGCGGCACCGCGTTGCGCGGAGGCATGCCACTTTACAAATACGTCGCCAACCGCCTGCTCACTGCTTTTGAGAACCTGTTTCTGCGCGTCAAGCTTTCCGAGTATCACACCGGCTACCGCGCTTTCAGCCGCGAGGTGCTCACCCGCCTGCCACTTGGGGAAAATAGCGACGATTTCGTTTTTGACAACCAGATGCTCGCCCAGTGCGTTTACTTCGGCTTCCACATCGGCGAGGTTTCCTGTCCCACCAAATATTTCAAGGAAGCCTCCTCCATCAATTTCCGCCGCAGCGTGCAATACGGACTCGGCGTGCTCGGTACCACTCTTCAGTTCGCCCTCCAGCGCGCCGGCATCCTCCACAACCCCATCTTCAGCAACAAGGGAAAGACTCTTGAGGCCGGTTCTGAGGCCTACTACGAGGGAGGAGCCCCGGCCGCTTCGTCGAGGCGCTGAAAAAACAAGCGGATCCCTAATCAGCGCTTGCGCGACAGGAAGCCCAGAATCTTGCTGGCCAGTTCATCCGAAAAACCGAAGCGCGCCTTGGCCCGCGAATAGAGATCCACGGCCTGTTTATCCAACCAGATCATGCTGGATTTCAGCGGGCCGTCCTCCGGTCGCGGACGGTAGTTTGTGGAACGCGCTTTCACCTCGGTGCCCGACTCGGAGGTGTAGTAATACAAGGCCAGGCTCTTGCGAGATTCGCCCTCCGGACAGCGCAGGGGGTCGGGGAAGCCGTGATAGGAAATCTCATCGGTGCGGAAGATCAGCGCCTGGTTGAACAGCGGCGGTATTTTCGCCACGCACCGGCGCACCTCGCGGTCCCACAGTTCGATGGCGCCGCCCCACTCCTCCTGCCAGGTAGGGTTGAGATAGAGAATCAGATTGACCTGACGCCGCCAATGCTTATGGTAGTGATGATTGCTGAAGTCAGTGTGCACATTCAGAAAACCGCCAGTGCCTGACTGGTGCAGTCCGCCGCCTTCCAGCATGTCGTCCGATACCAGCCCCGGAATCGCCGTCAGTTGCGACAACCAATGCACAAACGCTGCCGAATTCAGTTCGTCCACCACCTCGCCCAGCAGTGGAGGAAAGAGGGAGCGTTTGGCGAGTCCCACTTTGTTTTCGTTTGGGTGTTTGTAGCGCGTCCAAGCGTCGGTCGCCAAGCCCGGGAACTCGCTGGCCATTTCGGCGGCCACGTAGGGGTCCAGAAATTCCTTGAGGTGTACATGCGGATAGGGCTGGTTCTCCCGAAACTGCCGCCGCAAGCCAGGTAGCTGGGAGGACCATTTCGCGTAGGGAAACAGGGGACGAGTTGCGGGGGTTACAATCGGGTCCGCCATGCGCTTAAGTCAGTAAGGCTACCACACCGTTGGATGCCCGCAGGCATCTCAGTTCACTCTACAAACTCGCACCGCCGGATTCTCATAAGGGCATTCCATCCCCACCGGACCCGGCTGCTCCACTACTACCCAGCTGACTCCGTACTTCTGCCGAAGCCGTTCGAAGTCCTGTTGCCCGAATTTCTCAAAATTCTTCTGATCCCCGACCTGTTCCGCCCACTTCACCGACATGGGCGGAAACATCGAACACGCTCCCTTGTCCTTGACCAGATCCGCCAGCATGCTGCGCTCCGCGCGGGCGCGAAATCCATTTTCGTCTTCACCCGGCAACTCCATGTGCCGTGGATCGAGCGCAAACAGCGCATCCACCGGAGTATTGCCGCGAATCCACTCAAATGCCTGCGCCCACTGGTTGCGCGGCTGCGCCCACGGCCACTCGATATGAGAGCTCGCGGGAAACACCTGCCGCTGCGCAAAACACATTCCCAAACTGAGGGGGACGAACAGAGCCAGCCAACGCCAGACTTGACGTTGCAGCAGGTATTGCCCCGCCAATCCGCCGCCTACCACCACCAGCACCATGTAGCACAACGCCAGGCAGCGCAAGGGCTGCAGCCGCGTCAGAGCTTCGAAACGAGCTGGAATCCCGATCACAATCGCGGCGGCCAACGCCACCAGTACGAAGGGGACCATCGCCCTCGATACCAATTCCAGATTCTTCATGCCGCGCCGGCGCGCCCAACCTGCGAACCACCAGAACAGCAGTACCGGGCCGATCACGCCCAGCCACTCGTACCATTCCCAGCGCAGGATGAAGTGCGAAGGCTGTCGCAGCGCGACCTGGTGATAAGCAGCCGGTGGAGGATCAAATGTAATGCCGAACGGAAGCGCAAGCGCGAAGCCCAACATCCGCGGACGAAACCAATCCAGCAAGACGATCCACACACAAAATAAAATCGCGAAGCCCGCCATGAACGGATGCATGACGGCGGCAAACACCAGCCACAGCACAGCCCGCCCATATTTCCGGTGCAGCAGTTCCGCGACCGCAAACAACGCTGCAAACGCCGCCAGGTTCCGCGGATTCAAATACTGGTCCAGGATTAAAAGCGCCGTCCCCGCAATGGGCAACGTCAGCAAAGCGGCCATTAAAGCCACTGCCGCCCAGCGCGCCCGATCGTCCTCAGCGCTCTCTTCTTCAAACAGGGCCGAAGCCAGCCGCCAGGTCGCCGCCAACAGCAAGAAGATAGAGATCAGGTGCCACAGAAACGCGACCCACGGCAATGGCAGATGCGTAGCCCGAACCGAAAAGGCAATCAGGTTCGGATACAACGTGTGACCGGCATGCTCGCCAAAGAACTCCGCGTTCACCGGAAACAAGCTGGGATTCAGAATCTTCAAAACGCCGGGAAGGTAGATCTCCGAGTCTTCCGCATAGGGATGATAGCCATGAATCAGAAGCGCGGCGGCCGTCAGCAGAAAAAGATAGAGGGCCGTCTTTCGTTTTGTGGAGCGGGTTCCGCTCATACCCGCCTCGATTCCCCGCTCTTCAGCACCGCGACCACCGCCAGGATCACGAAAAATGGATCAATGGGCCGCCGATAGTAAACTTCCGGACTCGTGATGTAGTAGATGAGCGGGAAGGAGAAGAGCACGAGCGCATAGGGTAGAGTGCGCGACCAATCCGCTCGCAGCGCGCGCCGCAGGCCCAGCAGCGCGAGGACGGTGAGCGTGGTGCAGAACAAAATGTTGGGCGGATCGAGCGGCTCCTGGGAGAGATAGGCGCGATCGAGGCTCCAGTAGCCGGTCCACAGAAAGACGGCGCGACGAAACGATGTCCACACGTACCATCCGGGATGGGCGCGAATGAACTCGAACGCCTGCTGCTTTTTCTTGTCAAAGTACGCGAGTTCGCCGAGCTGCTTGAATTCATTCCATTCCTGCTCGTTGTGCCAAGGCCCCAGCTCGTAGGGTCCCCAGTACGAGGTGTTGCCTTTGGTGCCGAGCCGTAGGACGATTCCCATGTTGTCGCGAAAGGGAACGACGCGATGGAAGACTTCATAGTTACGGATGAACCAGGGTGAGATGATCGCAATGAATACGAAGGCGGCAACGGTGTTGACGGCAAACCAGCGTTGGCCGCGGCGCTGGCGGCGATAGATAACCCATCCGGCGAGAAAGGGCAGCACTGAGAGCAGAGCCGGGCTGGTGAGTGCGGCCAGTCCCCAAAGCAGGCCGAAAAGTGCCCATTTCCGAAACTTGTTTTCATTCTCGAGATCGAGCGTAATCAGGAAAATCAGGCACAGGAGCAGTGTCGCCAGCCAGGTTTCCCAGATGCGTTCAACGGGAAAGTAAATGGCATAAGGACAGAATGCCCACGCCCAGCCGGACCATTTGGCAACGCGGGCTCCAAAACTGACGCGAGCGATCAGGAAGACGAGAATGCAGGCGAGCGCCGACATCAAGGCGTTCAGCGATAGCAGCACAATGGCGGAGAGCTTGGTGTAGGTGCCGAACAGCTTGAAGACCCCCGCCACCAGATAGGGGTAAGCCGGAGTCATCCAGGCGGTGGGGCCAGTGTCTCCGAACAAAGGACTGGAGAATCCGCGGCCCTGCACGATGGAGCGGGCGATTCTGCCCGCTTCATATCCGAAATGCCAGTGGTCGCGCTGCGGTTCGAGTTGTTCCGGCAGCAGAAAGACCATCACAACCAGACGGATGGCCAGCGCCACCAGCACTATGAACGTCAGGGATGAAAAAAAACGGGTCTGCTGCTGCATTTCAGCGGCCGCGCCCGAATCAGAGGAGGGTGGTAAGGGCATTGGCTGTCGCGTTTGATGATACAGTACGCGGCGTTTTCCCCGGAAGAGATACCCGATAAAGGGTGCTAAACGTCACATGAAAAGTGATCGAACCCGCATGCAGACTCCGCCCAGTCCGCTCCATACCTAGGAAATCCATTTCAGTAGCCGGATTACACCCATATCGGCGGCCTTGCGGTGGTCGGAAACGTTCAGGCGGCCGTCGATTTCGTTTCGGTTCGCATGGTAATACTGAAACGACTTCAGTAGCATCTCCTCATTCGTCAACGTGGGGCGCCAATCCAAGGCCTGCTTGATATGGGAAGTTTCGAAGAGAAAGTCTTCGGCGATCATCTTGTAGTGATAGGGACCAAGCGGCGAAATTCCCACATGGTAGGCCAGTTTCATGCCCAGAATCGTCGCGCCCCTGGGCAGGGCCGCAACGCGCGAAGAACTGCCGGCATGGCTAATCACGTATTCATACACCTCACGCATGGGCTTCACATTATCGGAGCCGATGTGGAATACGTCCGAGCGATCGTAGCTCAACAGGCCTGAGCAGGCTTCGGCGAGGTCCTCCGCATAGATGAATTGATAACGGTTATGTCCGCCACCCACAGTCCACACGGTGCGGTTCTCGGCGATAAACTCGAATAGAATTGCCAAAAGACCCAGACGGCCGGAGTCGACAATGGTGGGGCAACGGACGGAAATCACCGGGAGATCGTTGGCGAACGTCTGCAGAACGCGTTCGCCTTCGAGTTTGGAGCGCCCATAGAGTTCCACCGGGTCGGGAGCCTGGTCTTCAGCAACCGGATGACTAAAACTGCGTCCCCAAAGGCAGTTGCTGCTGGTATAAACGATGCGCCCGACCTTATGCCGGCGGGCGGCCTCGGCCACCACCCGCGTGCCTTCTACATTGGAGGACCACAGAAATTCATCGTTCCGCTTGCCGTGAGCCAGAATCGCTGCGCAGTGAAAAACCGAGCCGATCTCCCGCCCGGCAAAAACAGGTTCCACGGTTTCAGCGTCACGGATATCGCCCTTGATCGAAATCAGGTTGGGGTGCTGGTCTTCGTCAGGCTGCAGATCGATGCTGACGACGCGATGACCGTCCGCCAGCAGTCGCCGCTTGAGGATGCCGCCGAAGAACCCGGCGCCCCCGGTGATGAGAATGTCAGCCACAGTTCGGTTGCTCGCTTCGCGCGCCGCGTTTCTTGATCCTTGAAGGTGTGCAAGAAATTGTATCAGGAGAGCGGAAGTTGCATACTCTTACACGCCATGAATGTAACGCTCAACTCGAAGGTCGCCCTCATCACCCGAGGATCGCGCGCTTGGGCGAGCGCCAGGATGCAATGGCGATGGTTGCCAGCACCACCATCAATGGATCAATGGGCCGCCGGTAGCGCATCTCATTGTGGGTCACGTAATAGACCAGCGGAAAAGTGAACAGCGCAATCGCGTAGGGGATGGTTGCCGCTCGGCTCGCACGATAAGCGCGGCGAAAACCAAGGACAGCCAAGATGGTGAGCAAAGTGCAAAAAAATATATTCGGGCGATCCAAAGGTTCATCGGCCACTCGCGGAAAGTCCACGCTCCAGAAGTTAGTCCACGTATAAACGATGCGGCGAACCGTGGTCTTCAGAAACAAGGGTCGGTGCGTGCGGATGAATTCCATGCCCTGGTTCTTTTTGTCGGCCATATAGTTCAGTTCGCCGACGCGCTTGAATTCGTCCCCTTCAGCCCGATTAGTCCCGGGGTAGAGTTGCTTGTTCCACAAGTAGGAGTTGTCCGCGCTATTGCCGTCGCAAAGCTCCAAGCCGAGGTTATCCCGAATTGGAACAAACTGGTGAAAAACTAGGTAGTCCCGGACCAACCACGGTCCCACGACCAGAAAGAACGCCAACGACGATGTAACCGCGCACGGGAACCAGCGTTTTCGATCCCGATATAA
>Ga0074046_10003073_pt1 | contig 14136 bp, 13 predicted proteins | sample BogForMeECP23OM3_FD_94441 | JGI IMG/M metagenome (GOLD analysis project Ga0074046, IMG submission 94441) | Bog forest soil microbial communities from Calvert Island, British Columbia, Canada - Bog Forest MetaG ECP23OM3 | ecosystem: Environmental > Terrestrial > Soil > Wetlands ...
CGGATCGGCGCCGCGATGGCGAAGATCACGGTCGAAATCAGGCCGGGCGCCGAGCCGAGGTGAAACAGCACCAGGGTCGGGATCAGGTAGACGAAGGTCGGCAGCGTCTGCATCAGGTCGAGCAGGGGCCGCAGGAACGCATAGAGCCATGGCCGATGCGCCGAGGCCACGCCGACCGGAACCCCGATAAGGACGCTCGTCAGCGTCGCGAACCCGACGAGCGAAATCGTCTCTACCGTCGCCTGCCAGTAGCCGAGGTTGGCGATGAAGACGAAAGCGACGACCACGAAGGCCGCCAGGCGCCAGGACCGGTGCAGCCAGTAGGCCAGCGCCGCGACGGCGAGAACGACGACGAGAAACGGCACGTGCAGGAGGATAGCGGTAAAGCCGTCGACCAGAAAATCGATCGCGGCCGTCACGGCGTCGAAAAACCCCGCGGCGTTGTCCTGCAACCAGGTGATGCCGATCTTGACGAGGCGGCCGAGCGGCAGTTTGGGCTCGGTGAACCAGCTTTCCAAGAGCCTCCCTCCGATCAACAGCCAAACCGCGCGCGTCTCGGCGCGGCCCCTTCGCGTCCGGGCGCGAAGGGGTTGCGAGCATTTCGATTACAGGCCGAGGCTCTTCTTGACCGCCTCGAGTCCCGGCTTGCCGTCGAAGGTCGTCACGCCGTCCAGCCAAGCCGTCAGTTCCTTCGGGTTGGTCTTCAGCCACTCTTGCGCAGCGGCCGGCCCTTCCTTGCCGTCGGTCAGGATCTTGTTCATCACCTCGTTCTCGATGTCGACCGTGTAAACGAGATTGCTGACGAGCTTGGCGGCGTTCGGGCACTCGGCGGCGAAGCCGGCGCGCTCGTTGGTGTAGACGATCGCGCCGCCGAAATTCGGACCGAAACTGTCGTCGCCGCCGGTCAGGTACTGGATCTTGAAATTGACGTTCATCGGGTGGGGCGCCCAGCCGAGGAACACGACGTCCTCCTTGTGGTTCGTCGCGCTCTGCACCTCGGCGAGCATGCCTTGCTCGCTCGACTCGACGAGCTGGAAGTCCTTCAGGACGAACTTGTTCCCCTTGATGATATCGAGGACAAGGCGGTTGCCGTCGTTGCCGGGTTCGATGCCGTAGATCTTCCCCTTGAGCGAATCCTTGAACTTCGCAATGTCGGAGAAGTCCTTGAGGCCTTTGTCATAGGTGTATTGCGGGACGGCGAGCGTGTATTTCGCGCCGGTCGGCAGATTGGCGCCGATGACCACGACCGACTTGTCCTCGACATAGGGCTTGCGGTCATTCTCCATCGACGGCTCCCAATTGCCGAGAAACACGTCAATGTCCTTGTTCTTCATCGAGGCGTAGGTCACGGGCACCGAGAGAACCGTGACTTTGGGCGTGTAGCCGAGGCCCTTGAGGATGTCGCTGGCGATCGCAGTCGTCGCGGTGATGTCGGTCCAGCCGACATCGGAAAGTTTGACCGTCTTGCAGCTTTCGGGATCGCCCGCGAAGGCGAGGCTTGCGCCGCCGAGAACCAATGCTGCCGAGATCGCTATTGCGGAAATTCTCATCGTTTTCCTCCGTGATTGAAAGCCCCATGACCGCGTCCGCCGGGCGCCCGCGGGAACAGTATTGACGCGCGAGCGTCGGCGGTCAAACGGCCAAATCGCTCGAGCGCGTTTTGTGCTCGCCGCGCCCAGGATTGGGACGCGTCGCGTCACGAGCCGGATCCGGGCCGCAAACGCGCGGGTCCGGCGCGCTTTTTTCGCGTCGGAGCGGATTCTCCTATTATCGCTCTTCCTCCGCCTGTTATCTCCTGTTATGCGCGAATTATCTCCCTGTTATCTTCCTGTTCGGTCACCGAGCGGCATTCTCATTCAAGGTTCTGGAATCTAAAGTCTTTTCATGAGAAGACCGCGCCAAAAGCACGCGATTCTCCCTGTTTTCTCCCTGTTACCAGGGAGTTTTCACCGTTTTCGGAGCCCCTCCGGCTCGCCGCCAAACCGTTTGAGCTTCACCCCGCGAGCAGGTAGAAGCGGGCGCGCCCGACGCCTTCCGGAGCCCCCATGGACGACCCGCTGAACGCCTCCCCGCAGCAGAAGTCGGAAATCCTAATGCAGGCGCTGCCGCACATGCTGCGCTACGACGACACGATCGTCGTGGTGAAATACGGCGGCCACGCAATGGGTGACGAGCAGAAGGCGCGCGATTTCGCCAAGGACATGGTGCTGCTTGAGCAGTCCGGCATCAATCCGGTCGTCGTCCATGGCGGAGGGCCGCAGATCGGCTCGATGCTGAAGAAGCTCGGCATCGAATCGCAGTTTTCCGGCGGCCTCAGAGTGACCGACAAGCCGACGATCGAGATCGTCGAAATGGTCCTCGCTGGCTCGATCAACAAATCGATCGTCGGATCGATCAACGCCGAAGGCGGCCGGGCCGTCGGGCTCTGCGGCAAGGACGGCAACATGGTCGTCGCGCGCAAGGTTCACCGTTCCTACGGCGCCGGAGCCGACGAGGACGTCGTCGATCTCGGCTTCGTCGGCGAGCCCGACAAGGTCGACATGACGGTTCTCGAGCAGATTCTAGGGCGTGAGCTGATCCCGGTTCTGGCGCCTGTGGCGCAGGGGGCGGACGGGCAGACCTACAACATCAACGCCGACACCTTCGCCGGCGCGATCGCCGGCGCGCTCGGCGCCAAGCGCCTTCTGTTCCTGACCGACGTGCCGGGCGTCCTCGACAAGGACAAGAACCTGATCAAGGAACTGCGCATCGACGACATCCGCGGCCTGATCGCCGACGGCACGATCACCGGCGGCATGATCCCGAAGGTCGAGACCTGCATCTACGCGATCGAGCGAGGCGTCGAAGGCGTCGTGATTCTGGACGGCAAGATCCCCCATGCAGTCCTCATCGAGCTTCTGACCGACTACGGCGCCGGAACGCTCATCACCCGCTAGAGGCTCAAATCGTCCCCATGCGCATCCTGGCGATCGATACTTCCTGCGGCGCGGCGTCGGTGGCGGTGGTGGAAAGCGGCCGGGTCGAACCTCTCGCGGTGGTCAGCCGGGCGATGGCGCGCGGGCATGCCGAAGCGCTGGCCCCCATGGTCGAAGAGGCGGTGAGAAGCATCGACGGCGGTGTCGCGTCGCTCGACCGCATCGCCGTCACCACGGGCCCAGGCTCTTTCACCGGCATCCGGGTCGGCTTGGCTCTGGCGCGGGCGATGGGACTGGCGCTCGGCATTCCGGTTGTCGGCGTCTCGACGCTGGCCGCCTTCGCCGCCCAACTCCTCACCACGCCCCGTCAAGGCGTCATAGCCGCTGTGATCGACGCCCGGCACGGCGCCGCCTACTTCCAGCTGTTCGAGTCGTCGGGACGCCCGCTGGGGCCGCCGCGCTGCGACGCCTTGCGCGAATGCGTGCGCCAGATCGGCGACGGGCCGGCCCTGCTGGCCGGCGACGCCTCCGCCCTCCTTGCGGCCGAGGCCCATCGCGCCGGGCTGCCGTACGACCTCGGATCGGCGACCGACGCACCCGACATCGTCGCTGTCGCGCGCATGGGCCTCGCGCTCGACCCCGCCGCCAATCCCGCCCGTCCGCACTACATTAAGCCGCCGGACGCGCGGCCGAGCACGGCCGAGTCCATCGCCCGCGCGCCGGCCTGATCGGGCCGGTCCAATGCTCTTCGGTCGCGCCAGGTCCTCCCCGCCCGTCATCCGTCCGCTCAGGATCGACAAGGCGGAAGACTGCGCCCGCCTCCACGGGGCGAGCTTCGCTCATCCCTGGTCGGCCGAAGAGGTGGCGGCGTTGATCGCCAGCGCCTCAACGGTCGCCGCCGCCGCGCTCGATCCCGCAAGCGGCCAGCTGCGTGGGTTCGTGCTCGCGCGATTGGCGGCGGACGAGGCGGAGATCCTGACCATCGCCGTCGATCCGACCCTACGAGGGAAGGGCGTAGGGCGCGCCTTGCTGGCCGAGAGTCTGCGCCAAGCAGCCCGCGCGGGTGCGCGGACTATCTTCCTCGAAGTCGCCCAGGACAATGCGGCGGCCCTCGCTCTCTATAAGCGCCTCGGCTTCGTCAAGGTCGGCGACCGCACCGGCTATTACCGCCGCAAGGACGGCCAGCGTGCGACGGCGATCGTCATGCTCAAGGCCTTGTCATGAGCGCCGCCGCGACCGCGAACGAAAGACGTTCGCTGATTGCGGCGACGACCGCGGCACGCCTCTTGTCCCTCATCGTCGTTCTCGCGGCCTTCGTCGTCGCGTTCGGCCCGCCGCGGCGGGCGGCGCAGCGGCTCGGCTCGCGTCTCGGCGGCAGGATTCCTGTTTATTTTGAGCGTCTCCTCTGCGCTGGCCTTAGAGTCAAGGTGCGCCGGCACGGGACTTTCAGTTCCGCGCCGAAGCAATTGATTGTCGCCAATCACGTCTCGTGGCTCGACATCCCCGTACTGGGATCGCTCGGGCCGCTGGCATTCCTCGCCAAGAAGGAGGTCGGCGATCATCCGATCGGCCGCGAGCTTGTCGCCTTGCAGGGCGTCATTTATGTCGATCGAAGGCGCCGATCCGGTATTCCAGCCGTCAACGCCCGCATAGTCGAGGCGATGCGCGCCGGTTCCGCCGTCGTTCTGTTCGCGGAGGCGACGACGGGAGACGGCAATCGCGTCTTGCGCTTCCGCTCCTCCCATTTCGAGGCCGTTCGGCTTGCGGCCTGCTCAGACAACGAGGGCCCCGCGGTCATCCAGCCGGTCTATCTCCACTATTCGAGCATCGCCGGGCTGCCGACCGTTCGTGGTCAGCGACCCCGCATCGCCTGGTACGGAGACATGGCATTTCTCCCGCATTTCTTTCAGTACGCCCGGGGCGGCGGCGTGACTTGCGACGTCTATTGCGGCCCTCCGATACGGGTCCTGCCCGACATGGATCGCAAGACCGCCGCACGCTTAACCGAGTCGGCTGTGCGCGAACTTGCGGCCAAAGCGCGTTCCGGCATCGCAGCTATTCTCCCCGCCGGGAAAAACGCCTAAATAGGGGTTTGGCCCCTGGAGACCCTAATTGTCCGATTCGACCACGCTTGAAGACGGTCGCGGCGCTCGGCCTGCGCCCCAGCCCCAAGTCCGGCGGGCGTTCATCAAGTCTTTCGGCTGCCAGATGAACGTGTACGACTCGCAGCGGATGGCCGACTTGGCCGCGCTTGAAGGATTCGAAGAGGCGGCCGGGGTTGAGGACGCCGACCTCATCGTCCTGAACACCTGCCATATCCGCGAAAGGGCGTCCGAGAAAATCTACTCCGAACTCGGCAAGCTGCGCGACCTCAAGGACGAGCGGCGCAAAGCTGGCCGCCGAACGACCCTGGTGGTGGCGGGCTGCCTCGCGCAGGCCGAGGGCGCCGAGATTCTGCGCCGCCAACCGGCGGTCGACGTCGTCGTCGGCCCGCAAAGCTACCACCGCCTGCCGGAACTGTTGCGTAAGGCCGAGGTTCGTTCGGGCGTGATCGACACCGACTTTCCGGTCGAGGACAAGTTTTCGCGCCTGCCGGCGAGCCGGCCCGAAGCGACGGCCAAACGAGGCGTCGCCGCCTTTGTGACTGTCCAGGAAGGATGTGACAAGTTCTGCTCGTTTTGCGTCGTGCCTTATACGCGTGGTGCCGAGTCTTCGCGCCCCGTCGGCGCGGTGCTCGATGAGATCGGGCGCCTGACGAGCGCCGGCGTCCGCGAGGTCGTACTGATCGGACAGAACGTCAACGCCTATCACGCCCTCGACCGCGCCGGACGTGCGACCGACCTTGCCGGCCTGATCGCGGCGGCCGCCGCTGTCCCCGGCATCTGCCGCCTCCGCTACGCGACCTCCCACCCGAACGACGTGAGCGAAGATCTCATCGCCGCGCACCGCGACGTCGAGACCATGGCGCCCTACCTCCATCTGCCTGTCCAGTCCGGATCGGACCGGATTCTCGCGTCGATGAATCGGCGCCATCGCGTTCGTGACTATCTCGACATTGTCGCGAGCGCCCGCTCGGCAAGGCCCGACATCGCCTTTTCTTCGGATTTCATCGTCGGATATCCCGGCGAGACCGAGGCCGACTTCGAGGAGACGCTCGATCTCGTCCGGGCGGTCGGCTACGCCTCGTCGTTTGCTTTCAAATATTCGGCGAGGCCAGGAACGTCGGCGGCCGAAATGGACGGCCAGGTCGACGAGGCGGTCAAGGTCGCGCGGCTGGCCAGGCTGCAGGCCCTCCTCGAGGAGCAGCGGCAGGCTTTCAACGGCGCCTGCGTTGGTCGCCGGCTCGAGGTTCTGTTCGAGAAGCCCGGCCGGCACGAGGGCCAGGTTGTGGGTCGATCGCCATACATGCAAGCGGTGTACGCCGAGGGTCCCCTGTCGTTCGTCGGCGTCCTGGCGGAAGTCGAAATCGTTGGCGTCGGCTCGAATTCGCTGCGCGGCCGCATTGTCTCGCCAGCGTCGTAAAAACAGGATTTTATCGAGGTGCAGGAAGATTCGGACCGGGAACCGGAGCCTAGGGAGAGAGCCGATTTGAAGCCGCAGGATTCGTCGCCGTCACGCATCGCCGCCGCCCCCGCCTCGCTGAATTCGACGCTGAGGCAATCCAAACCCGCTGAAGTCGCCCTCGCCTTCCCCGATAACGCCGCCGCCTCGATCGTGTTCGGCCATTATGACCAAAACATCGCCCGTATCGAGCGCTCGCTCGGCGTTTCGGCCTACGCCAACGGCAACCAGGTCGTCATCAAGGGGCCCAAGGAAGCGAGCGAACAGGCGCGCCGCGTCTTCGAAATGCTGTACGAGCGGGTCAAAATGGGGCAGCCCGCAAGCGAAGGCGACGTCGAGGGAGCGATAGCAGAGAGCGCTTACCAGGGCCTGCTCTTTCCCGGCGAAGAGGGGACGAAGGACAGTTTCGGGGTCATCAAGACCCGCAAGCGCGGGGTGGTGCGCGCCCGGAGCGCCGCGCAGGACAGCTATCTGGCGGCGCTGCGCAAATGCGAGCTCGTTTTCGCCGAAGGCCCTGCCGGCACCGGCAAGACATGGCTCGCGGTCGGCCACGCCGTTTCGCTGCTCGAACAGGGGCTGGTGGAGCGGCTGGTGCTGTCGCGCCCGGCAGTCGAGGCCGGCGAGCGGCTCGGCTTTCTGCCTGGCGACATGCGCGAAAAGGTCGATCCCTATCTGCGCCCGATCTACGACGCGCTTTACGACTTCATGGACGGCCGGATGGTCGAGCGCGGCATCCAGACCGGCATGATCGAGATCGCCCCTCTCGCCTTCATGCGCGGCCGTACGCTGTCGAAAGCCGCGGTGCTGCTCGACGAGGCGCAGAACGCTACCGCGATGCAGATGAAGATGTTCCTGACCCGTCTCGGCGAAGGCTCTCGGATGATGGTCAACGGCGATCCGACCCAGACCGATCTCGCTCCGGGACAGAAGTCAGGTCTCGGCGAAGCGATCAGGCTTCTCTCCGCGATCCCGCACGTCGGCCATGTCCGCTTCAGCCACGTCGACGTCGTGCGCCATGACCTGGTCCGTCAGATCGTCGAAGCCTACGAGAGCGCCGGACAAGAGGAACATTCCGTCTCGGGCAGATGAAGCTTTCCCTCGACATCAGCACGTCGTCCGCCCTGTGGCGCGGGCTGCCGCGGGCGCGCGCCCTTGCGCGCGAGACCATTGCGGCTTGCGTCGCCGAGAGCGGCTTCGCCGCGCGGGCGGGCTCGCAGGTGAGCCTGTGCCTGACAGACGACGAGGAGGTGCAGACGCTAAACGCCCGCTGGCGCGGAATCGACCAGCCGACCAATGTGCTCTCGTTTCCGGCTGCGCCGGCGGAGCGTGCGAGCGACGCGCCGATGCTCGGCGACATTGCGCTCGCCTATGAGACGCTTGCCCGCGAAGCAGAGGAATCGGGCGCCGCGCTCGCCGACCACTATCGCCACCTGGTGGCGCATGGCTTTTTGCATCTGATCGGCTACGATCACCAGACGGATGAAGAGGCCGAACGCATGCAGGAACTCGAGACGCGGATTCTGGCTAGGCTCGGGGTCGCCGACCCCTATGCGGACGGAGTCGTCGAGAGATGAGCGAATCACCCGACAACGATCATGAACCCGAGGCGCGCCCTCTGACAGGCTCGCGGGAGCAGTCTGCGGGCTTGTTCGAGCGCTTGCGCGCGCTGCTCGGCCTGGCGCCGGCTTCGGTTCGCGACGACATCGAGGACGCGATCGACGAGAGCGCGAGCGCGGAGTTCACGCCCCAGGAGCGCGCGATCCTCAAGAACGTTCTCGCCCTGCACGACGTCAGAGTCGCGGACGTGATGGTCCCGCGAGCCGACGTCGTCGCGCTCGCTCTCGACACGCCCTTGCGCGACGTGCTGGACCTGTTCCGCGACGCCGGGCACTCCCGGCTGCCGGTTTACGAGGACACGCTCGACGATCCGCGCGGCATGATCCACATCCGCGATTTCGTCGTATTTCTCGCGTCGGATCCGCGTTTCGGCCTGATGACCGAGCCTGCGCCGGCGGGCTCGGATCGGCCGGCGCCTTCGGGTCTCGACATGCCCCTGTCCGAGGCGCACATCCTGAGGCCGGTCCTCTATGCTCCGCCGTCGATGCCCGCGCTCGACCTCCTGCTCCGCATGCAGGCGTCGCACACCCATATGGCGCTGGTGATCGACGAATACGGAGGAACCGACGGTCTCGTTTCGATCGAGGACGTGGTCGAATCGATCGTCGGCGACATCGAGGACGAGCACGACGAGGCCGAGACGCCGATCCACGCCGTCGGCGACGGGGTTTTCATCGTCGAGGCCCGCGCGCCGCTGGACGAGGTGTCCGACGCGGTCGGTTTCGATTTGGGCTCGCTCGCCGAGGCCGAGGGGGTCGACACGATCGGCGGTCTGGTGATCGCGTCTGCTGGACGCGTCCCCGGGCGAGGGGAGATATTGAAGGGGCCGGGCGCGTATGAGTTCGAGGTGCTCGACGCCGACCCGCGCCGCATCAAGCGCCTGAAGATCTGGCCGCTCGCGGCGCGCGGCGTGAAGGCCGCCGCCGCGGCCCCGTCGTCAAACGCCAACGCCCGCGGTCGACAATAGCCCGCTGGGCGCGCCCTTGCCGTCAGTCGGACCCGGACAAGCTTGAGGGCCAATTTTGACCAACCGATTCGACTGCCGCGAAAGGCCGTTTCTATGACCACCGCCGCCGCCGTTCGAGTTGCCCAGGCGAACCCCTTGGCCGTGCTGGCAGAGACCGTCATTCTTTCATGGGGCTGGCGCCGCCGCGCGATCGCCGTCGGCGCGGGGGCTGTCGGCGCCCTCGCGATGCCGCCGTTCTCGCTCTTCGCGCTGATGATCGCGCCAATGAGCGTCGCGGTGTGGCTGATCGACGGATCGGCCGATCGCGGCGATGGGCGATCGACAGTCGCCGGATTGCGCGCGGCGTTCGGCGCCGGCTGGTGGATGGGATTCGGCTATTTTGTCGCCGGACTCTGGTGGGTGGGGACGGCGTGCCTGGTCGACGCCGACAAATTCATCTGGGCGCTCCCACTCGGCGTTGTGGCGCTGCCGGCGGCTCTGGCGTTTTTCCCGGCCTTCGGTTTCATGCTGGCGCGGCTTCTCTGGTCGCCTGGGCCGTCGCGCGTCTTTGCGCTTGCCTTCGGTCTCGGTCTTTCGGAATGGGCGAGGGGACTACTGCTCACGGGGTTCCCGTGGAACGACGTCGGGATGGCGCTCGGCGCAAATTTGTTCCTTGCGCAAGCAGCCTCGCTCGTCGGCCTGCATGGCCTGACGTTCCTCGCCATTGCGATCTTCGCCGCGCCCGCGACCCTGTGTCGGGTCGGGGGGGGCCGGCTCGTCCTCGCTCCGACGATTCTTGCCGCTCTCGCACTGTCGCTCATGGCCAGCTTTGGTGTTTTCAGGCTCGAGGCGCCGGCGAGCCCGACGGTTCCCGGGGCGAAGCTCCGCCTCATCCAACCGAACATCTCCCAGGGCGCATCGTTTGCCCCGGAAAACAGGGATGCGATCCTGCGCCGCTACTTTGGCCTGTCGGGTCGAAGCGCAAACGGGGGGGCGCTCGGCGCGCGGGACGTCACGCATCTCATCTGGCCGGAATCGGCCTTCCCGTTCATCCTGTCCCGCGACGCGCAGGCTCTCGGCGACATCGCAGATTTTCTACGCGGAGGCGTGACCCTCATCACCGGCGCCGCCCGGGTCGAGATGAACGGGACAAGCGAGCCGGAATATTACAATTCAATCGAGGTGCTCGACGGGCGCGGCCTCTCGCGGGAGCGCTACGACAAGCAACACCTGGTGCCGTTCGGAGAATACGTGCCGTTCGAAGGCTGGCTCGAGCGCGCGGGGATCACGCAATTCGTCCGGGTTCCAGGCGGATTCTCGCCAGGACTGGGCCCTCGCGTCCTGAGGGTTCCTGGGTTGCCCGTCGCGATGCCTCTGATCTGCTACGAAGCGATTTTCCCGACGGAAATCGGCGACGCCTTCTCGGGCGCGCCGCGTCCGGCCTGGATGCTGAACCTGACCGACGACGCCTGGTTCGGCCTCACCCCCGGCCCCTACCAGCACTATGCCCAGGCGCGGCTGCGGGCGATCGAACTCGGGCTTCCCTTGGTGCGCGCGGCCAATTCCGGCATATCCGCCGTGGTCGACGGTCTCGGACGCGAAACTGCGTCCGCCCCGCTCGGCGCGGAGGGCGCGCTGGACTTCGAGCTGCCGAAACCACTGCCGCCGACCTGGCAGTCTCGGTTCGGCTCGCTCGGGGCGGCTCTCATCGCCGTCGCGCTGCTTACGCTCCGCCTGATCCGACGCCGAATGGTCTGACAAGACCTACGATTGCATGCCTCAGCGCTTGCGCGCTGTGCGAGTATCGGTTATCTGCCTTGCCCTAGCGTCAAGTGGCCCTGGCGGAGATTCTTGGCTCCGCAAGACATCCGGATTCTGGAGCGCGGACCCCGTGAATACCCCGTCCAACGTTGTCGACGCCTATGTTGGAGCGCGCCTGCGCATGCGGCGGGTGATGCTGGGCATGAGCCAAGGCAAGCTCGGCCAGCTTCTCGGGGTGACGTTTCAGCAGATTCAGAAATACGAAAAAGGCTCCAACCGAATCAGCGCGAGCCGCCTTCGGCAGGCCGCGCACGTGCTCGAGGTGCCGGTCGAGTTCTTCTACGAAGGCGCTCCGGCTCCGTCGGCGGCCGGCGGCGAGGCGTCCGAATCGGCGACGCAGCCCTTCGACGTCGCATTCCTCGCGACGACCGAGGGATTCCAGCTCAACCGCGCGTTTCTGCGGATCCGGGATCCCAAGGTGCGGCGTCGCATCGTCGAGCTCGTTGTATCGCTGGCTCCGTCAGACGAATAGGCGTCTGGGTTCGTTCGATAAAACGAACAATTCGATCAAAATCGGCTTGACCTAACGAACGCTTGCTGCCACAAGCGGCGCGCTCCGGCCGGCGGAAAGCGCGCGGGTCGGATCATGGGGCGACTTGCGCGTTCGGGAGACCATCATATGGCGCGTTTGAATTATGAATTCACGAGCGAATCGGTGTCCGAAGGGCATCCGGACAAAGTTTGCGACCGCATTTCCGACGAAATCGTTGATCTCTTCTTCCGCGAGGGTGCGAAGGCGAGCATAGACCCTTACCAGATTCGGGTCGCCTGCGAGACTCTCGCCACGACCAACCGTGTGATCATCGCAGGCGAGGTGCGGGGGCCGACCCTTTCGAGCGAGCGGATCGGGGAGACGGCGCGGCAGGTGATCAAGGACATCGGCTACGAGCAGGCAGGCTTCCACTGGCGCGATGCTGAGATCGAGGTGTTGCTGCACAAGCAGTCGGCCGACATCGCGCAGGGCGTCGACGCCGCCGGCAACAAGGACGAGGGCGCGGGCGACCAGGGCATCATGTTCGGCTACGCGTGCCGGGAGACGCCAGAACTGATGCCGGCGCCGCTGTACTATGCGCACAAGATCCTTCGCGAGATTTCGCGCGCCCGGCATTCGGGCGTCGAGAAGACGCTCGGCCCCGACGCCAAGAGCCAGGTGACGGTGCGCTATCAGAACGGCAAGCCGGTCGAAGCGACCCAGATCGTCGTCTCCCACCAGCATCTCGTGGAGTCGCTGACGTCCGAAGAGGTCGCCGCGCTCGTTCGGCCTTATGTGGACGCCGCGCTGCCGCAGAGTTGGATCACGCCGAACACCGTCTGGCACATCAACCCGACCGGCAAGTTCTTCATCGGCGGTCCCGACGGCGACTGCGGCCTCACCGGGCGGAAGATCATCGTCGACACCTACGGCGGCGCGGCGCCGCACGGGGGCGGCGCCTTTTCCGGCAAGGACCCGACGAAAGTGGACCGCTCGGCGGCCTATGCCGCGCGCTATCTGGCCAAGAACGTCGTCGCGGCCAATCTCGCCGACCGTTGCACCCTCCAGCTCTCCTACGCGATCGGCGTGGCCCGCCCGCTGTCGATCTACGCCGACCTGCACGGCACGGGCCAAATCGACGAAGGCAAGCTCGAGAAGGCGCTGATGGAGATCATGAATCTTTCGCCGCGCGGCATTCGCGAGCACCTGAGGCTGAACCGCCCGATCTTCGCCCGCACCTCGGCCTACGGCCATTTCGGCCGGGCGCCCGAGGCGGACGGCGGCTTCTCGTGGGAAAAGACGGACCTTGCCGACACATTGCGTCGACTTGCGTGAAGCCGGGCGTCAGTCCGGCGACGAATGACAGCGGTCGGCGAGAGCGCTTCGGCGCCGCCGCGCCGCACGCTTTACGGGCGCAGCCGAGGCAAGGCGCTGCGCCCGGGACAGGAACGGTTGCTCAGCGACGCCCTGCCGAGGGTCGAAATCGCCTCGGACGCGCTTGGCCGGCCCGGGCTCTTTCCGTTCGAACCGCGCGAGGTCTGGCTCGAAATCGGCTTCGGCTCGGGCGAACATCTGATTGACCGGGCGAAGTCCAATCCGGACGTCGGCTTTGTCGGCTGCGAGCCGTTTCTCAACGGCGTGGCGGCGGCCCTGTCAGGAATCGAGCGCGAGAGGCTTCCGAACGTCCGGCTGCGGCGCGGCGACGCGCAGGCTCTCATCGAAGCGGCGCCGAACGCGTTCTTCTCTCGCGTTTTCATTCTCTATCCCGACCCCTGGCCGAAGCGGCGGCACCACAAGCGCCGCGTCGTGTCGGAGGCGACGATCGAGGCGCTGGCGCGAGTGATGAGGCCGGGAGCCGAACTGCGTTTTGCGACCGACATCGACGACTACGCCGGCTGGACGCTGCGGCGCTTTCTGGCCTCGCCCCGCTTCCGTTGGACCGCTTCGCGGGCCGACGATTGGCGGACCCCCTGGCCGGAATGGCGTCCGACCCGTTATGAAGCCAAGGCGCACAGAGCGGGCCGGGGATCCGCCTACCTTACTTTTGTTCGGCTGTGAGCCAATGGGCGTGAAACTGCGAGGTTCTCCGAAAGGGGAGAATCACGCTAGGAGGTGCGTTGCGTCGAAGAGGTCGTCATGTCGGATAGCGTTGATCGTCGCACGGTTCTCAAAGGGGTCGCCGCATCCGCGGCGGCGATGAGTCCGGTCGGCGAGGCGTTCGCCGCCGGACCCGATGGCCTGCAGTACGAGCCGTCGGTCCCGTTCTCCTATGAACTCTTCAAGCAGCAGGCCCGCGAGCGCGCGCATCAGCCGTACCAGCCGCCGCCGCGGCCGTCGCCCGAGGTGCTGCAGAAGATCAATTACGAAGAATGGGGAAAGATCCGCTACAGGGACGCCTATGCTTTGTTCGCCGACGGGCCCGGCCCGTTCCCGGTCACCTTCTTCCACCTGGGACTGTTTTTCGAGAAGGCGGTCGGCATGCACGTGGTCGAAGGCGGCCAGTCGCGCAAGATCATTTACGAGCAGGCCTATTTCGACATGCCGGCCAATTCGCCTGCGCGCGACCTGCCGCCGGGGGCGGGCTTCGCCGGCCTCCGCGTCCAGGAATCGCGCGACGGGCCCCTCGACTGGCGCAAGAACGACTGGGTCGCCTTTCTCGGCGCCGCCTATTTCCGCGCGATCGGCGAACTGAGGCAGTATGGCCTGTCGGCCCGCGGGGTGGCGCTCGACGTCGCCGTCGCCGACCGGCCGGAGGAATTCCCCGACTTCACCCAATTCTACATCGATTCCGCTCCGGACGGAGA
>Ga0074046_10003074_pt1 | contig 14129 bp, 8 predicted proteins | sample BogForMeECP23OM3_FD_94441 | JGI IMG/M metagenome (GOLD analysis project Ga0074046, IMG submission 94441) | Bog forest soil microbial communities from Calvert Island, British Columbia, Canada - Bog Forest MetaG ECP23OM3 | ecosystem: Environmental > Terrestrial > Soil > Wetlands ...
CACCGCGGCCTCGCCCTTGTTGCGAATCTCGTCCAGATGGGGCGAGAAGTTCCGCGTCACGTGGGCGGCATCCGCGGGCGCGCCAATGGTTGCGACAGCCTTCGCCTCCGGGATGTCACTCGCGGCAGCCAGCACCGCCGTACCGCCGAGGCTATGCCCGATGAGAATATCCACGGGCATCAGGGTCTCACGCAGGTGTGCGACCGCAGCAAGCAGGTCCTGCACATTCGAGGAGAAGTTCGTGTTGGCGAACTCTCCCTCGCTCATGCCGAGGCCCGTGAAATCGAAACGGAAGACCGCAAATCCACGCTCGGTAAGTTCGCTCGCGATTCGCGCGGCGGCGAAAAGGTCTTTCGAGCAGGTGAAGCAGTGCGCGAAAAGCGCAAAAGCGCGCGGCTTTCCCTCGGGATAATCGAGCCGGGCCGCGAGCGGCGCGCCTTGCGACCCCGGAAAAGTTATTTTCTTCGAACGGGCAGCCATGTTTATAACCGCTTTACATCCCAAATCTATTTTTCATCATAAGGATTCACCACGGACCTTGCACGCGGCCGTGATCATAGAAGGGAAATAAATCATGAAGAAAGCGGCTGTCCTTGCCTTTCTCGCCGCGCTCGTGGCGGGCAACGTTTCCGCGGCAGAGGCCACCGGAAGGTGGGTTAGAGGTTATGGGTATTATCACGCCCCGCATTATGGGTGGCATGGCCGGACTGTCTACTCGGTTTATCGCAGCCCGCGTTTCGTACCGCCGCCTGCCGTGCCGGAACCCTTCTTTTTCGAGTTCTTCCCGACAAACCGCGTGAATACGCATATGTATTAGCAGGGTAAGCAGGTTTTGCCGGCTGCGCCAACGGATCGCCGCCGCCGTCATCCCGGCCAAGCGAAGCGCGAACCGGGATCGCAAAAAATATTAGGCGCTTCAATTCGTTGCGGTCCCGGATAAGGCTTCGCCTTTCCGGGACGACGAAGCGCGGAGAGCTTCGCTTTGCCAGGATGACGAAGCGTGGAGCGGAGCAGCTTAACCCTCGATACGCCTGATGGACAGGCTATCTCGAGCGTCAGTTGGGGGACGGCACGAGGCGCTGAGGGTGTCCCGGTGGCACCGTCTTGGGAGTATCAAAACGGGCCCAGCTAGACTAGAATGTCCACTAATATTCAAGCCAAGGCACCGGAAGATACTGGAGCCGCGCTCAGCTCAGGCTAATATATCATTGCTTTTCCGCTTAAGGACAGGGATAGCCTGTGTAAAATTCAATCGTGGCTTTGAATATCATTCGAGGCGTTTAATGTCTTATACATAGATTATATTTTCAGCAAACAGTGATCTCATTGACTGCAGGTGGGTTCGGCCTATGAGGGGATGATAAAAACGGCAGCGGTGACCGATATGGCACGGGGCGAAACCTTTCCGATAGAAGAAACGACCAAGCCTCAGTTCGAGACGAGTTTCCCAACCGTCGGCATTGGCGCATCCGCCGGCGGACTGAAGGCGCTTCAGCTTTTTTTTCAGGAAATACCTCCAAGCACAGGCGCTGCCTATGTGGTGATCGTTCACCTTGAGCCGACCCACAACAGCGAGCTTGCAGAAATACTTGCAAGAAAAACGCAGATGCCGGTGCAGCAGGTGAACCAGAAGGCTCCGCTTGAGCCGAACAAGATTTTTGTCATTCCGCCGAACCGGAGGCTTCTCATTACGGACCATGAGATTGCGACCTTCCCGTTCGACGAACCGCGAGGAAGACGCTCGCCCATCGATCAGTTCTTCCGGTCTCTCGCGGATCAGCATGGCGACGGGTTCGCGGTGGTGCTGACGGGCGCTGGCTCGGACGGAGCGCTTGGCGCGAAGGCCATCAAGGAGGCGGGCGGCCTCATCCTGGTGCAAGATCCGGATGAGGCCGAATACCCATCGATGCCGCGGAGCGCTATTGCAACGGGGTTGGCCGACGTGGTGCTTCCCGTTTGCGAGCTTGCGCGTCAACTCGTGGAAATCATCAAAACAAAAGAACACGTTCCAGCCGGACATTTGACGCCAAGCGACGAGGAGATGCTGAAGCGCATCCTCAGCTACCTGCGCTCGCGCACCGGCCACGATTTCTCGCGCTATAAGCGCTCGACCATCTACAGGCGGCTCGCGCGGCGGATGCAAGTCCGCAAGGTGGAAAGGCTTGAGGAGTACTTCGAGCGCCTCAAAGCCAAACCCGAAGAAATGGAAAGCCTGTTCGCGGATCTCCTCATATCGGTGACGACGTTCTTTCGCGACCGGGATGCTTTCGATGCCCTTGCCCGGAAGGTGATCCCAAATCTGTTCGGCCAGGACGAAAACGCGGTTGGTCCCATTCGCGTTTGGGCGCCAGGCTGCGCCAGCGGCGAGGAGGCTTACTCTCTCGCCATGCTGGTCGCCGACGAGGCTGCCCGACGGGAGGTCCGGCCGGAATTGCAGATTTTTGCGACCGATCTGGATGCCAACGCTTTGTCCATCGCGAGAGAGGGGCGATATCCCCTGGCGATAGAATCCGACGTGAGCGAAGAGCGGCTGCGGAAATATTTCACGAAGGAAGGGGATCATTACCGCGTCGGGCGTGAGATCCGGGACATGGCCCTTTTCGCCACTCACAGTCTTCTCAAGGATCCGCCTTTTTCGAAGCTGCATCTCATATCGTGCCGCAACCTCTTGATCTACCTGGAAAAGGACCTGCAGGATCAGATCCTCGCGACCTTCAACTATGCCTTAAAGCCTGGCGGCTATCTCTTTCTCGGCTCATCGGAAACAGCCGACAGCCCGGCAGGCGTATTTCGCGTTGTCGACCGGGATGCGAAAATCTATCAGTCAGCGATGCGGGAGGGTTATCATGGTGATTTTCAGAGCATCGTTATTGGACCGCGCTCCCAGGACATCCCACGGCTGCTAACGTCGGCGCAGACGAAGCAATCCCCTGCGGCAATACATCAGCGAGCGCTCGAACAGATTGCGCCGCCGACCATGCTCGTCGACGCGAACTTCCAAATCGTCCACATGTCTGAGAACGCGGGCCGTTTCGTCCAGCCTTCAGCGGGGCAGATCCGGAACGACGTAACCGAACTAGTGCGGCCTGAGCTCCGGTTCGATCTCAGGGCCGGCCTCCACAGGGCCTTCGAGCGCAATCAGCAGAGCCTTAGCCTGCCTATTCCGGTCCGCTTCAACGGATCGCCTCGCCGGGTTTACCTCCAGGTAAAGCCCACGGCCTCTGATGGTGGCAATCCGCGTCAAGCTGTCGTCTTCTTTATAGAGGGGGATACGGTCGAGGAGACGGATCAGGGCGATTTTCAATCGACACGCGATCAGGCAGCCGTCGACTTCATCAGAGGCCTCAAGGAGGAACTCGAGGTGACTCGCTCGCGTTTGAAGGCGAGCCGGGAAGAATTCGAGGCCGCCAACGAAGAGCTCCGCGCGTCGAACGAGGAACTGCAATCCGTCAACGAGGAATATCGCTCCACGGCCGAGGAGCTGGAAACGAGCAAGGAGGAACTGCAATCGATCAACGAGGAGCTGCAAACCGTCAACGCGGAACTTAAGCTGAAGCTCGATGGCGTGTCGCGCGCGAATAACGATTTGCAAAATCTCATGGCCGCGACTGACGTCGGGACGTTGTTTCTCGACACTCAGCTCCGCATCAAACGCTTCACCCCGAAGATCGCCGCCCTTTTCAACATCAAGGAGCCGGACGAGGGAAGATCGATCACAGACTTCACACACCGGCTCGATTATCCAAATTTTACGGCCGATGCGCGTGCCGTTCTCACGGATCTCAAGATTATCGAGCGGGAAATAGAGAGCAACGGAAGCTGGTTTCTAACGAGGATCAGGCCCTACAGAACCGTGGACGACAGGATTGAGGGCGTCGTCTGCACATTTGTCGACGTTACCGCACGTTTGAAAATGGAGGCGGACTTGAAGGCGAGCGCAGCGCACCTGCGGCTTCTCTTGAACGAGCTTTCCCATCGCGTGAAGAACACTCTGGCTGTCGTCCAGGCGATGGCGCGGCTTTCGTTTGCGGAGGACGTTCCGAGGGATCAGGCACTGGAGTTGTTCACGAACAGGCTTACCGCGCTTTCCGCCGCCCATGATCTACTTGTCAGGAGCGATTGGCGCGGAGCCGGAATGAAGGAATTGGCGGAAAAACAGCTTGCTCCCTTCGAGATTGAAGGAAAACGCATCGAGATGAACGGCCCGGACATCTCCTTGCCGCCGGACCTTGCCACGCCGCTCGCGCTTGTTCTTCACGAACTTGCGGCGAATGCGTTGAAATATGGTGCGCTTTCGTCTAAGGCGGGAACTCTCCGTTTGGAGTGGGGCTTTAAGGGGGACGGAGCGGAGCCTGAGTTCCAATTTCGCTGGCGGGAGGCGAGCGGGCCGACGGTCCTCCCTCCCTCGAAACAAGGTTTTGGTAGCTATTTGATTCAAAATGGCTTGCCCGAAGCGAAAGTCGCGTTGGATTTTGATCCGAAGGGCCTTTTGTATACAGTTAGCTTGCCGGCGACGTCTGTGCGGAGCGAATGAACTCGAGTGCTGAGCAGCCATTGCAGGGAACGCGGATCCTGATCGCGGAAGACGATGCGATCCTCGCTTTCGACCTGGGCATCACGCTTCAAAAGGCGGGAGCAAAAATACTCGGTCCCACGCTCACGCTGGCCCACACCCTCGCCTTGGCCCAGACCGCTCCCATGTGCGCTGCCGTGCTCGATGTCAGCCTGCGCGACGAGGATGTTTTCCCGGCGGCTCACGAGTTAAAAGGACGGGGTGTTGGGATCGTGTTTTATACCGGTTACGCTGCCGTTGAGCAGCTGAGGCGGGATTGGCCCGATGCGCAGGTGCTCACGAAGCCGACCCCGGCGCGGCTCCTTGTCGAGGCGGTTTGCCGGGCACTGCGTCCCGGCGCCGATCACGCCGCCGCCTCTTGAGCCTGCAACTGTCACAGCGTTCGACGCATATCATCAGTTTCTCCGGGTCAGGCGTCATCCATGAGCATGTACTCCGTTAACCAAATTGGGTTCGTTTGGCAAAAATGGCCTAGATAAATATGTAAGTAATTCAGACTGACCGCACGGACGGCTGTCGCTGTGACACGAACTGCCATAAGTCGCGACCCCTTTGCCATCGCCATCGTTTCTGGCAAAAAAAAAATACTTATATGTTTACTTTTAGCCTTTTTGCGAAACAAACCCAATTTGTTTAACAGTCCGTAAATCTCGCAGGATGATGCGTCTGGAAAAGCTCCAGTTGATAATATGATTCGAACGGTTGATTTCAGTCATCCGCGCGAATGGATGGAGGTCCGGCCCGAAGGGCTTTACTGCAAGGCCGGGGACTTTTTCATCGACCCGGTGCGGCCAGCCTCAGCGGCTGTCATCACGCACGGCCATTCCGATCACGCGAGGGCCGGGCATGCCAAGGTGATCGCCACGCCGGACACCATCGCGATCATGGCCTGCCGGTTCGGCGAGGGCTTCGCGCAGAAAAGCGTCGAGCTGCCTTATGCGCAAGCCATGCATTGCGGCGAGGTGCGCGTTACCTTCTTCCCCGCGGGACACATTCTCGGCTCGGCCCAGGTGCTGATCGAACATGGCGGCGCGCGCCTTGTGGTCTCCGGCGATTACAAACGCACCGCCGATCTCACAGCGCGAGAGTTCGAGCTTGTGCCCTGCGATGTGTTCGTGACCGAGGCGACATTCGGCCTGCCGGTTTTCTGTCATCCCGATCCGCAAAAGGAGATAGAGAAGCTTCTCACCTCGATCGCGATCTTTCCCGGCAGTTGCCACGTCGTCGGTTGCTATGCGCTCGGCAAGACGCAGCGGGTCATGTCCGAGTTGCGGCGCGCCGGATATGACAAGACGATCTATCTGCATGGCGCACTCATGAAGACGACGGAGCTTTACGAACAGCGCGGCGTTGGGATTGGCCCCTACGCGCCCGTCACCAAGGAAAACCGCAAAAGCCTCGCCGGCGAAATCGTTCTCTGCCCGCCCTCACAGCTGGCGGATCGCTGGTCCAGGTCGCTCCCGGAGGTCATCCCTGCCGCCGCGTCCGGCTGGATGCAAATCCGTGCCCGCGCGAAACAGCAGCGCGTTGAACTGCCGTTGATCATCTCTGACCATTGCGATTGGACCGAACTCATCGAGACCATCCATGAGACCGGAGCCGAGGAAATCTGGGTGACGCATGGCAGGGAGGAGGCGCTCGTCCATTATTGCCGGAAGGCGGGCCTGGAGGCTCGCGCCCTTTCGCTTCTCGGCTATGAGGACGAGGAAGGCGAGTGAATCGCCCCCCTCATCCTCTCCTTCTCCCGCAAGGGGAGAAGGAACGCCGTTTCAACCGTCGCAACCAGCCCCCTCTCCCCTGGTGGGAGAGGGTTGGGGTGAGGGGGCTAAGCGAACAGCTTTCCGCGCATGACGAGACAGGCGTAGCCGCCGATCCGGACCCGCTTGATGCGGCGCCCCGCGACCTCGATTTCGAGCTTGACCTCGCTTGGGCGTCCCATCTCAATTCCTTGCTCGATGACGAACTCGGACGTGCCCTCAGGCAGTTGATCGAAACGATGGAGCACAGCCGGGAACGCCGCCGCGGCCGACCCTGTCGCTGGATCTTCCGGCACACCGGCACCCGGGGCGAACATGCGGGCGTGGAAGGATGCGTGATGGTGGATCGTTTCGCGGGAGTAGAGGAAAACTTTGCCATTGCTGCCGTGGAAAGCTTCTTCCCAATGAGCGGCTACAATCTGGGCCCGCTTCATCGCGTCCAAATCCCGCACAGGAACGAAGGTGAAGGCAATGCCGGCGTCGTATTGCGACGGTTTGTGGTTGGCAAAGCCAATCTCCTGCGGCGCCAGGCCGAGAGCGGCGGCGATCCTGTCCTCATGCGCGGGCGCTCCCGCAAGCTCGGGCAATTTCGGCACATCGAACTCGGCATAAGGGGCATGCCCTCTGCGGCCGACCACGCCCACGCGGATGCTGCCGATGGCTTCCTCTAAGACAATGAGAGCATCGCAATCGGCAGCGGCTCCCGAAATCCTGTCATCGGCAAGCTGGATGGCCGCACCGACCGTCGGATGGCCAGCAAACTGAAGCTCAGTCGACGGCGAGAAGATACGGACCTGGGCCGTATGCGCCGGAAGGCGCGGCGGCAGAACGAACACGGTTTCGGAGAGGTTGAACTCGCGCGCAAGCGCCTGCATGGACTCCGTGGTGAGCCCTCCCGCATCTAGAACCACCGCAAGCGGATTGCCCGCGAGAGGCGTGCTGGTGAAAACGTCCCAAATCGCATACCGCCGTTCCATCCGCTATCCTTGGTTCGGGCCATCTCCCTGGAATACGCACGATAATCCATTTGGCTTTGGCGCGCATTGGAAAATCGGGCGGACGAGAGGTGACAGCGATGGGCGCATCCTGGACGGCGGCCCCTATCCAAATCGCGTCACGCCGCCAAGTTCAGATTGCTAAATGGCTCGAATCAGCTCATCTTTTCCACGTTCCCCCGTTGTGTCGAGTATCTACTAGGAGCGGTTTTGCGCTCTTTGTTGCTTATTTGCAACTCGAAAAGTCAACTGGGACGTCCGACCACGGATTGGTAAGTGTCTGTAGCGTCACAAGTTTTCTGGTCAAGTCTGACTAATCCACCGCGCGCTGCCAATTTCTGGCGCGTGCGCTGATGTTCTTGCGCCCCGCTAGGGTCAGATCTAATATCCTCCCATCGATGAACGATAGGCACCGCCAAGGGCTCGTGTCCTGAGTGGTTCATGTAAAACAGTAGTCTAGATGGGGACTTGAGAGATGAAGCTTCATGGCAGTCTGGGCCTGAGGGCGACCAGCATCAAATATATCAGTACTGGGGTAGCAGCGCTGGGTGTGCTCGCCTTTGCGGCGCAGGCAGATGCAGCTGACATCTATGCTCCGGCCCCGGCTCCATTCCCGGTTATGGCGCCGGTTGCGCTGTGGTCAGGTATGTATGGCGGCGTGCATGTCGGCGGCGCTTGGGCGGACCTGACAACAACCGACCTCGATGCCTACTGGACTGATGCCCCCAACACAGCGCCACTTAAGACAAAACAAAGTCCCAGCGGCGTATTCGGGGGCGGCACAATCGGCTATAACATGCAGCGGGGCGGCGTCGTATTCGGTATTGAAGCCGATTTCGGAGCTATGAACCTCAATGGCAACAGGGTTATCACGAACCCGCCGGCCCTCGCTGGATTGGATGACGAAACGGCAGTTGCCCACATTTCCACCGGCTTCTATGGCGACTTGACTGGCCGTATCGGCTGGGCCTGGGGCCCGTGGCTGCTTTATGGAAAGGGCGGTTTTGCGGTTCTCGAAGCGAAGACATACGTTAACGAACTTGATCCAGTCGAGCACATTGGTTCCCCAGCTTTCAACGACACGCGCGTTGGCTGGACCGCTGGCGGCGGCTTCGAATATCTTTGGAACCCGGCTTGGAGCGTGAAGGTCGAGTATCAATATTTTGATTTCGGAACCGAATCTTCTTCGCTGTTGGCCGACCCTAGTGGAGGCACTACTCCTCTTCTCTCAACTCACACCTATAGCTTCAACCATGACCTTACAATCAACACCGTCAAGGTTGGCCTGAACTACCACCTCGGTTGCTGCGACAACGCGCTGCCTCCCTTGAAGTAGCATTATCTCTTTGATCTTGAACGGCGCCTTCGGGCGCCGTTTTTTTATTTGCTTCTCGGATCCGGCTCGCCTCAATCACGAACTCAGTGGGCGACAGTCTGCTACGGCGAAACTGCCTTCGTTAAGGAGGGCGCCGGCCTTCACTGCTGCGGGAGTGCCGCCGTTGCGATCCACGTCAGCCAATGCAACAGAGTTGCAAAGAGGAGTCCGGAAAGCCTGCCGACTTAAACTGGATTTTGCAGCGCTAGGCTCATTCAATCCGACGCCCCGGTCCGCTATCGCCCCAGAAGATGCCGTTCAACACGCGCCATTCATTCACCCGCGGACACCGCGAGGCTTGTCCGGCAACAGAGGCTGGATCGCAGCCCACTCAAAATCCATCAGATCAAAGCGGGTCATCCCAAGCTCCTTTTGGGAGCTTGAATCACTGTTCGCCCGATCTATGAATCCGTTTTATGTACGAACCACTATAAGTCACGATGACCCCTTTGCCCATCGCCGTCCTTGGCAGCAAAAAAAAAGTACTTGTATGATTACTTATAGCCTTTTTACGAAACAAACCCAATTTGCTTAACCGTTTGTGAATCTCACAAGATGATGCGTCTGGAGAAGCTCCAATTGATGATATGAGTCGAACGCTTTGACGGTTGGTATAAATGAATTAATCTGGCATAAGGAGACAGTCGAACTGAGCGCTCAGGGAACAATTGCGAGCGCAGCCGGTCTCAGAGAGCGAAGCGCCGGGTGGCAGACTTCTGAGGGTGTTTGCAGAACAGGGTGCCGGACAAGCGAGACTGACCCGATCGGACCTTCGAGAGCGGCTCGATCGAATGCGTTTCTTGGCGCGCGTGGTCTGCAACACGATCCGATATGCTTGCTGGATTAACGACAATGTCATCACTGGACCGCGAGCGCATCGTGACAGGCACCGTTGGCCAAACCTCAGATCCATCACTTCGCTATAGTTGCAGTCGCCGATGCAGCTATTCCGCCCCGCCGAAAATGACGCCCCTTGTAGCTGACTGAACCTCAATGTGCTGAAAAGCATATCCTCGCTCGGCAGCGCGGATCGATTAACTGGGGCGGCTACAACGAAGATCCGGAAACCTCGGCTCTGTCCCAGCAAACTCGGTGCAACAGAAAAAGCTCCCGCCGTGGCGAGAGCTTGCCATGCTTGAGAGGCCGTCTAGAGCAGCCCGCGTCTATTTGGACGCGGGCTGCTCTAGCACTTTAGAACCGATCAACTTTTCCGCCTTTAATCGATTCCGGATTAAAGGCGGGTTGATCTCGATGGCGGCCCGCAATGACAGTCTTACTTCTTCGGCTGAGCCGGAGCGGCGGCCGCTTGACCGTTCTTCTCTTCTTGCTGCTTCTTCAGATCGGCAAGCCGCTGACGGATGACATCGGCAATCTTGCGCTGATCCTCATTGTATTTCTCAACTGGCACCGCCTGCCCTTCGAAAGCCTTTGCAAAGCCTTCTAACGGGAGAGGGATGCTGAGAGCGCGGCCGGTAACGTCGATACCGAGGTAGGCGATCTGCTTGCCGCCCTTCATCTGATCGATGAGAGCGGGCTCGATATTGGCCTCCGCGTAGCAGCCCGCTTGGTCACACGTCGTGTACTGGAGCTTGATGGGCTCCTTGTCATCGACCTTGACCAGCGCGCCGGGCGGCAGAGCGGAGCCGAGAGGCAGCATCGCAAGCATCTGCGGCTTCTCCTGGCCGGCCACCTGGCGAACGGCAATCTTGCCGATGAGGATGGCGGTCGCATTGTCGCGAACGTCAACCTGCGTCAAGCACACGTTCACCTTCTTCATGTCTTCGGGTTTCTGCTGCTTTGGCTGCTCACCCGGTTTTGTAGGCTCTCCCACCGGCACGTCGATACAAAGCTTGTACCAGACGTCAGCCGGCTTCTGATTGCCAGCAGCCGCTTGCGCTCCGGGAGCTGCAGGCGCTGCAGGAGCCTTGGCCCCCTTGTCCTTACCTTGCGCCATAGCGTCAGTCAGTCCGAGCGTAAGCGCAAATGCTGCGACGAACCCAAAGGCTGCCGCTTTCCCAAGCCTCGTGAAAACCATTAAACTGAACCTTTCACCCAAACGTGTTGGCTGTCCATACTCCCCTGGCCCATACCCCAGGCCGTCACTGTTGCTTGAATAGCCGAAATTGCGGCTTTCCCGTGACAGTTTCACGTGGCTGTGAAACACTCGCCCCGCGCGTTAACCTTTAAACGAGGGCCGTTGCCCGTTTGCCATGATTTTGAGGGTTTCCTGGCTTAGAGTCACGTTCAGCAAAGAATGAAGAGAGAAAGGGCTCGCTCCCTTGGCGCTTAGGACACCGAAATTGTTGACGGGCAAACAGGCAATGCTGGGCCGAATTGGGATTCTGGCCAAAGCCGCGATCGTCGCTGCGCTTGCCGCCGCGAGTTCAGCAAACGCTACTCCCCAAGCAGGCATTGCCATGCACGACGCGCCGAAATATGGCCCGGCGTTTACACATTTTAATTATGTCAACCCGGACGCTCCGAAAGGCGGGGCGCTGAGGCTCGGGGTGCTCGGCTCGTTCGACAGCCTCAATCCCTTCGTCGTGAGGGGCGCGCCTGTCGCGGGCATGAGGGACTATGTTTACGAGACCCTTCTCGCACGCAGCTATGATGAACCCTTCTCTCTTTACGGGCTGATCGCCGAGAGCGTAGACACACCCGAAGACCGGAGCTGGGTGACCTTTCAGCTTCGCCCTGAGGCGCGATTTGCCGACGGGACGCCAATCACACCGGAGGATGTGCTGTTCTCCTGGTCGCTCCTGAAAAGCAAGGGCCGCCCCAATCACCGCCTTTACTATGACAAGGTCGCTGCGGCGGAAAAGGTTGGCGAGCGCGGGGTGAAGTTCACCTTCGAGGGAGGCGGCGATCGCGAAATCCCGCTGATCATCGGGCTTATGCCGGTTCTGCCCCGCCACGCGATCATCGCCGAAAACTTCGAGAAGACGAGTTTCGAGAAGCCGGTCGCGAGTGGCCCCTATGTTGTCGAGGCCGTCGATCCCGGCGCGAGCATCACCTATCGCAGGAACCCGGACTATTGGGGCCGCGATCTTCCCATCATGCGCGGGCAGTTCAATTTCGATACCGTTCGCATCGACTATTACCGCGACAATACGGCCATGATGGAGGCCTTTCGCAAGGGGTTGTTCGATCTCCAGGGCGACAGCGATCCAATCGACGCCGTGAGGTGGGCGGAGGCTTATAACTTTCCCGCTGTCAGGGATGGGCTGGTCAAAAAGCTATCGTTCGACCTTGGTGTGCCGGCCCCAATGTCGGCGCTTGTTTTCAACACACGCCGGCCCCCGTTCACGGACAATCGCGTGCGCGAGGCTCTGACGCTCGTTTTCGATTTCGAATGGATCAACAAGACGCTGTTCCGGGGCCTCTATGCGCGCACCGAAAGCTTTTTCGACCGCTCCGAGCTGTCATCGCACGGCCGCCCAGCCGACGCCCACGAGCGGGAATTGCTGGCGCATTTCGCAAACGAGATTGCGCCGGGCATCATGGAAGGCGGTTTTAGCCAACCCGTAACCGACGGCGCCGGCACCAATCGCGAAGGCCGCAAGCGCGCGATCGCGCTGCTCGAGGAGGCCGGTTATGAGCTTCGGAATGGAGTCATGACCAGCAAGGCGACAGGGCAGCCGTTCACTTTCGAGGTGATCTGCGCGACGCACGAGCAAGAGCGCCTCATCCTCGCCTATTCCCGCTTCCTGCGGCAGATCGGGATTACCGCGCAGGTCCGGCTGATCGACTCGGCGCAATACCAGCGGCGCAGCACCTCGTTCGACTTCGATATGATGCAAACGAATTGGTCGTCCTCGCTCTCGCCGGGGAACGAGCAGAGTTTCCGCTGGTCGCGCGAATCAGCGTCACAGGAAGGAAGCTTCAACTATGCCGGAGTCCAGGGCGCTGGTGCCGACGCCATGATCGCGGCGATGCTGGCGGCAAAGACACGCGCTGAGTTTGTCTCGGCCGTCCGGGCGCTTGATCGGGTGTTGCTCTCCGGCCGTTACGGCATTCCATTGTATCACGCCCCGAAGCAGTGGATCGCAGCGTGGTCCTTCCTGCGGCAGCCGCCGCTATCGACGCTTTATGGCGCAAGGATCGAGACATGGTGGGCGGATACTGCAAAAAGCGCCGCATCGCAGGGGCTTAAGGAAGGTCGTGAGCAACGCTGAGCTTGGATATCGGGGCGAGCTTCCGCCGCGAGCCTTCAACATGGCGCGATATTGCCTGCGTGCCGCGAGCGCAGCAGGAGATAAATCCGCGTTGCTGGTGGTTCACGACCCAGGCGGGCACGACGTCGAGACTTGGAGCTACGCCGCCGTCGAGCGGGCGGTGCTTCGGGCCGCGTATACCTTCGGCGCCATGTACGAGTTGAAGACCGGCAACCGGATTCTCATCCGCTTGCGCAATCGTACCGCCTACGCGATCGCGTTTTTCGGAGCGATTGCGGGCGGCTTCATTCCCGTCCTCGCCTCGCCCGATCTCACCGAGCGCGAACTTTCCTTCATGCTGGACGACGCCGAAGCCTCGGCTATCGTGCTCGACGACAGCCTGCCGCATTCCCCCTTTCCTTCCGGTCTCGTCATCATTCCCGAAAAAGCGTTCGCGGACGCCATCGAAACCGGGCCTCTTACCCGATACGCGGACACCGCCGCCAACGATCCGGCTTTTTTGATCTACACCTCCGGGACGACCGCCAACCCGAAAGGCGTGCTGCATGCCCACCGAAGTGCATGGGGGCGGCGGCCAATGTATCAGGGCTGGTATGGAATCACGCCCGCCGACCGCCTCATGCACGCCGGGAGCTTCAACTGGACCTACACAATGGGGACGGGCTTGACCGACCTTTGGGCCAACGGCGCGACCGCCATCGTCTACACCGGAGAGAAGGACCCGGCCCTCTGGCCGCGGCTCATGCAAGCTTTCGACGTCACCATCTTCGCGGCGGTTCCTGGCGTCTACCGGCAAATCCTCAAATACGGCGATCTCACCCGGGCCGGTCTGGCCAACCTTCGCCATGGGCTGACGGCCGGAGAAGCGCTGCCGAACGCGGTCGCGGACGAATGGCAAGACAGGACAGGCACGCCGCTTTATGAAGCGCTCGGCCAAAGCGAGCTTTCGACCTATCTTTCAAGCGCCCCCGGCGTGCCGAGGAAGCCGGGAACGGTGGGGCGCCCGCAGCCGGGCCGCTGCGTCGCAATCCTGGACGACATTCGCGGCGAAGTACCGCTTCCGGAGGGCTCGGAGGGGCTGATCGCAGTCCACAGGAGCGACCCCGGATTGATGCTCGGCTACTGGCGCAGGCCGCAGGAGGAGGCCGAAGTATATCGCGGCGAGTGGTTCATCGGCGGCGACGCGGGCGTCATGGACGAGGAAGGGTATGTGGCGCATCTCGGCCGCCACAATGAACTCATGAACGCAGGCGG
>Ga0074046_10003075_pt1 | contig 14129 bp, 10 predicted proteins | sample BogForMeECP23OM3_FD_94441 | JGI IMG/M metagenome (GOLD analysis project Ga0074046, IMG submission 94441) | Bog forest soil microbial communities from Calvert Island, British Columbia, Canada - Bog Forest MetaG ECP23OM3 | ecosystem: Environmental > Terrestrial > Soil > Wetlands ...
CGTTGCCGGGCCAGTCGTAATTCAGCAGCGCCTTGAGCGCCTCGTCCGAAACTGCCTTTTCGATGCCCGCGTCGTGCCCAATGCGCTCGAGAATGTGCGCCACCAGCAGCGGGATGTCCTGCCGGCGCTCGCGCAGAGGCGGAATCCGCAGCGTGAGCACGTTCAGCCGAAAAAAAAGATCGCGGCGGAACGTGCCCTCGGCCACCGCCCGTTCCAGGTTACGATTGGTCGCGGCCAGAATCCGCACGTCGATGGGAACCCGCTTCACGCTTCCCACCGGGCGAATCTCCTTCTCCTGAATCGCCCGCAACAGCTTCGCCTGCAAGTCGGTCGGCAACTCGCCGATCTCGTCCAGAAATACTGTGCCCCCTTCGGCGATGGCCAACAGTCCATCCTTCGGATTTGTCGCCCCTGTGAAGGCGCCGCGCACATGCCCGAACAGTTCGCTTTCGATCAGCGTGGGTACCAGCGATCCGCAGTCGACGGGAATGAACGGCTTGTTGCGGAAGATGCCGGAGAAGTGAATGGACTTCGCAACCAGCTCCTTGCCCGTGCCGCTTTCGCCCAGAATCAGCACCGGGTGCGAGCTCTGTCCGGCCTTGCCGATGATGCGGTAGAGCTTCTCCATCTCCGGCGCGCGCCCGATGATGTTGCCGAACCCCTGCCGCGAGTGGATGGTTTCCCGCAGCAACCGGTTCTCCGTCTTCAACCGCAGATGTCCGCCCACCCGCTCCAGCAGCAAACGCAGTTCTTCCATGCTGAAAGGTTTGGTGACGTAGTCGTACGCGCCATCTTTCATGGCCTGCACCGCCGACTTCACCGTGCCGTACCCGGTCACCACGATCACCAGCGCATCCGCGCGCTGCTTCTTGATGGTGTGCAGCGCTTCGAGGCCGCCTGCACCAGGCCTCATGTCCAGCAGCACCGCGTCCGCACTCGAGCTGTCGAGCAGCCGGTATGCATGTTCAGCGGATTCCGCCACGTGGGTGTTGAATCCGAGCGATTGCGCTACCTCGCGGCAAGCCTCGCGGATAGTGCGGTCATCGTCCACAATCAGCAGATTGAGGAGGTTCGCTCCCTCGATTTGCACGGGGTGGCTGGGGCTCTGACTGACAACGGCAGCGCTCGATGCACTGAACATGGCGAATCTCCCTCTTCAAGACCTGTCTGTAGAGACGGGGCTTGCCCCGTCTCCCTCCGCGCCCAGAGACGCGCATTCGACCGCCGGAAAAAATACTGCAATGCTGGTGCCGCGTCCCGGTTCGCTCTCGACCTCGATCGTCCCGCCGGATTCGGTGACGATGCGCTGCACCGTCGCCAAGCCCAACCCCGTGCCCCGTCCCGGCAGCTTGGTGGTGAAGAAAGGTTCGAACAACCGTGCCCGCGTTTCTGCATCCATCCCGCAGCCGTTGTCTCTCACTACCAGCGACACAGCGCGCCGGATGCTCCCGGGCTCGGCTTTACTGGAAACTTCGCCGGGAAATTCCGCAGCCGAGGTGCTCAACCTGATCGTTCCACCCTGCGGCATGGCATCGCGCGCGTTTAGCACCAGGTTCAACAGGATTTGCCGCAGTTGCGCGGGATCGGCCAGCACCAGTCCGGCGCCAGAGTGGAAGACCGAGTTGAGCACTGGGTCGAGCACCGGGTCGAGGACTACGACCAGCTCAATCTGTTCGCCAACCAGCCGCTGCAACAGATTTTTCGAGGAAGCCACAATTTCGTTGATCCGGATGGCGCGGGGCTCTGCGGCTTGTTTGCGCGCGATCGCCAAGAGTTGCTGCGTCAGCGCAGCGCCCTGTTCGCTCGCCAGGCGGACTTCTTCAATCTGCTGGCGCAGCCCGTTCCACTCCAGGCCGGGTTTTGCCAACCCAGCGCTCGTCAACTCGTCGCCCGCCAGTTCAGCGTTCTTCAATCCGGCGCTCAGCAGGTCGCAGTACAGCAGGATGCCGGTCAGCAGGTTGTTGAAGTCGTGCGCGATTCCTCCCGCCAGCCGCCCTAGGACTTCCATCTTCTCGGCTTGGCGCAACTGTTCTTCCACGTGCTTACGCTCGGCCGCGTCCGTGAGTATTGCGATCAGGAAGGCAGGCTCACGGCGAGCGTCGCGCCCAAGCGATACCGTCAGATCTCCCCAGAACTCGGAACCGTCTTTGCGCCGGCAGCGCTTTTCGACTTCAATCGAGTCGCGTTCGCCCCGCATCAACTCGTCCAGCAGTCGCTGCTCGGGCGAAAAATGGCCGGGGAAAATGTCGCGGTGAAGTTCCGGATAAAGCTCACCAGCGTGCGTGCCCGCTAGTTCCTGCTGGCTGTAGCCGAGCATTCGACTGAGTGCGGGATTCGCTTCCAGAATCCCACCATCGAGGCGGCAAATTCCGATTCCAATCGCCGTCCCTTCAAACATCGCCTGGAAGCGCAGATCGAGGTCGTAGCCGCACGCTGCCGGAAATTGGGTTACGACGTTCATAGCGGTACCAGGTGTCAGGTCTCAGGAAAACCAAGTTCTAAGACCTAAGACCTGACCCTCCGATTCCAAGTTGGGAAAAGCATGCTCAACTTTTCCGCGAATGAACCGCGGTAAACCTGATTGGGAAAAAGTGTAGTGGGAAAAACACCGCCGCTAAGTGCCGGCCATCACACCAAATATGTGATGAATCCGGAAGCGGTGATTGCTGGGGAATCGTGGTGCGGACGCAACTTAAGACTTTAGCTGACTCAAGCGGGGTCTTTCTTTCGGACGTGCAGCAACTTCTCGACCTCGGCAACCACACCTCCGGATTCGTCCTTGACCTCGACCGTGAACACGCGCTCGATCTTCTGCTGGGAATTGAGAGCTTGCCTGATTTCACCGATCTGCTCTTCGGACAGCCGGAAGCTGGCGGAAACCTTTCCGCGTCCCGGCTTCTTGAAACGGATGCTGGCTGCCTTGTCCCAGACGATGTAATCCTTTCCCAAATTCTCGATCAGCATGAGCATAAAAAAGGGGTCGGCCATCGAGTACAGCGACCCTCCGTAATGGGTGCCAACGTAGTTCGCGTTCCACCGGCGAAGCTTCATCTCCACATCAATCTCTCTCCAGTCGGAGGCGAGCCGCCTTATGCGGATTCCGGCGCCCAGAAACGGCGGCCAGACATTCAAGAGCATGCGTGCGTGGCGCTTCAAGGTCGTTTTCACAGGACGCTCCTGCTGCGATTCACGCTTTGTACCACAGATGCTCCGGTTGAGCGAGACCACTTGCGCTGCGGAAAAGAAGCTGGGGCAAGAGCGCACTAAATTGATATTCTGATTGGGCTAAACATGCCGTTCCACCGCCATCGAATCGCCGTCGTTCTGCTGATGCTCAGCTTCATCTGTGCCTGTGGCCGTCCCCCTGCTGACAATGCTGCGAATTCTGATTTACAAAAGCTGCCCTTTGATCGCGAGCCGCGCTCGACCGGCATTTCGCCCAGCCAGTCGCTGATTCCATCCACCACGAAGCTACCCGAAGGGACGCCCATCCCGGTTCGCCTCGAGCGCGCGCTTTCGAGCGCGTCGTGGCATGCGGGAGACACCTTCAAAGCGACCGTGGATGAGCCGGTCGTAATCGACGGCCAGACGCTTATCGCCCGCGGTACGCCCGCGACCGGCCGCGTACTCGAAGCCAAGCCTTCCGCAACTTCGCTCGGGCGTTCCAGCGAGCCCGGCTATCTGCGGATCGTGCTGGTGAGTTTAAACGTTGGCGGCAGGCTGGTCATGATCGAGACCTCCAGCATCTTCGCCAAAGGCGGCTCCCGCGAGGAACGAAGTTCGGCTACCGGTCCGGCTTCTGGCGACGGTCAGAAAGATAAAGATATTGTGCTCGGCAAGGATCGCCGTCTCAACTTTCGTCTCGCCCAGACCGTTGACCTGCAATGAACCCGTCTTTACAGAGGATCGGATGAGGTGAGTTCAGGAAAAACCGATCGGCAAGAACAAAATCAGATGAGTAGTGTTCTATCTTGCAGCGGTTCCGGTCTTGAGAACTTATGGACGCGACCAGAAGCGAGATGATGATGCAGTATGATTTTGCTGTCAGGCCCGAACTCGCGGTTGACTTTCTATTAAGGGAGAAAGTTGCCAGCTAGAAATCTCGCCTCTCAATCCACGAAGCCCGCAGCCGTAGAGCAACACCGGGCAAACGAGGGATGACAGGCCAGAGGAATCACCATGCATATTCGTTCGATTCGTACACTTCTGTTCGCGCTCGTGGTGCTGTGCCTGTCGACGGCATCGTTCGCGCAAATCGGCGTGGCCATTACCATTGGCCCGCCGCCGCTGCCCATCTACGAGCAGCCGCTTTGCCCGGGTGACGGCTACATTTGGACACCTGGCTACTGGGCCTACGACTACGACGTTGATGACTACTACTGGGTGCCGGGCACATGGGTGCTGGCGCCGGAAGTCGGTTTCCTGTGGACTCCAGCCTGGTGGGGTTGGGAAGGCGACCGATTCTTTTTCCATGAAGGCTATTGGGGACCGCACGTAGGTTTCTATGGCGGGATCAGTTACGGCTTTGGTTATTTCGGAGAGGGTTACGAAGGCGGGCGTTGGGACCACGACCACTTTTTCTACAACCGTTCGGTGAACAACATCAACATCACGAACATCCACAACGTTTACAACACCACCGTGATCAACAACAACGTCAACCGCGTCAGCTACAACGGCGGCAACGGTGGAATCGACCGTCATCCGAGGCCTGAAGAAGAGGCTGCGGCGCGTGAGCGACATATCGCGCCGGTAGCGGATCAAACCCGGCATATGCAGGAAGCCCGCTCCAACCCGCAGCAGCGCGCATCCGTGAACATGGGCAGGCCCGCGGTTGCAGCGACCCCGAGACCCGGAAATTTTAGAGACAAGGGCGTTGTGGCCGCCCGAGAGGCCGGAGGGCCTTACAAACCGCCAGCCAATCGCGGTGGTAACCAACCGCGTCCCGAGAACCGTACAGAGAACAGCGTTCCTCGACCCCCCGTCCATCCTCGCGACCTGCCAGCCATGGAACGGCCAGCCGCTCCCAATACCGGCAACCCGAAGCTCGACCGGAAGTACCAGCAGCAACAGGAAAAAGTATTCGCGAAGCAGCAACAGGAGCGGGACAAGCTTCAGCAGAAGCAGGAACAGGAACACCAGCGACTGGCACAACAGAACGCCAATGAAGCAAGAAAGCAGCAGGTAGAGCAGCGGCACCAGCAACAGACGCAGCAATTGCAGCAAAAACACCAACAGCAACAGCAGAAGTTGCAGCAGAAAGTGCAGCAGTCGAGCCGGGCTGCATCCAAGCCTCGGAAGTAGGATCGTTTCTTCGAGGGATAGACCGTAGTACCGTGACCGCGTGATGACTAATCCCGTGGAGGGACGGGCGTCTCGCCCGTCTAGCCGGGTGGCGACACCGGGCTCTCCACCGGCACGCTGGGCTCGACGGTAGTGACAATCACTGAGATAGTGCGCGGCGCAACGTCTCTCGCATCAATCGCGGGTTCTGCCGCGAGAAGGGTCACTTGAAGTTGCAACATCGAGGTCCACGTGTAATCGTTGGGCGGGATCAATGCCAGGCGGGTAACAATTTCCATCTTTGTTGTAGCTAGCGGAGCAGCCGCTTGCGAAGTCAGGCCGCTTGGGAGACTGAGAAAATTGCCAGACGTCGGCAAAGGAGATACCGCTGGAATCGGGCAGGAGGTTCCTGTCAGAGGATGTGCATCCTGGGGAGGGTGGGCATGAGTCGTTGACGACCCAATATTTTATTTGTCTTCCACCTGCATTTTTCCGGATATCGTTCGCGGTTACTATGGAGACGCCTGAACTTTCCCTGGCAGCAATGCCCGAGCAGTACACGCCTGCCAGAAATTGCGCGGAGTTCACGGTATCGACCCAGGCATGAAGATAGGCTCGCTGTTCGGGAAGCAGGCGTCCGCCTTGTTCCTGGTCGAGGAAGATGATGGTCTGCACTGGAAATCCTTCCGCACGCGCCTCCGAGACCGCCGCGACAGCATCGGAACTGCCCAACTTCACCGCGTTCCCGGCCGATTTGATCTCCGCGTACGTGCGCCCGTTGAAGAGAACCAGGAAGCCGAATCCTGCAGCTTGGAGAGCCTTCCGCTTTCCGGTCCAGGAATTTGTCTTCTCTCCCGGTGGATTGTTTAGCCAATAACCGGAATAAGAGAAGGTCTCGCGGAGAATCTTCAAGTTCGAGTCGCCTGGGTAGTCGTTGCGATCGAATCCTATGTATCCAACATGCGCTGCCGGGCGTTCGCTGGAATTTAGCAGTAGCCGAGAACTGACAGCTAGGAATGCCAGGATCGCCGCGCTTAGCAGTAAAGCTCTCATTACTTTCGAGGCCCAGCCCCTGAAGGGGCGTCTGATTTCGGGGACTGTCGGCATCGCTAAAGCGATGCCCTGATACGAAGCCGAATCTTTCCACAGCCTGCTCAGGCCGTGATCTCCTCGCGCCGATCTGGCTTCGCCGCCGCCGCTGGCAGCCGCAAACGGAACGTCGTGCCGGTTCCGACGATGGTATCGAATTCCACCGAGCCATAATGCCACTGCATGATCTGGTAGGTTTGCGCCAGACCGATTCCGCTGCCACCCTTGTCGCCTTTGGTGGTGAAGTAGAGTTCGAAAATCTTCTCCTGCGCTGCGGGTGGAATGCCGCAGCCCTGGTCCCGCACTTCGGTGAGAATCATTTCGTCATCGCGCCGCGCCGCCAGGGTTAGCGTCCCTCCCGCGGTCATGGACTGCACGCCATTCAGCACCAGGTTCAGAATCGCCTGCTTCATCAGATCGGAATCGACTCGGACCCACAGCGCATCATCTTCGTTGGGCAGTTCCAGCACCACGCGCACGCCATGACGCGCGGCATCGGGCTCGGCCAGCGTCGAAACACTCTCCAGGATCTTGCGCAAGTCCACTTCTTCCAGTCGCAAATCGCGGGGACGGGTGAAGTCCACCAGGATTTGCACGACGCGGTCGAGGCGGTGAATTTCGTTGCCGATGATGTCCATGTGGCGGCGGGTTTCAGGATCGTCCTGCTGCAGTTTGTTTTGCAGCAATTGCAAGTGCAGCACGATGGCGTTGATGGGATTCTTCACCTCGTGCGCCACGCCCCGGGTCATCCGCCCACTGGCGGAGAGGCGCCGCGAAATTTCAATCTCGTCCTCGATGCGCCGCACCGATTCGGCATCGCGCATGGTCAACAGCGCGCCGATCGGCGTGCCCTTTTCCTGAATGAAATCGAGCGACACCTGCACCCTCCGGCCATCGGCGGCGTCAAATTCGTACTGCACCAGTGGCCGCTGCTTCTGGAATGCAGGCAAAACCACCGCGCCTAGAACCGATCCATCGGAAAAAATTTCTTCTGCGGTATGTCCCAGAATTTCGCGCCGCGGACGTCCCAGAAACTTTTCCGCCGAGGCGCTCACCAGCACCACCCGCGAATCGCGCGTGAACAGCATGAGCCCGTCCTGCAGTTTGGTCATGACCTGTTCGACGTTGTCTTTCAGCGCGGAGAAAATCTGGTTGGTATCGCGAATCTGCCGGCCCAGGTGCGCGATCTTCAGCGACACCAGGCCTACCTCGTCGCCAGCGCTGGTCTCCTCGTCCGGCAACTCATCGCCGGCGCTCGCAGTATCCAGGTTGCGGGCAATGGCCTTCAACGGCCCGAGCGCTACATTAGAAACCACCGCCCCCAGCACTAGCGAACAAAAAATCGCGACCACCGAAAAGAACGCCGCCTGCTGCAATTTCGGAGTCAGTTCATTGCGCAGGAACACCGTCGAGAGGCCTACCCGAACGCTGCCAAACTCCTGTCCATCCAACTCCAGCCCGATGCTCACGTCGTAAACCGTGGCGGGGCCGTAGAGCAGGCGCAACTGGCGCCGGAAGCCCGCGTCGCGAAGGACGCTCAAAGAGGCGCGCTCTGGAACCGGCTGGCCATTCAGCGCCGGATTGGTATCGAGAATCGCGACTCCACTCGGATCGATGATGGCGGCATCGTAGATGATGCGGGAATTTCCCACCACCGATTCCAGCATGTCGTTCAGGTTGGTGTCGGTCTGCAGGTAATTCGTAATGGCCGTGCGCATGGCCTTGGGATTGTTGGTGTCAATCCGCGTGCTGGTAAGATCCGGCACCGCTTTGGAGGCGGCGTACTCCAGCTGATTGGTGAGCTGGGAAGCAGTCTCATCGGCCCACAGCAAACGCTGGCGCAGGAATTGCGACAGGTAAATCCAGGAAAAACCGCACACCAGCGCCGTGAACAGCGTGGTGATCACGAATACGATGATGAATTTGCGAGTCATCAATGAAAGAAGCTCTCAGCTCTCGGCTATCAGCTCTCAGCCAGCGCCACCAAGCATTCCTGATAGCTGAGAGCTTCTTCTCACTCCTCCGCCGTCATCACCGCATCTTGCGGCCGGCCGTATTCTTTCAGCTTGTTGTGCAGCGTCTTCAGGCTGATGCCGAGTATCTCCGCGGCTCGTGTCTTGTTGTTATTGGTCGCCTGCAGGGTTTTCAGGATGAGCAGCTTCTCCGCTTCTCCGACTGTGGTGCCCACGCCCAGATGTACAGCATCGGGATCGTTCACCACCGGCCGTACACTCTGGCCAAAGCCCGGCGGCAAATGCTTGGTTTCCACCAGTCCGCCTTCGCAGACGATCACGGCGCGTTCCAGCGTGTTGCGTAACTCGCGCACATTGCCCGGCCAGGAGTAGGTCTGGAAAATATTGAGCACCGCCTCGCTCACGTCCGCCACCTTGCGATCGTGCTTCAGGTTCATATCCGCGAGCAGGCTCTTCGCTAACTCGCGGATATCTTCCTTATGCTCGCGCAGCGCCGGCATATGAATGTTGAAAACGTTGAGCCGGTAATAAAGATCCTGGCGCAGCTGTCCATTGGCCACAGCATCGTCGGGAACCTTGTTGGTGGCGGCGAGCACGCGCACATCCACCGAGGTTTCGACCCTGCTGCCCAGCCGCCGCAGTTTGTGGTCTTCGAGCACGCGCAGCAGCTTCGCTTGCGTCCCCACCGGCATCTCGCCAATTTCGTCGAGCAATAGCGTTCCGCCTTCGGCAAGTTCGAAGCAGCCGGTGCGGCGCTCCAGCGCCCCCGTGAAAGCGCCTTTTTCGTGGCCAAAAATTTCGCTCTCGATCAGCGTTTCCGGAATGGCCGCGCAATTGATGGGGACAAACGGTTTATTGCGTCGAGGGCTTAGATCGTGGATGGTGCGCGCCACCAATTCTTTGCCGGTTCCGCTTGCCCCAGTGATCAGCACCGAAGCCGTACTCGGCGCCACCTGCTCGATCAAGTGGAAAATCTCCTGCATTTCAGCAGACGCACCGACCAGCAGACCGAGCGCTCCTTTATCCCGCAAGCGGCGGCGCAGTGATTCGTTTTCGGTGCGGGCATTCAGGATTTCTCCAATATTGGTCAAAATCGAGCGCAGCCGCCGGAAGTCGATGGGCTTTTCGATGTAGTCCTGGACCCCCAGCCGGCCCGCGTGAAATGCGGTATCGGTCGCCTTCTGCGCCGTCACCATCACCACCGCGATCGACTGCGTCAGGTCTGCCAGCCGTTCCACCAGTTCCATGCCGCCCATGCGGGGCATTTTCACGTCGGTGATCACGATGGCGGGAGCAAAGACGGGAATTTTTTCCAGAGCTTCCACGCCGTCGGCCGCCGTGTCGGTGCGATAGCCCCATCCCGAGACCAGTTCGGCCAGCCCGGTTCGTTCGTTCTCTTCATCTTCAACAATCAGTACGCGTTCCTGTGTCATGGGGTCCACCAGCATTATTCAGGGAAGTGCGCTGCCTCGCAACCCGGGCGGAATGGGAAATATCAATTTGAGATAAACCCGGCATAACCGCCTACGGAAGCTGGCTTGCACCTCACGAGGGCTTACGAATATAGTCACCCCTGATTCTTCTTTTGAAAAAATGCCCGGTTGCTGTAGAATTCTGTGTTCCCAGGTGCAGCCTATCCGTGCGTGCCGTAAGGCTTTATTGATTCCAGTTCTATTAAATAACTTGTAGTGGATTTGACTTGGAGGAAATTCAATGTCACCTAGTCACCAGACTTATCGGAGATGCGCGAGTTTCGCGCTCGTCCTGGCCCTCGTTCTGATTGCGATGCCGACTTTGTTGACCGCACAGTCGGATCAAACGCCGCCTAAGGCGGAATTATTCATTGGCTATCAGTGGTTAAACCCGGGCGGCGATATCCCCGATCACACCCCTCCGCCCACGGGACCCTTGCCCTTCCATCTGCCCTCGATCGCGCAGGGCGTCGGCACCAGTCTGGCTTGGAACTTCACCAGCAACCTGGCTCTTGAAGGCACTTACGGCGGGGACTGGAACCGCAACGCTGCCATCGACAGCGCCGCCTTTGGACCGAAGTTGACCTGGCGCGGCGACAACGTGAATTTTTTCGTGCATACGCTGCTCGGATTTGAGCGCCTCTCGTCCAGAGGTGTCCCATCGAGCAACGGTATCACCGCGATTCTCGGCGGCGGCATGGATCTCAAAATCAATAAGTTGTTCACGTTCCGCATCTTTGAAGCCGACTACCAGTATGCGCACCAGAACTTCGCTTCTGTGGCGCCCCCTACCGATCCCAAGCTCGCCCGTCCGACCTACAACGGCGCCCTCCTGCGCACCGGTCTGGTGTTCAATTTTGGCGGAGCTCCTGAAGTTCCGGTGGCGGCGGCCTGCTCCATCGACCGCAATGAAGTCTTGGTCGGCGAGCCGCTGCACGTAACCGTCGCCGGCAGCAACTTCAACCCCAAGCACCCGCTTACCTACAACTGGGCAAGCAGCGGAGGCAAGATTGAAGGGAAAGATACCACCGCGACCATCGACACCACCGGCGCGGCCCCCGGCAGCTACACGGCCACGGCCCGCGTGTCAGATGCCAAGAAGAAGAAAAACGGCGAAGCCAGTTGCACTTCGAACTTCACCGTGAAGCCCCTAAACCCGCCGCAGATTTCCTGCTCGGCAAATCCGGGAACGGTCGAAATCGGAACGCCCTCTACTGTCACCTGCACTTGTACCAGTCCTGACAACGCTACTGTCACGATTTCCGGCTGGACCTCGAGCGCAGGCAGCGTAATGGGCAGCGGCAACTCGGCGACGCTCACCACCACTGGCGCTTCCGCAGGTACGGCCACGGTGAACGCAACCTGTACCGACTCGCGCGGCTTGACCGCCTCGGCTACGAGCTCGGTCACGGTGAACAACCCGCCGCCACCTCCGGCGCCAGTTGTGGATAAAGTACTGGAGGCCCGGCTCGCGCTCCACAGCGTGTATTTCGTGACCGCCAAACCGACGGAGAAAGAACCCAACGCCGGCTTGGTTAAGAGTCAGGAGCAAACCCTGGTGGATCTGGCCTCGGACTTCAAGAAATATCTTGTGGCCGTACCGGATGCTCACCTGACCCTCGAAGGACACGCCGACGTGCGTGGCTCCGTGCCTTACAACCAGGCTCTCTCCGAGCGTCGCGTGGCGCGCGTCAAGAGCTTCCTGATCGAGAATGGCGTTCCCGAAGCCAATCTCGCGACCAAAGCTTTTGGCAAACAGGACAACCTGACCGCAGCCGAAGTGAAGGCGTCGGTCGAGGCGAACACCGAACTGACGAAAGAGGAACGGGCCCGGGTGTTGCGCAATATGCAGGTAATCATCTGGGCGAGCAATCGCCGTGTGGACATCACCATGAAGGCGAAGGCAGAGGGTGAAACCCAAACGTCGACGCGGGTGTATCCGTTCAACGCTGCCGATGCCTTGACTCTGATCGGCGGCAGGGAATCGGAGAGGAAGGCCGCAGCCGCAAAGAAGGCTGCAGCGGCAAAGGGCGCCAAGAAACCAGCGAAGAAGCAGTGAGCAAGACAGGTAATCACACAACGGAGGAAGCGGAATGCTTCCTCCGTTTTTTTGGGTGTGCTCAAAGCGTCTTGCGTTCTTTGCCAGGCTGGGAAACAATCCTTTTGACACTGGGCTATGCGACTTGTCTGCGGACTCGCGATTGCGCTTTGGCTGACCTTCCCTGCTGCAGGAATCGGTTCGCGGCAAGAGGACGCCGCAGGCTCCGCGAATTCTGCTGGACAAGGCCAGGCTCCGCCCGCAGCTCCGGTAAGGCAAGCTCCTGCAGAGACCACACCGGCGGTGGGGAAGAAAGCAGCAGAGAGCGTGGCGAAGGGAAAGACGAATGCTGGTTCGGTGAGCACTGGACCGGCAAGCGGAACTGCGAAACGCCGCAAGCACAGCCCGCCAGCAGCGCCGGATGGTGGTCTGCGGAAGATTGTGGTTCGCGAAGGCGGAGCGAAGGAGCCTGCGGCGCAGATTGCGCCCGGCATGACTCCCGCGGAAGCCGCCCGCCAGCGCCAGAACGCGGAACAGTGGCTGGCCTCAGCCGACGACCAACTGAAACAACTAGCAGGACGCACGCTGGACGCTCGGCAGCAGGAGACGGCGGGACAGATCCGCAACTATATGGAGGGTGCGCGTTCGGCCTTGAAGGAGGGCGACGTGCACAGAGCGAACACGCTGGCCGAAAAGGCGCATTTGCTGGCTGAGGACTTGGCCAAGCACTAGGGGCCATAGTGCAAGTGCGATTCGTATCAGGGTGCGCCTTTCAGGCGCGCCGAAAAAACGCTTTCCAATGAATCCGCCTTTAGGCGCTGGATCTCGGAATTCCAAGTTTCATTACGGGCTGTTCGGGTGCGGAGACACTCGGGATGCCGGCGCCCAGTCCCTAAAGGGGCATTCTGCTTCGAAGATTTGCGGTATCGCTAAAGCGATACCCTGATACGAACCCTTCGTCTTAACTCTACTTTCTTCCTTCCCGCTTCTGTGCCACGACCAACCCGCGCGGAGTGGGCAAGAGCACGACCGAGATCAGGCCGTCTTGTTCGAGCTTGAGTGCGGCCTCGCGGACGAGCTTCAAATGCGAACTGGCGTCGTGCATCAAGATCAGGCCATAGGGATTGATTTGTGGCAGAAAGCGGCGAATTTCCTGCTCGCGGATAGGCATATCGCTGTCGCTGAAGAAGAGGTCGATGGTGCCCTCGACTTTCATATCGAGGCTGGATTCGTTGCGCAGTTCGATCCAGTCGGCGAGTCCGGCAGCTTCGATTCGAGCCTTTGCGTTCTCATAGATCTGGCGATCGAATTCACAGCTGATGACGCACCCGCGGCCGTTGGCTTTCAGTCCCTCGGCGATCCAGAGAGTACTGATGCCGCTGAAGGTTCCCGTCTCCACCACGAGTTCGGGCTTGGTGGTGGTGACCACCGTGCGCAGGAACTCGAGCACCTCGGCCTCGGCGGTCATGGAATCGAACATGCGCCAGCGCTCCGGATGCGGACACTCAGGCGTCGGCCGATGATATTCGGGCTGCAGTTGATCGCCGGTACGCTCGATCTGTCGCAGGATGCGGCGTTCTTGCTTTTCTTTCTTGAAAAGGCGGCGAAGGCTGAGAGACATAGAGTAGAGAAGTGTACCGCAGACGTAGGGACAGCCGCCCTCGGCTGTCCGGTCCGGCGGGGCGAAGCCCCGCCACGTTCTTGGCTGCGAGGACGGAGAAACGAGGTCCCAGCGAGCTGCGCTCACCTGGACAGCCGAGGGCGGCTGTCCCTACGCCCTCACTCGCTGGTGAAGTAATCGACGGTCACGGGGTTCTCGAACAGAGAATAATCGCGGGTCACGATAGTGATGCCGCTATCAGTGACGAAATACTGCTCGCGGTCGGCTTCGGTATCGTAGCCGATGGTGGTTCCTTCGGGAATGTGCACGTTGCGGTCGATAATGGCTCTGCGGATGCGGCAACTGCGTCCCACGTTCACGTGCGAGAACAGAATGCTGTTCTCGATTTCGGTATAGGAGTTGACGCGCACATCCGGAGAGAGCACGCAATTCTGGACCGTGCCACCCGAAATGATGCAGCCGGCAGAGACCAGCGAATCGAGCGCATGGCCCATTCGCCCGCTTTCGGCAAACACGAATTTCGCCGGCGGATATTGGCGCTGGTGGGTGCGGATGGGCCATTGCTCATCGTAAAGATTGAAGACCGGCGACACCGAAACCAGGTCCATGTTGGCTTCGTAATAAGCTTCGAGCGTACCCACGTCGCGCCAGTA
>Ga0074046_10003077_pt1 | contig 14120 bp, 12 predicted proteins | sample BogForMeECP23OM3_FD_94441 | JGI IMG/M metagenome (GOLD analysis project Ga0074046, IMG submission 94441) | Bog forest soil microbial communities from Calvert Island, British Columbia, Canada - Bog Forest MetaG ECP23OM3 | ecosystem: Environmental > Terrestrial > Soil > Wetlands ...
ATAGAGAGCATCATGGAGACGCTCAAGGAGACAGCCGTCGTATTCAAAGCCGGAGGAGGAATGGGCTACAACTTCTCCAAATTGAGACCTGAGGGTGATTACGTAAGCTCGACATCAGGTATTGCGTCTGGGCCAATCAGCTTCATGATGCTTTTCGATACAATGACAGATGTCATCAAACAGGGAGGAATCAGACGCGGCGCAAATATGGGCATCCTAAACAGTAACCATCCAGACATAGAGAAGTTTATCACCGCAAAGAAGGGAAACAAGGCACTCAGAAACTTCAACATATCAGTTCTCATTATGCCGGACTTCTGGGAAAGCTACTACAAGAACAAACCATATCCGCTGGTTAATCCGCGAACTGGTAAAGTCGTGCGCGAGGTCAACCCGCGACTACTATTCGACATGATAGTATATCAAGCATGGGAAAGTGCCGAACCAGGCGTCATCTTCTTCGATCGTGTAAACGAGCATAATCCATTCATCAAGCACCTTGGCCCAATCGTGACCACCAACCCCTGCGGGGAGGTCCTTCTATATCCCAACGAATCCTGTAACCTTGGCAGCGTGAACGTGTGGGCCTTCCTGAAGTGGGACGGAAGAGGCAAAGTCGCGTATGATTGGGATGGACTTAGAGAAGCAGTTTACTCAGCTTCAAAATTCTTGGACAACGTAATCGACGTGAACAACTTTCCGCTCAGATCAATCGAGGATATGACGCTTGCCACTCGCAAAATTGGCTTGGGAGTGATGGGTTTAGCAGATCTCCTTTACGAGCTCAGGATGGGATACAACAGTGACGAAGGCAGAAAATTCATGGAGGAACTCATGGAATTCGTCAATTACCATTCTAAAATAGCATCTATAGAGTTAGCCAAACAAAGAGGACCTCTGCCTTACTATAACAAGAGTTTCTACCCTGAAGGACAACTTCCTTTTGCAGGATTCAAAGACAGGAAATCGTGGCACTTTGATTGGAATAAGATTAGTGAGATGGTTAAGCAGCATGGAATACGTAACGGCTACACAACTGTCATTGCACCTACCGGCAGCATTTCAATGATTGCTGGCTGTAGCAGCGGAATTGAACCAATCTACTCGCTCGTCTTCGAGAAACATGTCAAGGTGGGCAGCTTCTACTACATCGATCCCGTGTTCGAGCGAGTGATGAGTGAAGAGGGACTCTTTGGTGACGACTTGCTGCGAGACGTGAACGATCATGGAGGATCAATACAGAGGATAAGCTACATACCGAATGATCTCAAACGAGTTTACGTTACAGCGATGGATATACGGCCCGAAGATCACATTAGAGCTCTCGCCGCTTTCCAAAAATGGACCGACTCGTCGATTTCAAAAACGAACAACTTTCCGGCAAATGCCACAGTTGAAGATATGCGGGCATCATACCTCCTCGCATACAAACTAGGCTGCAAGGACGTAACCGTGTTCAGGGACACATCCATCAAAGGACAAGTGCTCGTTGCTCCGACCAGGAAAAAGGAAACTCCCGCCGCTAACTTAGATGCCCCCGATCCTCAATCGCCGCGCGGCCCACAAATTCTTGCTATGCCCCTCGTGGGGGCATCTCAACGTGGCATCGAAGAAGTCAAACTATGTCCACAATGTCAAACTCAGGTAGTATACCAAGAGGGCTGTCACACGTGCCTAGAGTGCGGATGGAGCGCTTGCGCGTGACAGATCTCATTAATAGTTTGGTTTCGCTGCTGTGAGAACTCTCTACTGCTTCAACTTGCAAGTTGGATTGAAGTAGCTCCGCCCATGTAGGGTTGCAACACTTGAGGGATTAAGACGGAGCCTTCTTCAGTTTGATAATTCTCCATGATCGCAATTAGCGCTCTCTCGGAGGCGACAAGTGTGCTATTGAGAGTATGCACCCATTTAGTAGGTTCATCAGGCTTGTCCCTGAATCGGATCTTAGATCTTACAGCTTGATATGTCGTGCAATTGCTGCAGGAAACCAGTTCCCTGTACTTTCCTTGTCCTGGAAGCCAGACTTCAAGATCGTACTTCTTTGCCGCAACTGTTCCCAGATCGCCTGTACAGACGTTGACAATTCTATAGGGTAAGTTGAGAAGCTGGAATAACTCTTCAGCATTTTGAATCATCTTCTCATGTTCTACCCAAGATTCCTCGGGTTTAGAGAATACGAACTGTTCAACTTTTTCAAATTGGTGTATACGGAAGATTCCCTTTGTGTCTCTGCCGTGAGCCCCAGCCTCCTTCCTGAAACAAGGACTAATTCCGCTGTATCTTAAGGGGAGGGTCTTTCCGTCAAGAATTTCACCCATGTGTTGGGCAAGGAGCGCGTGCTCCGACGTCGGAATCAAATAGAGATCTTCGTCCTGAATCTTGTAAATCACATCCTCGAAATCTGACAATGCGACCGCTCCTCCGATCGCATCGCGCCTGAGGAAGAATGGCGGCTGAATGAGCGTGAATCCCTTCTTTGCAATGAAGTCAAGAGCAAACTTGAGCACTGCATAATTCAGCTTAACCAAGTCACCTCTCAAGTAGTAGAAGCGAGCACCTGCCACTTTTGCCGCACGTTCAAGGTCGATTAGTTTCAGTTTCATTGCTAAGTCAATATGGTCTTTGGGGGCAAAAGTGAATTGGGGTTGCTTCCCCCACGTTTTCACTTCTACGTTATCATTTTCATCGGTGCCGAATGGGACGGTTTCATGCATAATGTTTGGCAATCGCATCAGGAGGTCAGTGACTTTACTCTCAATTTCTGACGCCTCCGTCTCTAATTTCCTGATCTGATCAGGAATCTGCTCGGCCTCCTTGACTAGAGCGGAAGTATCCGTGCCACTCTTGCGGAGTCTACCAATTTCATCGGTGAGTCGGTTTCTCTTATTGCGCAGCATATTCGCTTCGTTCTGTATGTCGCGCCAGTTCTTGTCGTCTTTGATTAGATCGTCTATCAGCACTATCTTATCTAGGTCTCCTCTTCGTTTGAGATTGTCTTTCACTTCTTCGCTGTGTTCTCGGACGAATTTTATGTCAAGCATTCTTCATACTCCATCCTAGCTGCAGCTTGTTGCTTGGGATATTTGTGCCGTAAGCCTGTTCTTCAGAATCGATCTTCTGTGTCCTGATCGAGTTAGCGATCCGGTCATTGTGATTTGTGGAAAATCAAATTCCATTTCTCTCAGTTGCGGTAATCTGATACTTAAGCACATTATCAACTTCTGTTGCGGCACTCTGATTGCCGGCAGTCACCACAATAATCACAGCTGACACGATAAGTAGGTATCCTATCAGTTGATTGATGGTCGGAATTTCTCCGAAGAGTGGCACCGCGAGTGTTGAGGACAGGATGGGTTCCAACAAAGGGAAGAGATTTGCAGTCACCGCTTTAACCGACCGAAGGGAGTAATTGTACATTGAATGTCCAAGAAGGGTCGGAATAAGTGCAAGACCAAGTATTGCTACAATGTTAGTCGCATTATATGTTCTAAAAGTACTCGAGCCTAACACTTCAGCAAGTGAAAACGAGATTATCGTCGCAATCGAGTAGACGTACGTGGTATAACAGGCGGTACTAAGATTATGTGTGCGAAGATGCCGACCTATCATAGCATAGAACGAGATGAAGAAAGCCGCGAGTAACGCTGAGAGGTCCCCCAGTCCGAAAGAGCGAAAGCTGTTGCCTGCATTAGCTACAAGCAATATTCCGAGAGTTGCAATGATGACGCCTACACCTTCGCGTGAGGTGGTTCTTTCCCTGAGTAGAACGGGAGAAAGAACTGCAAGTATTACCGGGCTAGTGCTGACTAAGAAAGTTGCATTCGCAACAGTTGTGGCCTTGACTGCGAAAATAAATGTTGTAAAATGTAAACTCAACATTACTCCGGAAATTGTAACAAGGCTAAGATCAGTCCGATTTAATTTCGTCAGGTTCTGAGTTGAGTAAGCAATCATTAACATCGCAATGGCAGCGACGGATAGGCGATAGAACGTTAACGAAAGAGCTGAAGCCTGTGTTGCAAATCTAATGAAAATTGCGCTTGTGCTGAAGGCGAATGCTGCAACGGTTAGAGAGGATATGCTCCTGGGCAATTCAAATCTGCCACATGCTACCGATCTCAGTAGGCTTAGTTATTATCTCGATGATTAATTGAGAATAGTGATTGAGTTCCATGATGTTCGTCAAAAAGATGGCGAATTTGTATTGAACAATCAACTTCGCGGTGCTCTCCTAGTTATGGGGGCAGGGTTCCTATGGGGATTTATGGGAATACTCGCGAAATTAGCATATACCCAATCAATCGGCCCAATCTCTCTAGCGTGGTTCAGGCTAGTAGTAGCTATACCTCTCCTCGGCGTTTTTCTAGCGGTTAAACGATATCATATTCGGATCAGTCGACACGAAATATGGCTCTTCATTGGTTTCGGATTCTGCAGTCTTACTGTCTTCGAGGCTCTGTACTTCACAGCATACTCCTACACGACAATTCAACATGCTGCTGCTTTGCTGTACACGGCTCCTGCGTTTGTAGCGGTATTATCCTGGATAATCTTGAAAGAGAAACTGACATGGTCTAAAGCGACCGCAGTAGCTCTGTCGGTCACTGGCGCATTCCTGATCTTGGGTATCACAAAAGGGCAATCGTTGTTCGGTTCCATGACCCAGATTGGTGACTGGCTAGCAGTTGCTTCAGGACTTGCTTATTCCTCCTGGTATATTTTCGGGAAAATTCTCGGACAAGATAGGGAACCAGCGGTTACTACGTTCCTTGCAATGATCTTTGGTGCAATGTTGCTGTTCCCTATCATGGTAGTATTGGAGGGCGTTCATCCACCCGCTACGATCTATGGTTGGGAATTGATCGCTGTCGTGGGTCTGGTTCCCACCGCAGTTGCCTATGTGCTTTATTTGACCGGACTGAAGCTGCTTGACCCAACCAAGGCGAGCGTTTTTGCCATAATCGAACCGCTCACTGCAGCAGTGCTAGGTTTCCTTTTCCTTCAGGAGAGGCTTTCTTACGAGTCGATTGTGGGATTCGCACTGATTATCAGCAGTATCATTCTACTAACGTTCCGGAAATAGCCATCGAAGTCTTATACAATCTATCACATTCGTTCTAACAGGTCTGTCAATTTGTTCAAACTCATGGTCTTGCTGGAGAAAAAGGACAATATGACTGATGAAGAATTCGCTCGTTATTGGCTGCATACTCACGCTCCTCTTGCGAAGAAAATGCCCGGTATAAAAAAGTACGTAGTTAACATTGTAAAGAAACCCCCCGAAAGAGAATCACCCTATCAAGGAGTCGTCGAACTATGGTTCGAAGATATCGAAAGCATGAAAATGGCTTTCGCCTCAACCGAGGGGCGGATTACCAAAGAAGACACTCATAGATTCGCGAGCAACGTTACGATCTTGTACATAGATGAACAGGAGATAGCTATCTGACGCGAACTCATGCCTGATCGAGGAGATTGGTCAATTTTGGAACCCAGAGAACTACATTGGATTCAGCATCTTGCCCGAGTTATGCCGTTTTATCGACACATGGGCATTATGCTCGTGCGACTAGGACGAGGACGATCAGAATTACGATTGAAGATAACTCGTTCCCTGACTCAAGATTTTGGAGTAGCGCATGGAGGAGTAGCAGCTTCTCTTATTGACTCGGCCGTGGGCTTGGCATTATGTACCCTTATCAAGCCTGAACAGATGATTTCCACAATCGAAATGAACGTGAACTATCTTACTCCGGCACATATCGGCATTATGAAAGCGACAGGCAGAATCATCCATAAAGGCAAACGAATTGCAGTCGGCGAGTCATTAGTGTTTGAACAGAATAAGATCGTGGCTAAGGGACTCGTTACTTACATGATACTCGAGGGAAAGCGTCGGCGTTCATTGAATAGGTAGCTGGTTGCTGACTATGTCAATCGGACCAGATATGAGCTTAGGCCCGTTCAAGGAGTCAGTATGATACAGCAGCATATCACTGGAAGAATAGCAGCGTGATTCTAGGCTGAGGGGAACTTTCACTCCCTTGTAGACTTCGTATGTTCATGAACGAACTGTACAAGTTGCCTGACATTTTCTTGGGGGGTTTCTGGGAGAATCCCGTGGCCTAGATTGAAGATGTGCCCCGCCCTGTCTCCCACTCGCGTCAAGATATCAGCGGTTTTAGCTCTGATTAAATCGCTTTCAGCCATTAGCACAATCGGGTCCAAGTTTCCCTGAATGGCTACGTCGTATCCTAGCTTCTGCCACGCGACGTCGATTGGTATGCGCCAGTCGATGCCGAAGACATCACCACCAGCCTGCCTCATCTCCTCCAGCAACATCGCTGTTCCCGTGCCAAAATGAATGCGAGGGATCGCTCTGTCATTAAGATAGCTAAATACTCGCTGTGAATAGGGAAGTACATACGTGTGATAGTCCGCTGGACTCAGACATCCGGCCCAGCTGTCGAATACTTGAACGGCATCGACACCTGCGTTCACTTGCGCTCTCAAGTATGTTCCCATTGAAGTTGAAAGCTTGTCCATTAGCAGATGCCATGTCTCAGGATTCCTGTACATCAGTTCCTTAGTTTTCACAAATTCCCTTGTTGCATGTCCTTCGATCAGATAACTCGCCAATGTGAACGGAGCACCGCAGAATCCGATCAATGGTACTCGTGAGTCAAGCAGCTTCTTTGTTGCTGAAATTGCTTCCATTACATATGGAACATCGGAATCAGGCTCCAGAGGTGTCAATGAATTCACAAGTTCAAAGTCGTTCAGTGAACTCGAAATTACTGGTCCGACTCCGTCTGTAATATCGAATTTGACACCCATACCTTCTAGTGGAAGCATGATATCGGCAAACAGTATAGCTGCATCGACACCCAGTATGTTAACTGGTAGTGTTGAGACCTCAGCGCATAATTCAGGATCCTTACAAATTTCGATAAGACTATGCGTCTTCCGTATCTTCCTATATTCCGGCAAGAAACGTCCTGCTTGACGCATAAACCAAACAGGAGTGGCATCTGATTTCTCTCTTCGACATGCCTTAATGAATCGATCATTCAAGTGTTGGCGCCCTTGGTCACTACATTGCGGAATCCGTCTTGCGCAACCTTAGCGCACAATTCAATATCTGTCAATGAGTGCGCAGCGGAAATGAAGATTGTCTCAAAGGCAGACGGAGGAAAGTAGATGCCGTGATTGAGCATTGAGTGGAAGAAAACTCGGTAGCTGTCTGTATCTGACGATTTTGCTGACGAGTAATCAACCACTTCGCGGTCTGTGAAGAACAACCCCAACATTGAACCGACGCGGTTCATTCTCAGTTTACATCCTTCCTCTTCAGCGGCGTTTGCTATTCCATGCTGGAGCTCGTTAGAGTTCTTCTCGAGCGTTTGATAGAAATTACGTTTTTCTAGTTCTCGTAATGTCGCGATACCTGCGGCCATAGTTAGAGGGTTTCCTGATAGGGTTCCTGCCTGATAGACTGGCCCTAATGGAGCTACTTGGTCCATTATTTCACTGCGGCCTCCATATGCACCAACCGGAAGTCCCCCACCTATTATTTTCCCGAGACAAGTCAGATCTGGTTGAATATCGAATGCATTCTGTGCTCCCCCGTATGACACTCGGAATCCGGTTATCACCTCATCAAAGACTAGTAATGATCCATATTGTGTGGTAACCCTGCGGAGACCATCAAGAAAGCCGTTTGTGGGGGGCACAACTCCCATATTGGCAGCAACAGGTTCGACGATAACTGCAGCAATTTCTTCTCCCTGTTTCTCGAATATTCGTTCGACAGCTGCTAAATCGTTGTAGGGAGCAACGAGTGTATCGGCAATTGCTCCTTCAGTAACCCCTGCCGAATCGAGTGCACCAAATGTTGCCATACCCGAACCACCTTTCACAAGTAGCGAATCGGCATGGCCATGATAGCAGCCCTCGAACTTCAGAACATGCTTCCTCTTTGTGAAGGCACGTGCAACCCTCAGGGCGGACATTGACGCTTCAGTACCTGAATTAACAAAGCGGATCCTCTCGATGGAACGGATGGCGCTAGTAATCATTTCAGCAAGTTCGACTTCAAGCCTAGTAGGAGCTCCATAAGTTGTTCCTCTTGGTATCTGCCTGTACAGTGCCTTCGTGATTCTTGGGAACGCTGAGCCGAGAATTAGTGCTCCCCACGAACAAACGAAGTCAATGTAAGAGTTGCCGTCCTCGTCCTCGATCTTTGATCCATGAGCTCTTCGAATAAATAGGGGCGTTCCACCAACAGCTTTGAAAGCGCGGACGGGGCTGTTAACTCCACCAACAAGGGTCTTTGCAGCTCTCTCGTAGAGAATCTTAGAATTCTTGGCCTTCAAGTCAAATCACAGAGTGGCTATCCGAGCATGTCTAGAATCTCTCGTATCTTCATCTGAACACACGTGAATATTGGCGTTTCAAGCTCTGTGTATCGACTGGCTTCACTGCTTCGTAACTCCCTGACGAGTTCTGCAAAATCTGTGGGTTCATTTGTCTCGAAAGCTAAAACAAATTCTTGGTCATCAAGGCCAAAGGAGTATCCTGTGTGGATTCTTACAGACGGGTACTTGTGTCCAATTTTGAAATGCTGTGCCATCATTATTGTTCGTTGTTCGTGAGGCAGAAAGTACCATTCGCGTTTCTTTATGAAAGGGTAAACGAAGAGGTATCTGGAACCTCCGGGAGATTGGAAAATCAGTCCATCTTGTCCAGCGTGTTCGTGATCTCCTAAATACTCTGACTTTCGCGTGATGGCGAGATACGAATAAGGGAGACTTAGATATTTGCCGAATTCTGATTTCAGTAAAGCTGAGGTGAATGATTGAAGTTCTTCGAGACGTCGGGTAATGTTCCAAAGAAGAAAGTCAGTGTCACCACGGATACCTACAAGCGAGTATGATCTAATTAGGTGAGCTTCTCCGAATTCTTCTACGAGCGAAGCAAATTGCTCTTTGCCGAGCCTCCGTTGATTAGCGTCGAGGCGTCTCCAGTGTGAATCAGCCTTGAAGAAAGTGTATTTTAGAAATTCACGTTGAGCGGCGGCTTGATCCGGTGCCGAAGCACCATCAGCTGGTTGCGCTTTCACTCAGCAGCCTCCTGAAATTGGCGAGCGATTGTTTTCGCAACGTCTGAGATAATTACGTCTGTACCCGCGCGCTTCGAGGTTTCATAGCCTTCTGATGTCATTCACAATTACCTCCACCAATGCATCGATCGTATGAGGATTTGCAACAACGTCCACAGCTATTCCCAACTGTCTGGCGGCTTCAGCGGTAACGGGTCCGATGCAGGCGATCCTTACATTACTCAAATCTTTCGTTACGCTCGCGTGTCCTAGCGCATTTGCGAAATTACGTACTGTTGATGGACTAGTGAATATTATGACGTCTACACCTGTCTTGAGAACCGACTTTAGTCTGTCACGCATTAATTCTCGCGGCAATACGGTTCGGTAAGCTACGATTTCATCCACTGATGCTCCTTTATCGCGAAGTAGCAGCGGTAATTTCTTAGATGCGATATCAGCTCGAGGAAGCAGAACGCGCTTACCCTGTAGGCCGTCAAGACCTGCTGCTATATTCTCAGAGAGGAACCTTGATGGAACATAGTCAGGACTTCTCCCGATACTCTGAATGGCTGCTGACGTTGCTGAGCCTATTGCGGCGATTCTTACAGAATACAGACACGAGATGGGAATCTGTAGTATAGCCATTCGCTGAAGAAAGAATTCGACACCATGAACACTCGTGAAGATTACCCAATCATACTTACTGAGATTTCGTATGGAACTGTCCATTGAATCGGTATCCGAAGGTGGCACTATTTCGATCATTGGGATTTCGATTGTTGTAGCTCCTAAGTTCCGGAGTTTGTTAGAGAGGAATATTGCCTGATCGGCCGATCGCGTCACGATTACTCGCAGGCCTGAAAGTGGCATTGTGGTCAACTGCATTACATCTTCTCCAGTAGTGCTTCAGCTCCTTTGTCAAGAAGTGAACTCGCCAGCTCTTCTCCTACTTGAATCGATTTCGGATTATCCGAAGTAACTCGACCTCGAACGAGCATCCGGCCGTCTAAGGATGCGATCATGCCTTCAATGGTCAGTTTTGACGAATACGATTTTGCATACGCTGCTATAGGTGTTCTACAGTTTCCCCCCAGTTTCTTGCCAAACGCTCTCTCAGCTTCAATCTCGCGTCTTGTAATGGAATGATCAATCTTGGTGAACAGTTTGATAATTTCCTCATCTGAATTTCTGCTCTGAACTGCGAGCGCACCCTGCCCTATAGCTGGGAGCATTAGATTAGTTGGTAGGATTTCTGTAGCTTCATGCTCCAAATGAAGCCGTTCCAAGCCTGCGGCCGCTAGAATGATCGCATCATAAGCTCCACTCGTAAGTTTCCTAAGGCGGGTTTCCACATTGCCACGTATATCGACGAAATCGAGATCTCCCCGAGCAGCCAATAATTGGGACCGTCTCCTCGGGCTACTTGTTCCGATTCGAGATCCTGCCGGTAACTGCATGAATCTCCTCTTCTCACGCGAAATCAGAACGTCGTGCGGGTTTGCTCTCTTTGGAACTGCTGCTATGGTAATACCAGGAGACAAATCTACGGTAAGGTCCTTCATGCTGTGGATGGCAATATCTATCTTATTCTCGATCAATGCCTCTTCTATTTCCTTGGTGAACATATCTTTTTTTTCAACAGATCTGCCGTCATGCATTCTATCGCCCTCAGTTCGGAAGGAAATGACATCGAATTTCAGCCCAGGTACTACCCGTCTCAATTCCTCGATCACCTGATTGGTTTGCGCGAGAGCGAGCTGACTTGCTCTAGTGCCTACACGTATACGAGTTCTCATCACACATTGTCCTAGCTTATCGCGAATAACTCTCTGATGGCGAGATCGAATGATTCTCCGTCCCCGTTACCAGCGTGTTCCTTCAAACGTGCGGTAGGTTCATACAATAGCTTGTTAATGATGCGTCGTGTTAAGATGTCAATTATCTCTCTCTGACGGCTTGAAATCTTGTCCATACGATTTAACGCCCGTGAAAGCTCTCTTTGCCGAATCTCTTCAGCTAATTGATGTAGTTCTCTGAGAGTGTCATTGGCTTGATAGCTTCTGAGCTTAGCAAAGAACTTCGTAACTTCTGCACCTATCATCAAGCTAGCTTCTGACAACCTGTATTCAGGAATTTTAACTGCGAATGGGGCAAGATCGTCAACGTTATAGAGATGAACACCTGAAATCTCCGTAGCTTGAGGATCAATATTACGCGGTATAGATCCGTCTATTAGAATAAGTTCACGTTTCGGACGTTTCTGAATCGCTGATGAAATATCTCCAGCGCTTATTACGTAGTCGTTCGATGAGGTGAAAATTATGACGGCGTCAACTCTTTCCAAGGCCGAAGGAATCTCTTCATAAGGCCATGGTGCGCCAGATACACGCGTTGCCAAGGCTTCGGCTCGTTGAAAAGTGCGATTCGCAATTAGAATCTCACGTTTCTCTGATGATTTCAATTCGTCAGCAGCTAGCGTTATCATTTTGCCTGCTCCAACGATCAGCACGGAATCTGCGTTTGGAAATCGGGATGTCAGCAGCGATATGGCCGCCGAGCTCACAGAGCTTCCGTCAAACCCTAACTCGATTTCCTTCCGTACTCTTGTGGCACAACGGTCCGCAGAGTGGAATAACTCGGACAGAACGTGTCCTGAAGCACCAGCTTCTTTGGCGATCCTGGCCGCATTCCGCACTTGGAGCTGGATCTGCTGTTCGCCTAGTATAAGCGAGTCTAACCCCGACGCGACCGCAAACAAGTGGTTTGCGGCGGCATCATCGAATAAAGTGTAAGCGTATCTTGCTAGTTCATCAGTAGGAATTCTCCCCCAATCACTCAATATTGAAAGGAGTGAGTTGATAGCATTTTCATTTCCATAAGTTAGCGCATATACTTCAATTCTATTGCACGTCGAGAGAATTACGGCCTCACGAATTCCACTTCCGTTTCCTGTCATCAAGTTTAGACGATAATTGAGCTGGTCAAGTTCAGAGTGAAATTTCTCCCTGAGCCATATAGGAGCTGACTTATGGTTAGCCCCGACCAATATTAGTTGATACTTCAAGAGGATCTCCTACCTTTCCTCAGACGTTTTCATGGCTTTGAGAAAGAAAGCTGAAAGATACGACGCGGCTTCGATTGCTCTGTAATTGCGTTTGAAATGAATTCGTTGGAAAATAAATCGATTCATCATCCCAAGTAAGCATCCTGCCGCCAATCGCGAATCAGTATTTCGAAATTCACCGCTTCTGATCCCGTCATGGATTATTCTTTCCAGCAATGATTCAACTCGGGCCAACTCCTTAAGCAGAGTACGGGCACCAACAGGATCAAGTTGAGTTGAACGTCGAAGGTAAAGTCCTGTATTAATCAGTTTACTCGGAAATGAGGAAAGATAAACACGGACAAAAGTCTCTATCTGCGAACTTGGACCTTTGCTTTTCACTTTCTTACATTCAGAGCTGAGAGTAGTAGAAAATCCTTGCATTGTTATTGTTTCAAGAACCACCGCTTCGAAAAGGGCTTCTTTATTCTTAAAATAATAGTATACGGTGGGCGCGGTCACGTGCGCCTCTCGACAAATATCACGCATTGAAACATTTGAGAACCCTTTCTTGGTGAAAAGCGTCTTTGCTACGTGCAAGATCTGCTGTTGAGATTGCATGGTGGTCGTCTATCTCATCTCTTTGTAGTGGCTGGAAATCGATGTATTTAACGCTCGTTATATCAGGATTTAGCTGAACAATAACAACAGATTAAATTAATATTTGAACGAGGTATGTGCAGCGGAACGAGAGGCTTAGGAGTCAGCGCTCTCCGTAGCACTTCACATAATAGAACCGATTTTCGGAGTCGATGGAAGGTACCTTCTGCTCACAATGGGATTTTTCCACTGCTCACCTCGATTGGCGGACCACAACCGAATGATTCTAGTCGTGAGATTCAGCTGGCACGGAGTTGTCCTTCCGCCTTGTAATTTGCAGGGACATATGGACAGATAGAATCTTCTTCGAAAGAGTCGTCCATCTCTGCGAAGGCTCTTGATCTTGAACCACCACAGATTGACTTATACTCGCATCTCCCACATCTTCCTTTGAGACTAGCTGGATCTCGCAACGCTCTGAAGAAGGGGTGAGAACGATAGATCTCAAGCAAACTATCTCCTGGAACACGCCCGCAGTCGATTGGCAGAAAACCGCTAGGATACACCTCTCCTCGGTGTCCAACGAATAATATACCTCGCCCATCGGCAGTGTGAGAAAGCTTGAAGGTCGGTGTGTATCCCGGTTCTCCATCAAGCATGCGCAATCGACCTGTTAGCTTGCCATATATTTCCCCTGAAGGCCCAGGGTTAGTCTCTCTTTGCATACGCACTCGTCTGAAACTGGGGCCTTCAGCGGTTCTCACAGGGATTCCATAGAACGAAGCATCGTACAGAAAGTTCATGATTTCCTCACATTCCGATGCACCAAGAATTTCCAGAGACGCACCCCGACCGGTTCGAATTAGGAAGAAAACTTCCCACGCGACCGCCCCGTTATCTTTAGCGATGTGAAAAATGTCTGCCAATTCGTTGATATTACTTCGCATGACTGTAGTGTTGACTTGAGTGCGCAAGCCTAGCTCTCGTGACATTTTGAGTACATCGATAGTGGTCTTCCACGTTCCTCTGATTCCTCTCAGCCGATCATGGGTTTCAGGTAGAGCTCCGTCAAGACTTACCGACATAATGTCCACGCCCAGATTTCTCATACGCAACATTGCAGTCTTGTTCAACTTCGGTGTAACGCTTGCTGCTACAGCGACGTAGATCCCTTTATCTTTCGCGTATTTGATGAGTTCGAAAAAATCGGGGCGCTCTAATGGATCTCCACCTGTTAGTAGTAGCGCTGGATATGGTTCTCCAAATTCAAGAAGCTGGTCGATAAGCTTCGACGCTTGTGGAGTAGTAAGCTCTCCGCTCTGTCTGTTTCGAATTGCTCTTGCCCTACAGTGTCTGCACGTAAGGAGACAGACC
>Ga0074046_10003078_pt1 | contig 14118 bp, 5 predicted proteins | sample BogForMeECP23OM3_FD_94441 | JGI IMG/M metagenome (GOLD analysis project Ga0074046, IMG submission 94441) | Bog forest soil microbial communities from Calvert Island, British Columbia, Canada - Bog Forest MetaG ECP23OM3 | ecosystem: Environmental > Terrestrial > Soil > Wetlands ...
GCCTTTAATCTAGGCGTCTCGGAAAAGCCAGGCACCGCGACTTTTACCTTCTATGAGAATTCCTCTGTTTTCTCCAGCTTCCATTCCGATGAAGCGGAGGACCGCGAGGCTATTCAGGCCGTCGTTCGCAACATGCTCAGCACCGGATCGGTCGCCGACGAATCCCTGCAGGAGTACGTCAATGAGCTCACCGTCGACAGGCTTCGCCGCACTACCCACGAGTGCCGCCTGACATCGGTATCGGACATCATTCGCGAAAATCAGATCGACAGGATCGATCTTCTCAAAATTGATGCCGAAAAGAGCGAACTGAACATCATCAAGGGCATCGCGGATGGCGACTGGCCGAAGATCGATCAGATCGTCATCGAAATCCACGATCCCACCCGCGAGGCAGTTCGTCGGATCAACGACCTGCTGATCCGGAAGGGATACCGATGTGCGATCGAACAGGAAAAACTGCTCGAGCATTCCGGACTATTCAACCTTTTCGCAACCCGTGATGAGCTCGGCAACAGGATGGGCTCGGATTCGGAGAGCTTGCAAACCGCCGGTGCTTCGCTGCCAATGCCACGACTGCTAGGCGGCCTGCAACGCAATGTCCGGGAGTTCTGTGCCGCGCTTGAGTCATTCACAAGCCAGACGCAGGCGCCTCTTGTCCTCTGTTTCTGTCCGGCGAGCCCGGCCGTCGAAGCCAATGCGGAACTGAAGTTGGCGCTTGGTGACGCTGAGCGGGAATTGCTGTCACGAGCAGGCACGCTGGCGGGCGTCTCAACCATCGGGTCGGAGTCCCTGTCGCGGCGCTATCCGGTCGCCGAGTATTACGACGTTCATGGTCATCAATTGGGGGACATTCCCTACACAACGGAGTGCTACGCTGCCATCGGCACTGCCCTGTTTCGAACCATTTTCAACCTCAAGCGAAAGCCATTCAAGGTAATTGTGCTGGACTGCGATAACACCCTTTGGAAAGGCGTGTGTGGCGAGGATGGCCCCCGGGGAATCGCGGTCACCAAGCCTCACCGCGTTCTGCAGCAGTTCATGGTTGCTCAAATGAACGCCGGCATGCTGCTGTGCCTCTGCAGCAAGAACAGCGAAAAGGATGTGCTGGACGTATTCGATCAGCGAGCTGATATGGTCCTGAAGCGCGAGCACCTGGCTTCGTGGCGGATCAACTGGAGCAGCAAGTCCGAGAACATCAAATCTCTCGCGAGCGAGCTGAACCTTGGGTTGGACAGTCTTATCTTCATCGACGACAACCCTGTGGAGTGCGCGGACGTGGAGATCAACTGCCCCGGTGTGTTGACTCTGCAGCTGCCGCGGGAACCTGCGTCGTTTGCCTCGTTCTTCGAGCATATCTGGGCTTTTGATCACACGGAAACGACCGAAGAGGATAGAAGCCGCACCCGGATGTATCAGGAAAACGCACAAAGAGAGAGCTTCCGTGCGCAGGCTCCTTCCCTGAATGACTTTGTTGCGGGCCTCCAGGTTCGCGTCGAAATGGATGAAGGAACCGAGGATCAGCTCAGCCGGGTCTCGCAATTGACATTTCGAACCAGTCAATTCAACTTCACCACAATCCGGCGCTCTGCGAGTGAAATCAGAGACTTTCTAAAGCGGGAAGACGCCGGATGCCTGGTGGTCCACGTGGCTGATCGATTCGGGGACTATGGGCTCGTCGGCGTCGTAATGTATGAGACGGAAGCCGATCGGTTCAAACTAGACACTTTTCTGCTGAGCTGCCGGGTCTTGGGCAGAGGAGTAGAGCACACGGTACTGTCCAGGATCGGCCAGCGTGCACTCAGTTCAGGGAAGAAATTTGTGGAACTCACATATCGGCCGACGGAGAGAAATCTGCCCGCCAGGGAGTTCGTCAGCAGCCTCGGCGATCAGTGTGGAAATGAAACAGGCGAGTCGTGGCTCTTTCCTGCTGAGTACCTAGTGGGTCTCCAATACAATCCGGACGAACAGACTCGACAAGGAAACGCCAAGCCGGCAACGGCCAGTGGGGAGAAGCTGCCGCTTCCACCAGCGACTGGATTTGGCATATCGGCCCGATCGGAGCAGCTCCAGCGGATTGGGGAAGAGCTCTATGACATCAGCCGGGTTGCAAAAGCGATCGGTGAATTTCGGCTCCGGACACGAGATCTCGACGAGGTGGCGGAAGCAGAGCCGTCCGGCTGGCTGGAAACTGTGATCCTCAATATATGGAGGAAGGTTCTGGGCCGGCCGGGAATCGGACTGAACGTCAATTTCTTCGAGGCGGGCGGAAACTCCTTGAAGGCTGTCCAGGTGATCGCCATGATCCGGAAGGAACTGAAGCAACATCTGTCCATCATCAGTCTTTTCGAGTGTCCGACGGTAAGACTCCTCTCTGCCAGATTGAGCGCGGGCACCGAAAGTCCTTCGAGCGAGCCCATGGCGGCTGGGGCCGTTCTGCGCGGCCAGCAAAGACGATCCCGGGCCATGAGGCGGACAAGAATTCAATGAACTTTAGAACAGTAGGCGTTCTGGGCGCGGGGAACATTGGGGTCGGTGTCGTCACCGACCTGGTCCTTCATGGGATTCCAACGGTTGTCGTTGATCTCACAGGAGATGTTCTGGAGCGCGCTCAAGCCGAGGTATTGAAGAACATACGGTTCGCACCTCTCCTTTCAAAAACACTGCCGCTGGCCAGCAGGGATGAGGCTTTGCAGCGGATGACTCTGACCACCGATCTGAAGGATCTGGCCTCCTGCGACTTCATCATCGAGAACGTTACCGAGGATTGGGGAATCAAGAAGCCGCTCTACGAAAAGTTGGGGGAACTGGCGCCGCCTGAGGTCTGCTTTGGAGCCAACACCTCGTGCATTTCCATCACGCAAATAGGTAGCGCCTCCGGGCGTCCCGCGAATGTGGTTGGGGTTCACTTCATGAATCCGGTCCATTTGAAGCCGGCTGTCGAAGTGATCCGGGGATTCCACACCTCCGATCAGGCAGTCAGCACGTTGTTGCAATTGCTCTCCCAGCTGAAGAAGGAGGCAATCATTGTCGAGGACATGCCTGGCTTTGTTTCCAACCGGATTTCCCACTTGTTCATGAACGAGGCCGCCTTTGTGCTGCAGGACAATGTCTCTACCGCGGAGAAGATCGACATGATTTTCAAGAAGTGCTTTGGACACACGATGGGTCCGCTGGAGACTGCCGATCTGATCGGATTGGACACGGTCGCGCATTCTCTCGACGTTCTTTATGAAAGCTACAAGGACCCGAAGTACCGATGTTGTCCGCTGCTTAGAAAGTTAGTTCACGCCGGGCATTTAGGACGCAAGACCGGAAAGGGTTTCTATTCCTACCCCGCCAGCTGATGGATTGGACCCTGATTTCTGTACCACCTCATTCGATGCCATTCTTTTCAGGAGAGAGAACCCTTGATCAATTCCGTGAATTCGCAAGAAGAAAACAAGGTTAGGGAAACAGTCACTAACTTCCTGCTAGGCTCGATCAGTATCGCGAATCTGAACGGCGACGATCATCTGTTTGAATCTGGCATCGTGAATTCTCTATTTGCGGTCCAGTTGATGACATTCCTCGAAAAGAACTTCGCCATTGAAATCGGCATGGACGATCTGGACATCGAGAACTTCAAATCCGTCAACGCGACTACGGCCTTCGTCATGAGGAAGAAGAGCGGCGGGCAAACGGCTGGGGCTCCAAACTGAGGCCATAGCCGCGCATTCCTGTTTCTCTCACTCTAGCAATAGTCATTTCGTGAATTGGCACCCTAATCTGCAGAAGGCAAGATAGGTCACCGTCAGGCGCATCGATGCAACGTTTATTGACTGAACAGCAAAAAGCCAGGCAAAGGGATTTCCACGCGTTCGTGAGCGAGAACGTCGAGCCGTTTGCGGAGCAATGGGACCGGGAACAGAAGGTTCCTGAGTGCGCAGTATCGAAGCTGGCAAAATCGGGTTACTTGGGCTGCAGTCTTCCGCCCGAGTATGGAGGACAGGGATGGGACACGGTCACGTTCGGCTTGCTGAATGAAGCTTTGGGAAGAGGGTCTTCCTCATTGACAGGCGTGTTGACCGTTCAGACCATGATTTCCAAGGCATTGCTAAAGTGGGGAAGTGCGGAGCAAATACAGAAATGGATTCCTCCTCTGGCCAAAGGCGAGATTATCGGCGCCTTTGCCTTGACGGAGCCTGGTGCCGGAAGTGATATCCAATCCCTGGCGACTGGGTTCACTCAATCAGACGATGGCTTTGTTCTGAATGGCGCCAAGAAATGGATAACCACTGCTCAATTTGCCTCGCTATTCCTGGTATTTGGAAAGCTGGGAGACCGTTCGTTAGCGTGTTTGGTACCTCGTCAAACTCCCGGCCTCGAAGTGGAACCCATTCATGATCTCATGGGGTTCCGCGCCGCCGGTCTGGCGTCGCTTGTCTTCAACAACGTCAAAGTTCCAGCAGCAAACGTAGTCGGAAAGCCCGGCTTTGCCTTATCCCACGTCGCGCCGGTTGGCCTGCACTACGGACGAATCAGCACCGCATGCTCCGCTTTGGGGCTTCTGAGGGGATGCTTTGAAGAGAGTGTCGCGTGGGCGGGCATGCGAAAGATAGGCAATCAAACTGTGGGAGATCTCGGAATGATCCGCTCATTGATCGCCGAAATGGGCACCGACCTGGAGGCCGCCAGTTTCCTTTGCCACAGCGCCTGCCAGGCGGCAGATGAAAATCTCCCCGAAGCGTTTGAAAAGGCCGTAATGGCTAAGTATTTCACTTCCAGAGCCGCAGTGAAATCCGCCTCGGATGCAGTTCAGATTCGAGGAGCGGCTGGATGTCACGGATCTTCGCCGGTTTCACGCTTCTACCGTGACGCCAAGATCATGGAGATCATTGAAGGCACGACACAGATCCACGAGCACATTCTCGGAGGGATGTTTCTCCGGCAGGCTCGCCTCTCCTAACACTGAACCATTCGGTCAACTCTTTTATGGAATCTCTTGCCCAACCTACTGCCAGCAAGGCAGATCTCGAGAGGATCGCTGAACTTAACCGCACTGAGGCGCCTTTCCCGGATCAAGCCACGCTTCAGGAATTGATCGAAGCACAGTTCGCCAAATGTGCCTCTGCGACGGCCGTGATCTGTGACCACGACAAGATCTTCGGCGTACCCTCGCTCACTTGTGGGCAGCTCAATGAAAAGGCCAATCAACTCGCACATTCGTTGAGAGCCATCGGTATCGGACCAGGAGATATCGTTGCCCTGATGGTGGAACGATCTTTCGCCATGATGATTGGCATCCTGGGGATCATTAAGGCCGGGGCCGCGTATCTGCCTTTGCCGCCCGATAACCCGCCGGCTCGCACCGACTACCTGCTGAAGGACGCAGGGGTCAAAGTACTGTTGGCCCACACCAAGACGGCCGGCAGAAAAAGGTTCGACGGGGTGATCGTCAATCTCGATGACCCCCAACTTTATTGTGGGCCGGCGGAAAATCCCGTTATTGTCAATCAGCCCAGCGATCTCGCCTATGTGATCTACACCTCTGGCTCGACCGGGAAGCCCAAGGGAGTCATGATTGAGCATCGCTCAGTGGTGAATCGCTTGCACTGGATGCAAAGCGCTTATCCAATCGGTCGAGACGATGTGATTCTCCAGAAGACTCCCTATTACTTCGACGTTTCGGTGTGGGAGCTTTTCTGGTGGGCTCTCGAGGGTGCCAAACTCTGTTGCTTGATGCCGGGAGGCGAAAGAATTCCCCTGGCCATCATTGAAACCATCAGGAAGCACCGCGTAACCGTTCTACACTTTGTTCCGTCCATGCTGAACGTCTTCCTGGAATATCTGGATGGGAAAGGCGATCACGTTCTGGAGAGCCTGGCATCGGTTCGACAGGTCTTTGTCAGCGGCGAAGCATTGACGCCCAGTCATGTCACAAAATTCAACAATATCCTGGGAAACAGGATCGGAGCCCGCCTGACGAATCTCTACGGTCCCACCGAGGCTACGGTCGACGTCACTTACTATGATTGCCCGTCTCACAACGATTTCAAGAAGATTCCGATCGGGAAGCCAATCGATAACATCAGGCTCTACGTCATGCGAGACGGTTGTCCGGTGGCGATTGGCGAGACCGGTGAGTTATGTATTGCCGGCGTCGGGCTTGCCCGCGGCTACCTCAATAACCCGGCGTTGACCAATGAGAAATTTGTCGACAATCCTGGCTATCCCGACGAAAGAATCTATCGCACCGGAGATATTGCCCGCTGGCTGCCTGACGGCAACATCGAGTACCTGGGCCGGGAGGATCATCAGGTAAAGATCCGTGGACTCAGGATCGAACTGGGTGAGATTGAGAATACCATCAGGGATTGTCCTGGCATTGCCGACTGCGTTTGTGTGGCTCGGAGGTACTCTGAGAACGTGACTTTGATCATCGCTTACTTGGTCTGCAAGTCGAAAGTGCAGATTGAAGATCTGAAACAGTATCTGAAGAAGCACCTTCCCGACTACTCAATCCCTAACCACTTTGAGGTGCTCGATCAAATGCCGTTGACGCCGAACGGTAAGGCCGATCGCAAGGCCTTACCGGAACCCGTGATTCAAATGAGGTCGCTATAGCTGGCAGCAATACCGCTTTACACCTTCCCCAGTAGACAATCAACCCTTTGCTGAAATGAATAACGAACTAGATATCGCGGTCGTCGGCATGGCCGGTCGCTTTCCCGGCGCGCGAAACCTCGACGAGTTTTGGCACAACCTGGTCGAAGGTGTTGAGTCGATCACCCGGTTCTCGGATGAGGAATTGCTGCGATCAGGAGTACCCGCAGCTTGCCTGAGCAATCCGAACTACGTGAAAGCTGCGCCAGTCTTGGAAGACCCCGGTCAGTTTGACGCCGATTTCTTTGGCTTTCTGCCGACGGAAGCCAGGACCATGGATCCCCAGCAGCGCATGCTCCTGGAACTGGCGCATGAAGCGATTGAAGATGCGGGCTATGACCCGAATCGCTATTCCGGACGCATCGGCGTCTTCACTGGCGCCGCTTTCAACACCTATTTCATGGATCGCGGGCTGAACGGCCAGTTCGCACAGGAGTACATTCCCACCCTGATCGGTTCCGACAAGGACTTCCTCAGTACGCGTGTCTCGTACAAGCTCAATCTGAAGGGACCCAGCCTCACGGTTCAGACAGCCTGCTCCACCTCGATGGTTGCGGTCCATTTAGCTCGCCAAAGCCTCCTGAATGGGGAGTCGGACATGGCGCTGGCGGGAGCTGTGTCCGTGCGAGTTCCTCATCGGGCGGGTTACTTCTGTGACGGTGGCGGTGTGGTTTCGCCGGACGGGCATGTGAGGGCGTTTGACGCCAAGGCAAACGGAACTGTATTTGGAAGCGGCGGCGGCATTCTGGTGTTGAAGCGCCTGGCGGATGCTCTCGCGGATGGCGACAGCATCCATGCCCTCATCAAGGGTTCCGCCGTCAACAATGACGGATCGGAAAAGGCGGGTTACACCACACCCAGTGTCAACGGTCAGACCGACGTAGTGGTGGAGGCTCTGGCCAATGCCGGGGTGGAGGCAGACAGCATCACTTACGTCGAGGCACACGGTTCGGGAACGCCAGTCGGGGACCCGGTCGAGATCAGGGCGTTGACCAAAGCATTCCGCACCTTCACGCAGCGTTCAGGTTACTGCGCCATCGGTTCGGTGAAGACCAATGTTGGGCATCTCGATGCGGCGGCGGCGGTCGCCGGCATGATAAAGACTATCCTTGCCCTCAAGCATCGCCAACTCCCGCCCAGCCTCCACTTCAGCCAGCCCAATCCCGAAATCGATTTCGAGAGCACTCCGTTCTACGTCAACACGCAATCGCGGAAATGGACAAGCGATGGCCCCAGACGAGCGGGAGTCATGTCCACCGGCATGGGAGGAACGAACGCGCACGTCGTGTTCGAGGAAGCGCCCGATGTGCAGCAAAGTTCGCATACGGGTTCTTCTCATCTGCTGATCCTCTCGGCGAGGACCCCAGCGGCTCTCGACCACGCCACTGATCGCTTGCGCGAATTTCTGGAACGCAACCATTCCGTAGACATGAACGACGTGGCCCACACCTTGCGTGTCGGACGCAAGGTGTTCCCGCACAGACGGTACCTAGTCGCTACGAGCCGCGAGGATGCTCTTGCCGCCCTTGCCGAGGAAAACTCAAGGCGCGTTCTGTCCAGTGTGAAGGACGAATCCGAAGGGCGGCCGGTGGTTTTTCTGTTTCCCGGCATCGGAGATCACTACGTCGGCATGGGCCACGGCCTCTATGAGTCGTGGGACGTGTTCCGGCAGGAAGTTGATCGCTGCGCGCAGATTCTCCATCCATATCTGGGGACTGATATTCGGAAGATCATTTATCCCGATGGCCAGGGATGGAAGAGCGAGGGAAAAAGTAAGGGCATCGATTTGAAGAAGATGCTGGGGCGAGGCACGGATGCGTCAGAAGACCCCAACACCAACGAGCTGAATAAGACGCTTTTCGCCCAACCGGCATTGTTCACCATCGAATATGCCCTGGCCCGGCTTTGGCAGTCGTTGGGGATCACTCCCGCCGCCATCGTCGGCCATAGCATGGGGGAATACGTTGCGGCTTGCCTTGCTGGAGTGATGTCGCTGGAAGACGTGCTGCGTCTGATCGCCACGCGAGCCAGGCTGGTTAACGAACTCCCGCAGGGAGCCATGCTTGCTGTCACACTTCCGGAGAAGGAAGTGCTTCCCCTGCTTACCGGAGACCTGTCCATTTCGCTGATCAATGGCCCGGCATTGTGCGTGGTGGCGGGTCCGGCCGCTGAAGTGGCCGAATTTGAAGCACTGTTGAATGAAAAGCACGTCATCTCTCGTCGCGTTCAGAATGCCCATGCCTTTCATTCGAGAATGCTCAGTCCGATTGTGAGTGCATTTGAACAGGAAGTAAGAAAAGTCCAACTGAACGAGCCTGAAATTCCATTCATCTCAAACGTCACGGGAAGGTGGATCACCAAGCACGACGCCACCAATCCATCGTATTGGGCTATGCACGCTGATCAGACAGCCAGGTTCAGCGATGCCCTCCAAGAGCTTTGGCGATTGAAGAATCCCATTTTGCTGGAGGCCGGGCCTGGCCGAACTCTTGGCGTGCTGGCCATGCAGCACCCCGACCGGCAAAATGCCGCGGACCCAATGACTATTCCGTCGATCCGCCACCATTATGAAAACCTGTCCGATGTTGATTTCTTATTACAGGGCATTGGAAGGCTCTGGCTCTCGGGAGTTGAGATTCGGTGGGAAGGCATGTATCCCGCGGAGAAACGGCGAAGAGTATCGCTGCCCACTTATCCTTTTGAGAGGCAAAACTACTGGATAGAGAACACGCCAGTCAGTAAAGACATCGCACAGAAGCAGGAACCAGTATCTTCAACATCCAGCTTGGACGATTGGTTCTATGCTCCGACCTGGAAACGGACTCACTTCCCGAATGACGTTGTTGAAGCCTCGCAGCCTGAAGCCGCCTTCTGGCTGATCTTTGCAGATCGACACGGTGGTGGCGGCCATATCAAGTCCAAACTCGAGGCTGCCGGAGTGTCGGCGGCTCTCGTTCGCTTTGGCGAAAAGTTCGTCCGTCACTCAGACGGCTCATTTGAGCTGAATCCTGCAGGCATTGAGGGTTATCAGAAACTGTTCCTTGACCTGGAACGACGAACCGCAGGCGCCCCTATTAACATCGTTCATCTAGGGAGCCTGATCAGGGAAGATGCGGAGGCCGCCGACGCCTCTTTAGTAAACCAGAACTTTGGTTTCTTCAGCCTGTTCCATATCGCTCAGGCCATTGGTGAACTCCGGACTTCTATCCCCATCAAGATCGGCGTTATTTCCAACCGGTTGCATTCGGTTACGGGGGAAGAAGATATCGCTCCGGCAATGGCAACCGTGCTGGGGCCTTGCGGTGTCATTCCCAGGGAGTATCCGAACGTCAAATGCTTCAACATTGATTTGCCGGGCAACGAACCGATCGACAGCTTCCCCGAGGAATGTTTCACCAGGATCTTTTCTGAATTCGCCGAAGAACGTGACAGTAGTGTCATCGCCTATCGCGGGAAGTATCGATGGGAACGACACTTCGAACGAGTCAAGCTAAATGAGCCTCTCCCCTCTACAGCGCCGAGCGAGGCGCCCGTGATCAAGCGTTTCAAACCCGGCGGAGTGTACCTGATCACGGGAGGAACCGGCGGACTCGGACTGACCATTGCCGCGTATCTTGCCAAGGCCTGCCGGCCCAGATTGGTGCTGACCAAGAAGTCTCCTTTTCCAGGAAAGTCCAACTGGAGGTCATTGTTAGCTGCGAAGGACACTCCGGCCCCAGTTCTCAGGACTATCGCGACCCTCATCGAAATCGAATCGATGGGCGCAGAGGTCGAGGTCGTGGTCGCTGACGCGTCTGACAGAGAACAAATGCAAGAGGCCCTCGGTAAAGTAGTCGCAAGATTTGGGACTATCAACGGGGTCATCCATGCCGCAGGTGTTGTCCAAGCGGGAATGATTCAGACCAAAACACGGGAGAGCGCGGATGCGGTGTTAGCTCCCAGAGTTTACGGCACCATGATTCTGTTTGACCTTTTGAAGCGAATCAAACTGGATTTCATGGTTCTGTTCTCATCTGTCACCTCGGTTATTACGCCGTACGCGCTGTCTGACTACGCCGCTGCCAACTCATTTCTCGATGCTTTTGCGTGTTATGCCAATGCGAAAGGACACTTTCATGCCCTCAGTATCAATTGGCCGGCCTGGAGAGAAGTGGGCATGTTAGCCGAGTTGAACACCCTGCAGGGCGTGGAAGGTCGGGAGGACGCTGCTGAGGATACGATCACGACTAAAGAAGGGTTGGAGGCATTCGAGAGAGCTTTGAATTCCAATCTCGCGCAGGTCATTGTCAGCCCCGTGGACCTGAATCAAATGATGGAGGTGGCGAGCGCAAATAGAGTTCTTCGCGACGCTGGGACTCAGCAAAATGAAGCAGACCAGCCAACCAATACAGTGGAAACGGCACTGACCGATGTGTGGAGCAGTGTGTTTGGCCTTCATCGGATTGGCATTCATGAGCATTTCTCCGATTTGGGTGGGCACTCCCTTCTGGCATTGCAGATCGTCTCCAGAATCCGGTCTTTGTATCAAATTCCCTTCACGCTCAGGGACTTCTTTGAGGCTCGCACCATTGCTCAATTAAGTTCGATGATTCAAGCAAGGGTACTCGCAGAAATCGAGGGTCTCACCGATGAACAGGCGCGTCGGCTGATTTCAAATGACTAAATACAATGGCCGTACATTCGAGGGACCTAATGGAGCATGAGCACTGGCCTGTCTGCAGCTCACGTTCAACTGTCGGAAATCACTCCTCAATTCGTCTGAAGACGCCTAGGACGTGGACCTGAAGGGTTGAATGTAACACCGGCACCGAGCTGGGATAATCGTCGCAGCCTCTGGTAGCTCCGTCTCACGACGCCATGCATCACGTTGAGCAAATGAAGGAGTCCGGAGTTAATTACCCGACATTTCCTTTTTGAGTGTAAGACCTTACGCAGACCTCCAGTGAGCGAGAAATCTAACTTGTCCTCCAGCGATAACCTTGGTAACCCGATGAGGATGGACCTATCCCGCATGCCAAACTCGGCAAGCCCTGAGGGACATTCGTCGGATACTGAGCGGCACAGATTACCGACATTGCCCTCGGAGGACGTCATCAAGCCATCGCACAAGAGCGATGCGGTACCTCCACGCCTTTCTCCGGAAAAGCAGCTTTTGCTGAAGAAACGCTTGGCGGCTACGGAAAAGAAGAGTACTGCTGAAGGCTTTGTCATACCAAAACGGCAAAATCAGGACTTCGCTCCGCTTTCGTTCTCTCAGCTGCAGATGTGGGTCATCGATCGGATGACGCCGGGCAACCCGGCCTATAACCTGCCGGTCGGCTATCGTCTTCGTGGACCTCTGAACCCGGCAGCTCTGGAAGACAGCTTTGATGAAGTGATTCGACGGCACGAAATACTGAGAACCACCTTCACCGTTGAAAACGACGAGCCTCTGCAGCAGATACATCCCGAGTGCCGGATTCGGCTCAATTTCGCAGAACTGGATCCTGCGACCGCAGAATCCAGACTGCAATTACTGGCCGCAGAAGAAGCGCTCAAGTCGTTTGACCTGTCCCGCCTTCCCCTGATTCGAGTCTCCTTGTTCAAGCTGGGCGAGGCCGAACACGTTCTGATCATCAATCTCCATCACGTAGTGGCGGATGGAATTTCCATTGGGCTGATCTTGGATGAAGTGGATCTGTTTTATCGCGCGCTTACTAGTGGCCAAGATCCTCATCCACCGGATCTCAGCCTGCAGTATGCCGATTTTGCACTTTGGCAACGGCAAGACGTGGACGACGCGACATACGCCGAGCAGCTCAGATTCTGGCGGAATCAGTTGTCAGGAGAGCTTCCTGTGTTGGAGTTGCCCGCTGACTTCCCAAGGCCACTCCTGCAGTCCTTCAGAGGATCCAATGTATTTCTGAACCTGCCGCAGACGTTGGTTCAGGACCTGACCTCTCTAGGCGCGAGCGAAGGGTGCACGTTCTTCATGACCGTACTGGCGGCCTTTCAGGTATTGCTTCGTCGATATTCTAGTGCGGAAGAAATTGTCATCGGCACTCCCGTTGCACTCCGAGACCCCGGGAAAGTGGGTTCTTTGATTGGAAATTGCCTCAACATGGCAGCATTGCGATGTGATCTTTCTGGCAATCCTGATTTCATCGAGATGCTCCGAAGAAGCCGGAACACGGCTCTGAATGCCTTCTCAAATGCTGATCTACCGTTTGAGTCCTTGATGAAACACCTTAAGATTGAAAGGAACCCAGGCCGCAATCCTGTCTTTCAGGTCATGCTACAGGTCTTGCCTGCGAGCGCGCCAACAATCGGCGAGCTTGAAATCAGTAACTTTCATTTCGACATGGAATTTGCTCAGTTCGACTTGGCTCTCCATTTTTATGAGGAGTCCGGAGGCCAGCACGTGCGGTTCGAGTACTGCACGGACGTGTTTCGGGCAGAAACAGTCGAGAAATTTTCTTCAAGCTTTGCACGGTTGTTGCAGGCTGTTGTCACGAATCCGGGCCTGAAGATATCCGAGTTCCCCATCCTGTCGGAGGATGAAAGACATCAGATCTTGAGGACGTGGAACAACACATCCAGGGATTATCCTGAGGACCAATGCCTGCATAACCTGTTCGAAAAGGCTGCAATGCGTGCGCCGAATCGGATTGCGGTTGAATGCGGCGGCCAATCGCTGACGTACGGTGAATTGAATGCGAAGGCCAATCGGCTGGCCAATCACTTGCGCGAATCCGGAGTTAAACCGGAGAGTTGCATCGGAATCTTCCTGGAGCGCTCTCTTGATTTGATCGTCGGGTTGCTCGGCATTCTGAAGGCCGGGGCTGCCTACGTCCCAATGGATCCGTCATTTCCTCCGGAACGTTTGGCTTGGATCATGGAGGACGCGGGTATTTCACTTCTGATCACCCGCACTGGTCTTCTGAAGGACTTGTCTCGACCGGGAATGAAGACGGTTTGTCTGGATGCCGATTGGAAGGCGATTGAACAGTGTGTCAGTGACGATCCCGCCGTTGCCCTGTCCTCGTCGAGTCTGGCTTACATCATCTACACCTCCGGCTCCACGGGAAAGCCGAAGGGGGTGATGATAGAGCATCGATCCGTTGTGAATTTCCTCGTGTCTATGCAGGACGAGCCTGGCTTCGATGAAAACGATGTGCTAGTCGCAGTAACGACGATTTCGTTTGACATCGCTGCGCTGGAAGTTTTCCTCCCTCTGATTTCGGGAGGGAGACTGGTTGTTGCCGATAGGAATGAGGTGGTCGACGGTTCCGCCCTTTTGGAAAAGATTTCCAGTAGCGGCGCGACTGTCCTGCAGGCCACCCCGGCTACCTGGAAGCTAATGTTGGAAGCCGGCTGGCAAAGGACCCCTGGGTTGAAGATGCTGTGCGGGGGCGAGTCATTGCCGCGGGAGCTCGCCAACCGCATGCTTGAGCGTGGCGCTGAGCTCTGGAACATGTACGGGCCCACGGAAAC
>Ga0074046_10003080_pt1 | contig 14112 bp, 7 predicted proteins | sample BogForMeECP23OM3_FD_94441 | JGI IMG/M metagenome (GOLD analysis project Ga0074046, IMG submission 94441) | Bog forest soil microbial communities from Calvert Island, British Columbia, Canada - Bog Forest MetaG ECP23OM3 | ecosystem: Environmental > Terrestrial > Soil > Wetlands ...
GGAAGGCAAACCGGTTTCTTCACAATCCTTTCCTGCGCCGACGCACCCTTCATCGGGAGGTTAAGTAGTAATGAAGCAAAAGGCGAAGCTCCGCATTTTGCTCCGCTACTCCTCAACACCCGGTACCGGGGGCCAGGCTTTTGTCGTTAGCCTCTCCCAAAACACGCCAAACCTGTGAGCCGCGTGCAGGCTCTTTTTGCTAGCCCGCCCGCTCGAGATTAGGATAATATTTGAGAGATGCCAGAACACGCCGAAGTGTTCATCTCTGCGACCACGGGCGACCTCGGCAGCTATCGCCGGGAGATCAAAGACGCGCTCCTAAGCCTCCAGATTTTCCCGATCGAGGAAAGCTCTTTTACCCTGGCTTACGGTCCGCTTACAGCCATGCTGCGCGACCTCATCGGCCGCTGCGACGCAGTGATCCACGTGGCCGGTTTCTATTATGGGGCAGAGCCCCCCAAGCGGCCGGCCGGGGAACCACGTCGTTCTTACACGCAAATCGAGTACGACGTCGCACGGGGACTTGGGAAGCCGATCTACCTGTTTCTAGCGAAAGAGGATTGCCAGACCGACGGAATTTTGGTTCAGACCGACGAAGAAAAAAGTCTGCAACTTGCTCACCGTCAGGCTATCCAATCATGCGGCGACATCTATTACCCGTTTGCCAGCCCTAAGGAAGTCGCAAGCCGCGTGCGGGAACTGCGCTTTCCGGAACGCGGCGTCGGAGCGCCACGCCGAGTGTGCAATCTTCCTTATAACTCCCTGGGTCCGCTCTTTAAAGGTCGCGATGCCGCGCTGGCTGAGCTCAGGCAGCGACTCAGGACTGGCGGGGGGAGAGCGGTCGGTCTCACCGTCCGCCAAACGATCCATGGGTTGGGCGGCGTAGGAAAGACACGTCTGGCGATCGAATACGCGTGGCGTCAGGCGAGTGATTATAAAAATGCGCTGCTTTTTGTCAGTGCGCGCTCCCCGGCGGACTTTCGAATCAATTTCGGTATGCTCTGTAATGCCGAAGTTTTCAACCTGCCTCAACAGAACCAGACCGAAGAAGCCGCACGCCTGGCCGCCGTGTTCCGCTGGCTCAACGAGCATTCAGGTTGGCTCCTGATCCTCGACAGTGTCGACACGCCCCAAGCCGCGGTTGAAGTGGAGAAAACGCTTCCGAAAATCCAGGCTGGGGACGTGATCATCACCTCGCGCATCGCGGACTGGAGCAAGGCCATTCAGACAGTCGAGCTCAACGTGTTGGCCGAGGAAGATGCAGCCGTGTTCCTGTTGGAGCGCACCGAGCAGAGGCGGAAGAAGACAATCACCGACACCAAAGACGCGTCGGTTCTCGCGCGCGAACTCGGCGGCCTCGCGCTGGCTCTGGAACAAGCCGGCGCTTACATCGAGAAGAACCGCTTCTCGTTCTCCGATTACCACCAGCGCTGGGGGACAGCCAAGGAAATTGTCCTGGATGGCACGATGAGCGGTTACTGAACTACCCGAGCAGCGTGGCTACGACGTGGCAAGCAAGCGTTGACCTGCTCACCCGGTCGGAGGGTGCCTTGCTCAACATTCTCGCCTGGCTCGCACCTGAGCCAATACCCGTGTCGTTGCTGGAGGGTGTATCGGTGAAAAACGCGGATGCTCGCGATGCGCTCAACGGGCTAGCATCATGGAGCTTGGTGAGGTGGAACGCAGATGAGGATACGTTCACGGTTCATCGACTCGTACAGGAAATCACGCGCCAGCGGCTTCGATTCAAGCGAAATCCTTTCCGCACGCTGGCGCGATGGTTCGTGAATAGGAACGCCGGTAACGACGAATCGAATGCCGCTCTGGAATCTGCACTTAACTTTGTTATTGCACGACTACCATCGGCGGAGTGGAACAAAGAAGGTTGGCTGCTCTGGGAGTTGCTAGCTCCTCATTGTCGAGCTCTCCTTGAGCATCTACGCGACCACGCCCTTGAATCCAGAGCTACGGGGATGATGAACGAAATGGCCCGATGGCTCGAAAACAGAGCGGAGCACGGGGAGGCCGAACCGTTGCTGCGACGAGCTTTGTCAGTGGATGAAAGAATCTTGGGGCCAGAGGATCGCAATGTTGCCAAGGATCTCAACAGGCTTGCGTTAATCCTTGTCGGTACAAACCGATTAACAAAGGCTGAGCCACTTTACCGCAGGGCCCTGGCGATCGATGTGAAGTGCTTTGGTCCTAAACATCCAAATGTCGCGAATCGCCTCAACAATCTTGCCGACCTACTGCGCAGAACCGACAGACTGCCGGAGGCAGAGCAACTGTTCCGTCGAGGGCTAATGATTGTTCAAGAGAGCTTTGGTCCGGGGCATAAAACAGTAGCTACAGGCATTTGCATTCCAGCGGCGCTAAGGCGTGACCAGAGGGCGCAAAATAGCTCCCCAAAAATCACGCAAAATAATTTCCCAAATCACATTTCGTGTCCCCTGCCCATCGCTAAGATTGTAACATAATGCAGAGCATTTTTAGACCGGCGTCGCGGCGGAAGGCGCTTGGAAAGCATGCCAAGGGTGGTCGCCGCGACGGTGGTCTAAAAATGCTCTGCATTGTACGCAGGATTCTTCCACCAGCGCCTGCATTGTACGCAATAAACAGGGGGTCTAACGCGGGGGTCTGAATTGCATAAAATACTCCCACCCGCCTCTTCTCAGCGAGGCGCTCGACGGCGGGCTTGTCGCGACTGTTGTGAGATAAAAAGATGTCAAAGGTGGCCACGCTTGCTGGTCCTTAAGCTCAAGTGGCGTTCCCGATCCTTCATAATCTTTGTATTAGGGTTACCAGTGGCAGCGGAACCGAGAATAGGGCTAAGGTGTTCAGTTTTCTGAACGCACGGTCTGATTTTCTTACTGTGACGCTAGTCCCAGCGCTGCTCGCAACGCCGTCCGCTCAACCACGTTTTCGCCACGCTCCAGTCGCTGCAGCCAATCGGTGCAGCGTCGCAACACCTCAACTTCTCTCGCCAAGCGGACTAGGATCACGGTTTCCGGCTCAGGCCATTCGGCTTTTTTCTTTCCACCGGCACCTCGCCTCGATTGTCGCAGTTGGCTCAGCCAGACTGGAATCTCCTTGGCTTCGGGCGCGTTGAGTAGTTGGTTGGATTCGACTCGAGCTCAGTCCAGTCGCGCCAGCGATTTTGCGAATCGATAGGCCAGCTTGATGGGCTGAAACGATTGCCCAGATACGTTCGACCTGAGCGTCGGTAAAGCGGATGTTTGCGGTCTTTAACCGGGCGATCAGTCGCCGCTCGAGTTGCACCCTCTGGCACAACTCCTCTATTGTAGTGGCCACGTTCTGATCTTACACGCGAGGAGTCAGGGCTGTCCACAAAACTGAACACCTTAGCGCTGTTTTCGGTTCCATTACTCCCGTTACCCCAAGTCCTGAGGGGCGAGTTGCGGCCGCTCCGCGACCTCAACGACGCTGATGAAGAGCTGCTGATCGCTTAGCGCAACTTTTCGTTCCACTCCATTTTCGGAGCGATCGGGTGTTCACGGATGCTGAAGGGTCGTTCACTGCTTGACTACAAATTCCGCAGACAGAGGAGTTGCTTCTGGAAATCTATTGGAACGATGAACTGATGTTTAGAAAACCCCTTGCTAGTCTGCCGGCCTAATGACAGGAATGTAAAGCGGGCCACTGCTTCGCGCCGGTGTCGAGACCACAATACGGACGGGATCGGAGCGCGGCGATTTCAGCAGCACAATCGCGAGCCCAGAGTCGTCTGTGGTCGTGCTGCCAAACCAGACCGGCTCGGTGAGGGAGCCCTTCCAGCCCTGCACGGCGGTGACGTTCAGACCGGGAACAGGTTGGGACTGGTCAGTCGCGACGACTTCCACGCCTTCCAAGCCCTTGAGCGGCCCGTCGGGCGTGATTGAGTAAGTGAATGTCACCTGCACCTGCACCGGCTCAATGTCCTGATCGGGAAAATCGGGATAGTCGCGATAGATGCGACGCACAGCAGCCAACGATGGGAATTGACTCTTCCAGCCCTTGTGGACCCGCTCCTTTTGAACGGAGCCGTAGTCCACCGCCACATTCTGCCAAAATAGCGTGTCGAAGCCGACCGGGGCATGGGCGATCCGGACGTATTGCGTGCCCTTGGTCCCCGCCGCCGGCGTGAGCCGGTTATAACCTGCGTCGCAGAAGAACCAGCCCGGCGCCGATTGGCCAGACGGGTCATAAGGGATGGGAATCACCTCGCCTGACACGTCGGCCATTGCCTGCAAAGAGAAATTAAGGCTGCCAGTGATATCGGCTTGCTTAAGGGCGGTGACCAGGCCGTCATCGTTCTCGAGCTGGACTATTACGTCGGTTCCAGTCCAGACGAACTGCGCGACATCGGGCACGGTCTTCCCCGCTGGCGTGTTTTTTTATCGTCCATGCCAATCCCGCCATGCCTGACGGCATCCGTGAAGTCCCGAACGACGTCGCTGCTGCGCTCATTCCAGGCAGCCGAGTACTTTCCCTCGATGAGTTTCGAGTCCATTGTCATGCATTGAAGTTATGAACAAGAGCGATCCCCATACCGCCGAGGTGATGCCCCGTCCGCTCGAAGGACGCCGCATCGGCATCTCGATTTCTGAAAGCGACGATTTACCGGCCCTGGGTCTTGGGAATGAAATCGTCAACGGGTTGACCGTAGACCTCGCGCGTCGTCTCATCGCCCTTGGAGCTTCAGTTGTTCTAGGACATAATTGGCGTACCGGAGGCGTCATGGAGGCGGTGGCCCGTTTTGCGCTCTCCTACAAAAGTCAGTCCGGTCCTACCGAACAACCGCTCATCTTTAACTATCTTGCCTTTCCAGACGAGCCCAGCCTCTCAGAGTCGGACCGCAAGGAGCTGGAATCGATTGTGTCCGTCAGAACCATCCGATGGACAGACTGCGAGCCCGACATTTTTCGCGCCTTTGGCGAAGCATCGAGGCCTATCGACTTCGGTCAGTATGGCAAGAGGATTATTGTCGATCTCGCGAAATCCTCGCCCCAGGATCTCCGACGAGGATTCGACCTTGCCGCGATGCGGTTTACGCTGACGCAGAAGTGCGATACCCATCTCGTGATTGGTGGCAGAACAATGGACTATCAGGGCTTTGCACCCGGCATCATCGAGGAGGCTTGGTGGACGATCCTTTTTGGAAAGAAACTAGTGGTGTGCAGCGGCATGGGAGGAGCTGCAGGTGCCATTATTGCCCCCGATTCCCCGCAAGCGGAGAAGGTTATGAGCGACGACTTCCATCCTCTCGCAGGAGCGTATCTCAACGATCTATACTCGTCAGCTCCCTCGGTGGTATCCGAGTTGAGCGTAGAAGCGATCTTGATCAGCCTCGTCGGCTAAGCGGGAACGCTGCAGCGCGGTTGCCACAACCCTCAGATCCTCCCTGGGCGGGCAACACCGGTGCGGTTGCAGCCGCTCCAGGTAAGCCCAAGCCCCCGCACGCCTTTCTGGCGAGGCGGCTCGCTTTCTACTGATACAAACCACGGAAGCACTCCGTCCGGTGGGGCGGAAGCCGGAAAGCCGCACTCGATTATGGTCTTTCCGGCGGAGCTGCGAACTTTTGCAGTTCCGGCCTTACCCGAAAGAGCCATATCAACTTCAGTCCGGCCGTGATACAACTCGATATTGCCAGCGCGGCTCATTCGGCTGATTCGAGTTTTCGGGAACCGAAATCAGCCGGCTGGGTGAAAAGAACGCTCGGCGATTTTCAAAGGTGAACGCGCCCACATATCGGCGAAAGCCAAGCCGTCGGGAGACGGTGGAAAAGTCAACGTACCGATCTTGTTCATGCATGCAGTCAGGTCCGGCTAAGCTGCTGCTAACCAAGCAAAGGCCATATGACAGAACCCCATCCGCGGCTACTTGAACCAAAAGCGAGTCTGTTGGAATCCTTCATCAAACACAGTTGTACGTCTTACCTGCGTTTAGCCCCCAAAGATGTCTAATCCTGTTCGTCTGGAAAAGTCTAATCCCGTTCGTCTTTACGTGCTGCATCACCCTGCCAGTGATTACGCGCGAATTTTGACAGATTACGTTTATGATTGGTTTCGGCTGCCAAGCCTGGAAGGGATTCCGGTTTATTTGCGTTCGGCAGCCCCGCCGGGAAAGCTGATCCCTTCCCTGCCTAATGGTGAAGAAGGGGTGTTGGAATATTTGATCCCGTTGGTAGACGCGAACCTCGTGCGAGATGTTTCCTGGCATGACTATCTGGAACACCTGGCTCTGAAGTGCTTAAAGCCATCGATGAACGGGCAGCCGCCAACCGAGGGCTGGGTCATGTTCCCGGTGGCGATGGATGGCACGGCATTTAATTTACCGGCGATAATCGCTCAACGAAACTTTATTCGTCACCCGCCGCTTCCCGAAAACTTGACATCCGAGGAGCAGAAAAGGTCTGCGATTCAGGCCGCCGCACAGGAGACACTGAGGCATCTGACGGAGGCGCTTGGCCGTGATTTGAATGCGCGGCTTTTTCCGAAGCAAACGGGTGAGAAACTTAAGATTTTTATCAGCTACGCGCGGGCCGATGGCACGGAAGCTCCAAAGAAGCTGCGCGACTACATCCAGGGGCAAACTCAATGCTCCGCGTTTCTTGACGAAAATGACATCAGTTTCGGGGAGAGTTTTGGAAAGGTGCTCGAGGATGGAGTGGGAGATAAGGCACGCGCCCTCATTATCGTAGGCGGAGACCACTATGCAGACCGGCCTTGGTGTCGATGGGAGATCGGACGGTTCATGAAACCCGATCAGGTGCTCCTCGACCCCGCGGATGAGAAGGGAGGACATATCCAGGTGTATCACCCAGTGATGGTGCTGGACACGATGGAGGGTCACCGGATGACCCGGGTCATACCCGAACTGGGTCAAGTCCCAAGCATGCGCTGGGCGCCCGGAATGGAAATGCTGGCATTCAGCGTGCTTATGCGGGAGGTGTTCTTCGGCGCGCGGAATGTGCTGGCGGCAAGATTGAGAGCAAACAGCACCCTTCCTGGCCCCGTTTTGAACCGCCTGCCTGGACCCGTAGTCTTGCAGCGTCTCTTGAATCAGCCGTCGTATGCACCCACTGCCGGCAGGGAAGGTATTCATGTGAGCTATCCCGGCAACGGACTTCCTTTGATGGAGTTGCGTCTTCTGGAGGAAATCTTTCAGAACGTCCGGCTCACTGCTTTCCGGGATGTCGAACACAATTTGCCAGAGTCGATGCAGGCAGAGTTGGCCGCGCGCCGTCGTCCCTTGGACCGAAAGGTGCTCGCCATCTCCTTTGCAGTCTCTCCACAGCTAGCGGAGCTGGGATATCTGCGGCAGCATTTGGAAGAGGCCATCATTTACCTGTTGCGACCTTTGCTGCGGTTGGGGATGGATTTGCTGTATGGAGGTCTCCCGCCGAAGCGGGATAATGCTGATCGATCAAAGACGTCTCCTGACCTTTCCGCCGGGCGGAACATGACTCTTACTCTCATGCACCTGCTGAATGATGAGCGGAGCGCCGGCGAAACTATCAACGACACCGGGGACAGCCTTGCTCAGCCGCGGCCGTCGCGTCTCTATAATCCCTCTCCATGGCCTGTTTCTAATTCGATAACGCCCGAGGATGAAGCGGCTTGGATTAATACCTGCAGCATTTTGCGCGTCTCGCCGGAACATGCCGGATTACCCGGACCGCTGCCGGACAAGGAGCGGGAACCACGACGTTATCTGACATTCCAGGCGGTGGTCCTTAGCTACATGCGGCGCCTGCTGGCTCAAGGGTTTAAATGTCCGGTACCCGGCGAACCGGACCGTGACGTCAGGCCCGCTGCGTTCGTCTTTATGGGCGGAAAGACAGCAGATTTTTACGGCAGCATGCCGGGAATCATGGAGGAATTCCTCCGTGCAGCGCAACAAAAGCTTCCGATCTACCTGTTGGGAGGCGTCGGCGGAGCGGCAGGTGCCATCGCGGATGCTCTGACGTCGAGTAGCCACACGAGGCCCCCTGCGTTCACCACGGCATTCTATGCCAAAACTCCGAATTACCGGACGCTCCTCGAAGGAATTGGCGCAATGAAAGCGAATAAATTGTCGAGGCCGTGGGAAGCATTTGGGGAGCTGTGGAAGATCGTCCAAGAGGGTCGTAAAGATGGGGGTTCAATGCTGCTGCGGAACGGATTGACTATCCTGGAAAACCGGGAGTTGATGACGACCACTGACACACTCGATGCCGTGCATTTGGTGTGGGAAGGTTTAAGTCGTCTCTTTCTTGAACCAGCAGCGCCGAATCAGGCCGCAAGAAATAAATGAAATCCTCAAGACCCCGTCTCGTCTGGCCGTACCTTGAGCGCCTTATTTTCGCCATCAAAAGGTACGAGAAAACCTGTGCAACACAGCAGAAGGAATCTCCCGATGCCGTCCCGGCCCATATCCTCTGGGTTGAACTTGCCACACGAATCACGACACAACCTCTCCACTATCGATCCGGAGAGGAAGAGACAGCCGCGGAGAGCGTTTACATGCTTTTTCCGAAGACGCGGGAGCTCATGGAACAGCATCCGGACGCGAAAAGATTTTGTGAGATCGCACTGAAATTGCTGAACGGCAGCCTGCGACCGTACACGGCTCGCTGGCATCGGTGGATGACCGAGGTCCAGGAAGACGTTGGCAGCCCGAAACTCAGGTTCCGGGACGAACTCGCACGCAGGATGTTTCGGGCAGAACTGCGCAAACTGCAGCCCCTCCTTCTGGGTTATGAGGCAGCATTCAAAGCCCTGTCTGAAGGCTCCGAGGTAAAACCTGAGTGGCTGGGGCCTGATGAGGCCGCGACCGCTGAATTGCTGGAAAAATGGGAAAGCGCCGGCAAGAAAGCCGATCTGGTAGAGAAACCGCTGGAAGCCGGAATCGGTCCCCAAGTGACAGTGTGGAAAGGGTTCCCAAACGCCGTCTCCACGGCAGACATTGACAAGAAAGAGCAGGAATTCATCTTTGCCCGGCGCAAAATTGGCGATCCGCAAAATCAGTCTGCCGCTGGCGCAAAGCTTTGTGATGCAATCGGCCTTGCGTTGTCCGGAGGCGGCATCCGCTCGGCGACAGTGTGTCTCGGCGTCGTGCAGGTACTCGCACGGATGAAGCTTCTAGCAGAAATCGATTATGTTTCCACTGTCTCCGGCGGCGGCTACTTCGGCAGCTTTCTGAGTTCTTGTCTGGGCCCCGATCAAACGCGGAAACCGTCTGTCACGAAGGAATCCATCGACCGGCTCATCGCGGAAACTTTTGAACCTGATAACCGCGGCGGGGAAGCCGCTCCGGTCCGCCACCTTCGTAACAATAGCAAATATCTGTTACGTGGCGGACTCTGGGGCAAGCTGAAAATCGCCGGCCTGATGGCCTCCGGACTAATCACGAACCTGTTCGTAATCCTTCCGGTGCCGCTCCTCACGGTAATACTCATTTGGGGACTTAACATTCTTGGATTCTGGGGTGACGAAATGCTTAAGGAGAAGGCGCGGCCATCTGCGCCGCTGGATACTCCGGTCGGGTGGATTCTCAAGGTGGTGTTTTGGATCCTCTTCTTTTTCTGGATCTGCCTGCCGGCGATTCGGAAAAAGACTCTGGGACAACCGCCTGACTCGAAAGCCGCCAGATTTCGCGGATTCTGGACGGTTGCCACCCTTGTTCTTGCGCTCGCTCTGGTCGTGGTCGGCGTCTTGTTTTCGCTACCAGCGGTCTTTCGTGGCTATGCCGCGCTCAAGCGACATCTGAATCACTTCGACGGCTCTCTGTCGCACATTCTTTCGGAGAACGTTCTAGTCGCGTTGCTAGGCGCTCTTCCGTTCCTCTTCGGAGCGGGAGCGGGGTTCTTTAAACGGCCATGGATTCGCAGTCTCCTGGCCCGGCTCTTCGTTATTAGTGGACCCGTTTTCTATGGATGGGTGATTCTTTTTGTCGGCGCGAAAATCGGACTCGCCGCCGGCAACGCCGAGTGGCAATGGTGGTGGGTCGTCATCGCGACAGCACTGTGGCTACTGTGGAGCTGGCTCTTCGTCGACATCAATACCCTCGGACCTCACGGATACTACCGCGACCGGCTCTGCGAATGCTATCTCGCCTATCGGGGGGAAAACGAACTTAGGTGGTGGCAGACCGCAATTCGACGATTTTGGGGCGGACGCAAGAAGTCAGCTGATAAAAGCAAGGTGCCTGAAACATCCGAGGCTGCGGTTGAAAGGATTGGCGTACGTCAGCGGCTGCCTCTCACTAGAATGCGCAGCCCTGGTGCAGCACCGTATCACCTGCTCAATACCGTTGTGAACCTCCCCGCGAGCGCGAACCCCGAGCTTCGTGGGCGAAACGGCGACTTCTTCGTCCTGAGCCCCTTCTTCTGCGGATCACCGATCTGCGGTTACGTGGACACTTCTTTTGTCGAACGCAGCGATCCGCATATTGATCTTGGGACTGCGATGGCAATCTCCGGCGCCGCCGCATCCACGAACATGGGATGGCGGACGCTGCCAAATTTTCGTTTCCTCATGGCGGTTTTCAATGTGCGGCTTGGCTACTGGCTTCCCAGCGTCCGGCATTTGGACAAAGGGGCGGCTCGCGGTGTCGGACCTGCATATTTCCTGGCGGAAATCACGGGACGGATTCAGGAAAACATGAAGTATCTCAACATTTCCGACGGCGGACATATTGAGAATCTCGGCGTTTACGAGCTTCTGCGGCGTCGGTGTAAGTTCATCATCTGCGTGCATGGCGGCGCCGACCTGAGAACCGAAGGCAGCGATCTGCAGCGTCTCGAACGCTATGCCTTGATCGATCTTGGCATCAAACTCGAATACAACCTCGCGGACCTTCAACCGAACAAGGAAAGGATGTGCCGTGCCTACGCCACTCTTATTAAGATACTTTACAGCCCAGACAAACCCAAGTCCGAAGAGATAGGATGGATGATCTATCTGAAGCCCGCGATCACCGGAGCGGAGCCTCAGTACGTGCTGGATTACAGGTACCGCAACGCCAGCTTTCCGCACGAAGGAATTTTGGATCAGATCTTTGAAGAAGAACAATTCGAGGGTTACCGGGCTGTGGGCGAGTGCGCCGCCGAGAGCCTGTTCCGCTCGGAAATCGTGGGCGATACACATACACCACCGAAAACGGTGCGCGCCTGGTTTCAGAAGCTCGCGGATAGCCTCCTACCGGACAACGACGCGGCATTCTTGCCGAGAAATCCTAGTCAGGCGCCGGAGACCACGGAGACTGCGGCGGCTGCAATTGAGGCAGGAATTGACGAGTAGAGGAAACAACGCGAGGCGTTTTTTCTTGTGGATCGTGGCTGTCGGACTGCACGAAACCTTACGCAAGTAGGTTAAATTCCAACAAAGGGGATAAGCGAGTCTCAGTTCCGATTCCGATTATTAGGGACAGTCTGGGCGGCACCTCTTCTTCACACGTTAAGGGACAACAAACCTGCGGCCCTAGACGTGCAGCAACGCCTTCACGGGCAAGGTTACGACCCGTCGCAACTCTTCCTGGATAGCGACGCAGAGGCGGGTATTCTCGCAGGTTCAAAATGGGAGCAGGTGCTTTGATGCTCTGCGGCCACTTGGTCGACGGGGCATTCCTGGAGCAGCACCGGGAAGACCTCTTTGCCCGTCATTTTGGCGAACACCAATTCGGCGAAGCACCACTTGGACGCCTGGGGCGCCTTGGACAGCCGGCACCTGGGGCCCCGGGATGATTTCCTCTGGCCACCCAAGGACGAGGACCCTTGCCCCTTCCCTGGCCTGCCGGCCTTCGACGAACGGCTGGCGGCGGTCTACTTCGGGCGCGAACCGGAAACGCAAACACTCCTGGAAGAGCTAAGGAGAATGCGGGCGAACGGTGAACCGCGCCTGTTGATGATCGTGGGGGGGTCGGGCAGTGGAAAATCTTCGCTCCTCAAAGCGGGGGTTTTGCCGCGCTTGAAACACAAGGCCGTCGACACCGAATGGGTCGTCTTGCCCACGCTGCGTTATGGTGAACAAGCCAACGAGCAGCGGACAATCTTCGATCAACTGGCCGTGAATGTGGCGGAGTTGTTTCCCAAAGATTCGAAAAGCATCCCCGATTGGAAGCACCTGCGCACCCAGCTTATTAGCGACGATGTAAAGCAGGCGGTGAAGGTTTTTCTTGAGACCTTGCAAGACCTCACCCTTGCCCGCAACCGCCCGGATGCGACGGTGCTCATCGCCATCGATCAGTTCGAAGAGCTGCTGGCGCCCGCGGCCGGTCAGATGGCCGAAAAGCTCCTGCGGTTTCTCAGGCAACTGCTCAATTGCTGCAATGGCCAACTGCTGGTGATCGGGACCATGCGATCCGATCACTTGGATCTTTACGAGCAATCCCCCGACGCCCTGCGGGCCCCCTTCTTCCGTCCTTGGCGGCTGGGGCTCTTCCCGCCCGAGCGGATCGAAGACGTGATCCGCAAGCCGGCGAAGCGCGCCGGCCTAGAGATCACGGATGAATTGGTGGAAAGGCTCAAGCACGACACGCCCACGGCCGAAGCGCTGCCCTTGCTGGCGTTTACGCTGGAAAAGCTCTACCGAGGCTATGCGAGCGATGGGAGACTGGAGCTTCGGGATTATGAGTCTCTCGGTGGAATGGAGGGCTCCATCCAAAAGTGCGTCGAGCGTATTGTACCCCCCAATTCACTCCCGGCCAGTGAAGCTGCGGCGTTGCGACTTACGTTCGTGAAGCACCTTGCTCAAGTTAACGACAAAGGTGAAGTGGTGCGCCTGACGGCCCGCTGGGATGACCTGCCTGCGCCTGCGAAGCCCATTCTGGAGAAGTTTGTTAACGAGCGGCTGCTCATCAGGTCCGGGAACCAAGACGAAGGTAAACCAGGGCAGGGATCGGTAAGCGTCGAAGTTGCCCACGAGGCGATGTTTCGTTGCTGGAATGACCTCAAGGGATGGCTCCGCACTTCAGCGGACATCCTGCGCTGGCGTCGGGATGTGCGTCGCGATCAAGCGAACGACCCCAAGTGGACCGGTCTGCGACCTGCCCAACTTGCCGTCGCTCGTGATTGGCCGAAGAGGCGCCGGGACGAACTTACTGCGGAAGAAATAGATTGGATTAATCATGGTATTCGATGGGAATGGATTCGTCGTGGCATCGTGGCAACCGTGGTGCTCGTGATCGCGTTTTTTGGAATAACAGCGTGGTGGCAAAGGAACGAGGCTAAACGGCAGGAAGCAATCGCGCAGGAGAATGCTAACAAAGAGAGAATTGCGCGTACAGCGGCTGAACAGCAGGCGCAAATTGCCAACGTGCAACGTCTGGCTGCTCAGTCTTCCGCCCTTCTAAGGGAGTACCCTCAACGCAGTTTATTGCTGGCCGTGGAGGCGGTGACGAATGCGCAAAAACTTCAAGGACTTCGACCCGCGGTCGCCGAGCAGTCGTTACGAGACGCGCTTGGCACAATCGGGGGTCAACCGCTCGGCCAGAGCAAAACGGCTATAGAGGCTTTGGCCATTAGCCCCGATGGCCGCTGGCTGGCCACCGGCAGCGCGGACCAGACCGCGCGCCTGTGGGACTTGAAGGCCCGGGACCCGGCCGCTAACCCCCTCGTGCTGCGGGGCCATGAGGACGCGGTCTATACGGTGGCCTTCAGCCCCGATGGCCGCTGGTTGGCCACCGGCAGCCGGGACCACACCGCGCGCCTCTGGGACCTGAAGGCCCAGGATCCGGCGGCCAACCCCCTCGTACTGCGGAGCCGTGAGAACGCGGTCGGGGCGGTGGCCTTCAGCCCCGATGGCCATTGGCTGGCCACCAACAGCGAGGACCAGACCGCGCGCCTCTGGGACTTGAAGGCCCAGGACCCGGCGGCTAACCCCAGCGTGCTGCGAGGCCATGAGGGCACGGTCTATACGGTGGCCTTCAGCCCCGATGGCCATTGGCTGGTCACCAACAGTGAGGACGAGACCGTGCGCCTCTGGGACGCGAAGGCCCGGGACCCAGCCGCTAGCCCCCGCGTGCTGCGGGGCCATGAGGCCGACGTCACGGCGGTGGCCTTCAGCCCCGATGGCCATTGGCTGGCCACCGGCAGCGAGGACAAGACCGCGCGCCTCTGGGACTTGAAGGCCC
>Ga0074046_10003081_pt1 | contig 14107 bp, 8 predicted proteins | sample BogForMeECP23OM3_FD_94441 | JGI IMG/M metagenome (GOLD analysis project Ga0074046, IMG submission 94441) | Bog forest soil microbial communities from Calvert Island, British Columbia, Canada - Bog Forest MetaG ECP23OM3 | ecosystem: Environmental > Terrestrial > Soil > Wetlands ...
CGAATCGCGAATCGACCAGGACCCTGGCATCTCCCAGGCACTCACGCTCTGGGGGCAGGGCGGCTCGACGGTGATCCGCGGCACCTTGCTCGTCGTCCCGGTTTTGAATTCGGTCCTCTACGTGGAGCCTCTCTACCTCGCTGCTGAGGCGGGAGGCGGCCTGCCCCAATTGAAGCGCGTGATCGTGGCCTACTCGGACCACGTGGTGATGGAGGATACGCTCGACGCGGCGCTGAGCCGGATCTTCAGCGGCACGGTGACCACCAGTGCGGCGCCCGGTCCGACTGCGGGGCCGGCCGCGCAAGCACCCACCAAGGCGCCGGGCGCCACGGCGCTCGATACCCAAGCGCTCATCCGCGAAGCCAACCAGCACTACCAACGCGCCTTGCAGTTGCAACGGCAAGGCGATTGGGCGGGCTACGGCGAGGAGGTGAAGAAGCTCGGCGAATTGCTAAACCGCCTGGCCTCCACACCGCAAGCAGCAGGACCCAAGTAGGGAGCCGAATTGGGGAACTTGCAAGGCTGCGATTGCGTATGTTCCGGTAGAGACGAGTCGAGGAGAATCCCATGAGTACAACCCCCCAGCCCCCGCGTCCCCCCGTTCCGCCGCAACCCGCACGGTCGGGCAACATTGTGGCGATTGCCTTGTTGGTCCTGGCACTGATTATTCTGGTCAGTGGAATCGCGCTTTGGACCGGCTTAAGGTTTCTTTCCCAGAACCTCCGAATGCGAGTCGAGGAGAGGGGGGGCGGCAACAAGGAAGTTTCCATCCATACGCCGGTCGGATCAATCGAAGTTCATCATGATGTCAACGAGGAGAGCTTGGGTTTGCCCATCTACCCCGGCGCAACGCGGGTGAAAGACAAGGACTCAGCAGCAGTAAACCTCGGCTTTGGAGGCGAGGCGAGCGTGCAAGTACTGGCCGCGAAATTCGAAACTTCGGACTCATTGGAAAGAGTCAAGGCCTTTTACAAAGAGCACCTGCGAACTGAAGTCACTAAATTCACCGACCACGGTTCAGACGGAAAAACTACATTCGAGATCAAGAGCCACAACCTGGAAAAGGTCGTGGCCTTAGAAGGCGCGGGGAGTGGGACGCTAATTAAATTGGTCCGGGTATCTTTCGGCAAGAACGAGAGCAACTAACAAACGTAGTACAAGTAACCCTTCCTGTCATTTGTGCGTCAAATTCAAAGGGGTAAACCCGGAAAGTCAGCAGGTAAGTTCCTGGCACAGGTCCCCGAGCTGGGAGACGATGAGTAACGATGATGAGCCGAACTCGGTGGACGCCCACCTTTGCCCTTGATGCCGTGCTAATCGGCACGCTACTGTTAGCTTTCCCGTTGCTCGCGCAGCAGCAAAACCCGGCGCCGGCGGATACGTCTTCACAAGGCCAATCCAAGGCAGCAGAGAAAAGTGGCGACAATAAGGACCCCGCGATCCAGGAACAGAAGAGCCCAGAGAATGACCGCCTTTTCTTTGTCTTGCCGAACTATCTGACAGTGGAGAATGCCAAAAATATCCCACCGCTCACAACGGGGCAGAAACTCAAGCTAGTGGCTCTGGGAACGTTTGATCCTGTTGAGTACCCGTACGTAGGCATTATCGCCCTCATCGATCAGGCTGAAAATACTGATCCCAGCTTCAGACAGGGTGTTCTTGGCTACGCAAAGCGCTTCGGGGCCGCCTACGCCGACACCACAGTCGAGAACTTCATGGTGGGCGCCATCTTACCGTCACTGATCCACCAAGATCCTCGCTACTACCAGTTGGGTAAGGGGGGGTTCTGGCGCCGTGCTGGTTACGCGGCATTGCGGGTCTTCGTCACGCGCACCGACTCCGGGAAGAAACAATTCAACTACTCCGAGCTGGCAGGCAGTGCCATTGCGGCAGCGCTTTCCAACACCTACCATCCGCCTGCGGACCGGAATGCCCTAAACAGCGCCAATATCTGGTTAACGCAGATATGGGGAGATGCGGTGGGGTTTGAAGTGAAAGAATTCTGGCCCGATATTCATCGCAAACTTCACAGGAAGCGGGTGGCTCAGCCATGATGGTCTGCCGTGTGCTCTCATCCTCCCCGAACCAGAACTCACCCTCAAGAGGCATGTTGTAAAACTGAAATGGCGCGGAAGAGTGGTTTCTTGATTTCCGAATCTTATGGTTGGGAGGTTGGGCCTTCGTGTTTTAGGCGGGGCTGTGGCCGTCACCTCTCGACAGCCTCTTAAGAAAGTTGTCGACGGTCTTGGTAAGCTCAAAAAGGGCAGCTCTGATTTCCGGCATTTGGTCCTCGACCTTGGCTAACCGCACCTCGTGCCGGTTCATGGCATCGACTATTCTATTCCAGTCTTGGTCGTGCCGCGCGGCAAGGTCTTCCATCCTATTCTCGAGCCTGACCCAGGCAGTGCCTTGTACTTCTGCAAACTCGGTGAGCCTTTCAAGCTTAGCATCAATGCGGTCCATCCGTCCCTGATGAACCGTCAGAGCCTGTTCCACTTCTTGCAGTGTCATGAATTTAATGCTACCACAATCAGGGCTGATTATCATCCCTTATGAAACGACGTGTTCTCGTCCCGAAATTCGTATTTCGAGTGGTCCAGCAGAGCGGGAACGAGTGACGAGCAGAAGTCAGAAAGTAGGCAGTAAGCAGTCGGCAAAAGCCAGAACGAGGTGTTTCCCCCGCCTACCACAAACCGATCACGAAGGTAGGCAGTAAGCAACCGTCAGAAGGCAGAACGAGGTGTTTCCCCCACCTACCACCTACCACATACCGATCACAACAGACAGCTTTGCTCCCAATGGCGTGCAATAGCTTTTTCCAGCAACCTCTAATCTGCTATCATCATTTTCCCCTGGGGATTCGGAACAAGATGAGGAGGTGCCATGGAATTTGAGCATCGCGTCGCAATTGTAACGGGTGGCACAGGCGCATTAGGAAGTTCCGTGGCTTTGGACCTATTACGGTCTGGCGCCCGCGTCGTGGTTACATACCGGTCCGAGAAGGAATGGGCCGCACTGGAAGGCCGGGCAGGCGAACGCCGTGGGAATCTCACCGGCGCGAAAGTGGATCTGATGCAAGCCTCTGAAGTCGAACGCCTGGTGGCAGATGTCTTGTCGAAGTGGCAGCGCGTCGATCACCTCGTCGCCGTGGCGGGCGGCTTCGCGGCCGGCAAGAGCTTCGAGACCGATGACAAGACCTGGGACCACATGTTCAACCTGAACCTCCGCTCCCTCATTTTCTGTTTACGTTGCATTGTCCCGGTCATGATTCGTCAAAACTTCGGCAGAATCGTGACAGTCTCGAGCGGATCAATCCTGCGCGGAGGCGGCGCCGGCATTGCCGCATATGCTGTTTCCAAAGGGGCGGTTCGCCAGCTCAGCGAAATCCTTGCGGACGAACTGAAGGCCTACGACATCCACGTTCACTGTATCCTGCCGGGAACAATGGATACGGAGGCCAATCGCCTCGCCATGCCCAAGGCGGACTTCTCCAAGTGGGTGAAGACCGAGGAGGTGGCGCGCCTTGTCCACTTTCTCCTCAGCGACGACTCCCGAGCCGTGCGCTCCGTCGTTGTGCCCGTGCTCGGGTAAAGGACAACTCTCATGCTCATCCTTCACGCCGGATTCTGGGAAAGTTCATTGCTGCTTTGGGGCGAGGTTCCTGCTGGGGGGACAAGCTCACGGGCGAAACGTCGTCGGCCAAAGGCGGAGACGCCCCCCACCGACCCTCTGCCCTACGGCGCCGGAAAAGGAGCATTACTCGAGGCCTTGCGCGAAACAGGCTACGAATACAAGCTACACCACAAGGACCTCAAAGAGTCAGTTGCCTGGCTGCCCACGCTGAATGGGCGACCGCTGGCCTCGAGCCCGCTGGTGTCAGAGGAGTCCCAGCCGTCCGAGGCGGCGAACTTGCATCCTTGGGCTGTTACCGTCCTGCCACTGGATACCGAGTGCAGCCTCTCGCTGCTCATCGCCTGCCTCAATAAGACCGTTTTGAAACCCGGGGTGGTCATCGGAAGCGACCTGGCTTACTGGGCTATCGCTATGCGTTTTGCCGGCGCGCTGGTAGCCCGGCAACAGTTCTTGCCGGGTGTCGAGAAGGCGAACGGCAGCTATCGCGCCTGCTGGAAGCCTGTTATCACCGGACCGGATGTCGAGCGCTCGAGAAAGCTTGCGGAGGCCATGCCCGCTGCGGCGCGGGCGCTAACCTCCGCGCTGGGACCGCCGCCTGAGACGCCTCGTCGGGCAGTGCTTTCAAGGTTTGTTGATAATGTGGTGGACTACCTGGTTCGTTTCTCGGGTTACTCGGTTCCTCCCTCACGATTGTCCGAGGGTATGCGGTCCGCCAGGCCGCCCGGCCTGGAGAGCGTTCACGACCAGTGGCTCGCTGCGCTCCGCTCCTGGAACCCGGCCCTGGAGGGCGACGAAGGGACTCTCGAGCAATTCGCCACCCAGGTGCGCGAATGGCAACGCCCGGTGTTGGCGCCGACGCGCTCGCCCTTCCGGCTCTGCCTCCGGCTGGAGGAACCGCGCGAAGAGGATGGCAAGGCGCAGGAGGCACAAGAGGGCCAAGGGAATTGGTATGTCCGCTACCTGTTGCAAGCGGCGGACGACCCCAGCCTGCAAATCCCGGTGAAGGAAGCCTGGAGCGCCCGTGGGAGCGAGTCGGCGCTACTCAAACAAGGCGGATTCAAGACACGCGAATATGTATTGTTATCTCTCGGGCAAGCCTCAGGGCTCTGCCCGCGCATTGAAGCCAGCCTCCGCGCGGCTCGCCCCGAAGGCTACGAGCTTGATGCCACTGGGGCCTACGAATTCCTGACTGAAAAGGCGATGGCGCTCGAGCAGAGCGGTTTCGGCGTTCTGTTGCCGGCTTGGTGGACGCGCCAAGGCACCAAAGTGCGGCTGAGCGCTCGCCTGCATGTTAAGAGTCCTGCCCTGCAAGGTGGTGGAGGACTTTCCCTGGAAGATTTGATGGATTTTCAGTGGCAGGTAGCGCTGGGCAACGAGCAGCTTTCCTTTGAGGAGCTCCAGGCCCTGGCGAAACTCAAAGCTCCCTTGGTAAAGGTTCGGGGCCAATGGGTGCAATTGAGCGCCGAGGAAATCCAGGCGGCATTGGATTTCTGGAAATCCAAGGCGGCGCATGCGATGACGGCGCGAGAGGTCCTTAAAACGGCTATGGGCGCTGTGCCAATGCCGGTGAATTGCGACGAAGTTACGGCCACCGGTTGGATGGGCGACCTGCTGGCCCAACTCAGCGGGCGCGCCACCCTCGAGCCGCTACCCACTCCGGAGGGGTTCGATGGAGTGTTGCGTCCTTATCAGGTGCGCGGTCTATCGTGGCTTGCCTTCCTCCGGCGATGGGGGTTGGGGGCTTGCTTGGCCGACGACATGGGTTTGGGAAAAACGATTCAGACCTTGGCGCTCTTGGAGCGGGAGGCGCGTTCGAACGGTCAATACCCCGTGCTGCTGATCTGCCCCATGTCGGTTGTAGGGAACTGGCACAAGGAGGCCGAGCGCTTCACTCCGAGGCTCCGCGTGATGGTCCACCACGGCACCAGCCGCGCCAAGGGCGAGTCTTTCAAGGAGGAAGCCGAGAAGTCCGACCTTGTGATCTCGAGTTACGCGCTGCTGCAACGCGACCTGGGAATTCTGCAGGAGGTTCCTTGGGCCGGCGTGGTGTTGGACGAAGCGCAAAACATCAAGAACCCGGAAACCAAGCAGTCACGCGCCGCGCGCACTCTCAAAGCGGATTATCGCATCGCGCTGACGGGCACCCCGGTGGAAAACAACGTCGGTGACCTGTGGTCCATCATGGAGTTTCTCAATCCCGGATTGTTGGGCTCGCAGGCCGAATTCAAGAAGACGTTCTTCATTCCCATTCAGGCGCAGCGTGACCCGGAGGCAGTGAAGCGCTTGCATCAGCTTACCGGGCCGTTTATCTTGCGGCGCCTGAAAACGGACAAGGCCATCATTACGGACCTGCCGGAAAAGATGGAAATGAAGGTCTTCTGCACCCTGACCAAAGAGCAGGGTTCGCTTTATGCCGCCGTGGTAGAAGAAGCCACGCAAGCCCTGGAGTCCGCCGAGGGGATCAAGCGGAAGGGCGTGGTGTTGGCTACGCTCTCCAAGCTCAAACAAGTTTGTAACCACCCGGCGCAGTTTTTGGGCGACAATTCTCCCCTCCCGGACCGCTCCGGAAAGCTGGCGCGTTTGGTCGAGATGGTGGAGGAAATGCTCGCGGCGGGAGACCGAGCGCTCATCTTCACCCAGTTCGCGGAGATGGGTGAGATACTCAAGCGTCATCTCCAGGAGACGTTTGGACAGGAAACGCTCTTCCTGCACGGAGGCGTGCCCCAACAACAGCGGGATGTGATGGTCGACCGTTTCCAGAATCATCCGGAAGCGCCCAACCTCTTCATCCTTTCGCTGAAAGCGGGCGGGACCGGCCTGAACCTGACGCGCGCCACCCACGTCTTTCACTTTGACCGCTGGTGGAACCCTGCCGTAGAAAACCAAGCCACCGACCGTGCCTTTCGCATCGGCCAGTCGCGCCGGGTTCAGGTTCACAAATTTCTCTGCGTGGGAACGCTGGAAGAGAAAATTGACGAGATGATCGAGCGCAAGAAAGAGATTGCCGCGGGTGTGGTTGGGGCGGGCGAGAGTTGGCTGACGGAGCTTTCGACGGCAGAACTCAAGGAAATCTTTGCGCTCCGCAAGGAGGCGCTGGAGGCATAGCATGAGCCGGTGGGATTATTACGGCGGGTACTTTCCTCCCTCGATTCCCCGCAAAGCCAAGGGAGGCATCCGGGCTCATTCCAAACGGGGCTCGTTTGGGGAGACTTGGTGGGCGAAGCGCTGGATTGCAGTGCTGGAGAGCTTTCAAATCGGCGCACGGTTGAACCGAGGACGTTCCTACGCCCGCAGCGGCCAGGTCCTTTCCATCGAAATCGAAAAGGGCATGGTTCGGGCCAAGGTCCAAGGCTCCCGGCCTCGTCCTTATGCGGTGACGATCAAGGTGAAGCCTCTGACCGCCGGCGAGTGGAAAAAGCTGGCAGGGATGCTCTCGCAGCAGGCCATCTTTGCCGCGCAACTGTTAGCGGGCCAAATGCCGCAGGAGATTGAGCAGGCGTTTCAAAAGGCCGGGCTCTCGCTCTTTCCCAACAAGCAGAAGGATCTGGAGACCGATTGCTCCTGTCCTGACTGGTCAAACCCTTGCAAACACATTGCTGCCGTCTATTACTTGCTGGGTGAGGAATTTGAGCGCGATCCCTTTCTCATCTTCAAGATGCGAGGAATGACTCAGGAAGAGCTCGTCGCGGCTTTGGGCGAGAGTCATGGCGAGGCCACGAAGAAGACGGGGAAAGGCGGTGTCTCTGATTCTGAGCCCTCTAAGGAGAATTCAGGGCAGCCAGAACCCCTCGCCCCCGCCGATCCCCACTTTTGGACTTTCGGTAAGGTCCCGGAAGAGGTTTGGAGCGAGGTCCAGCTCCACCAACCCGGCGCAGCGTTGCTCAAGCGATTGGGGAATTTCCCTTTTTGGCGAGGCAAGGTGGGCCCCGTTGACGCTCTCGAGCCTACTTACACTGCGGCCTCGCCGCGAGGCACGCGACTTCTTCTGGGCGAGCGGGAGTTTGAGTGAGGACGGCGCGGCACGGCCGCAACCAAAGACCAGGTTTTCATTGCCAATCGGTGATCGGTGATTGGTGATTGCCCCGCCGCGGCGGGGCAATCGACAATCGGAAATCGCCAATTGCAAATCGCCAATTCCCGCCACCCTCGGCCAAGCGACGATCGCAGAAATTCTTCGCAAAAAACGAAGAAGTTTGGAACTACTGCTACAGCGCGGCTGGTGGCCGCAACCAAAAGCAGATTCTTCTCCCGCAAGGCGGGATCAGAATGACATGTCATCCTGAGCGTGTATAGCCGAAGAACGCTATCCGTGGCATCAGAAACGGAGCGCATCGCAAAGTGGGTCTCCCTCTCCCAAGGGGAAAGGGTGGATCGCGACGGCGCTTTGACCAGCCGTCGCGGGCCGGGTGAGGGGTTAGTTGCGGGGCGAGGACGGATCAGAGAGGCTCGGCCCAAGCTGCTCAATGGAAACGAGTAACGCGTCGAGTTTCTGGAGAGCGCAGCGAAGAATCTGCTTTCCTTCGCGCCGCGCGATGAAGTTGGCGCCCAGTGCCACAGATCATCATGCTGTCTGGTCCGCAACGCTAGTCGAACCGGCGGACCGCTGGCCGTTCCCCCCTTTTCTCTTCAGTTGGCAAATAAACTTGACTCTCGCGGCTAACCGTTTCACACTGGCATAGTCTAACTATGTCAGGAGGTGATCGCTTGCACCAAGATGAGATTCCGCCCGGAACGCTCTATCTGCTGATTCTCAGAACCCTCGCCCGCGGAGGTGAAATGCACGGCTATGAGATCGCCAACTCCATCCAGCAGATTTCCGAGGATGTGCTACGAGTTGAGGAAGGGTCGTTGTACCCGGCGTTGCAGAGGATGCTGATCAAAGGCTGGGTGACGGCGAAGTGGGGCACGACCGCCGCGAATCGCCGCGCCCGCTACTACCGGCTCACGCCGGCGGGCGGGAAGCAGTTGGAGGCCGAGGTCTCGCAATTTGATCGCGTGATGCAAGCCATCACCCGCGTTATTCAGACGGCATGAGGGGAAGACTGCCATGAACTGGTTCATTGAACTCGGAAGACGGCTCTTCATGCTGTTCCGCCGCAGTCAATTCGACCGCGACCTGGAAGAAGAGATGCGCCTGCACCGGGATCTGAGGGAGCAGGAACGGATCGAAGCGGGCGTTGCGCCTGAAGAAGCGCGGTATGCAGCGCGCCGGAGATTCGGGAACGAAATCGTTTTGAGAGAGGAGAGCCGGGACATGTGGGGATGGAATTCGGTCGAAAGGCTGATCCAAGATGTGCGCTACGGTTTGAGGCAACTTCGCCGCAGCCCCGGATTCACTGCCGTCGCGGTGCTCACCCTCGCCCTGGGCATTGGCGCGAACACGGCCATCTTCAGCCTGCTGAACGCCATCATGCTCCGGGAGTTGCCGGTCCAGAACCCGGAACAATTGGTGCTGTTTGGAAAGGCAAGAGCGGCCGGGAGCACCGACGATTTCGCTAGCACGGAGCTCTATTCCTATCCCTTTTATCGCGAAATGCGACAGAAGAACCAAGTCTTCTCCGACGTGAGCGCCATTCTGAGCATACTGTTTACCAAGATGCACGGTGCGGTTGGGGGAAGCGCTGAACTGGAACCGATGGATGTCCAGTTGGTTTCGGGTAGTTATTTTTCCTTTCTGGGCGTGAAGCCGATTCTGGGGCGCTCGTTCACGGAGGCTGAGGATGAGCCCGCCGGCGGTCACCCGGTGGCCATTGTCAGTTACTCCTGGTGGAATCGGCGCTTTGCGCGCGACCCTGCCATCGTCGGCAAAACGGTGACCCTCGGATCGATGGTTTACACCATCATCGGCATCACCCCCCCGAGGTTCTTTGGCGCTGCGGTAGGCCAATCGCCCGATCTATGGATTCCACTGTCTATGGAAAAGCAAGTTTCGCCCGGCTGGAACGGGCTAGACGATAAATGGTTCGCGTCGCTCTACATCCTCGGTCGACTCAAGACAGGGGTCAGCATCGGGCAGGCTCAAGCCAATGTCAACCTGCTCGCCAGGCAGATCTGGCATGAGTATGCGGGTCCCGTCCTCACGAAGAGACAGCAGGAAGACCTCCAGCACGCTCAGATCGAACTTACCTCGGCGGCACGCGGACTTCCCCGCATCCGCTACGGGGCTTCATTGCCTTTGCAAATCCTGATGGCCGTGGTAGGCCTGGTTTTGCTTATCGACTGCGCCAATATTGCCAACCTCTTGCTGGCGCGCGCCACGGCCCGCCAGCGGGAGATAGCCGTGCGTATGTCGTTGGGCGCTGGCAGGGCGCGCCTGATCCGGCAAATGCTTACCGAAAACTTGCTGCTGGCCCTGTCTGGCGGCGCGTTGGGGGTCGCGTTTGCCTGGTGGGCCAGTAACGGGCTTCTGGCAATGGTTCCCCATGGCACCGAGCCTTTGCCCTTGGACGTGGCACCCGACGCTCGCGTGCTTGTGTTCACTTTCATCGTCTCACTTGCCACCGCACTCCTCTTCGGGACTGCTCCGGCGCTACGCGCCACCCGGATCGACTTGAGCCCTTCGCTCAAGGAAGGAAGAGGCGCGGTTTCGGTAGCCAGCCGCAGCCCACTGGCCAAAGCGTTGATCGTTTCACAGGTGGCGCTCTCACTCGTGCTCCTGATCGGGGCCGGGCTCTTCCTTCGCACCCTCGTGAACCTCGCCAACGTGGACACTGGATTCAACAAGGAAAACCTTCTTCTATTTGGGATAGATCCGCCTTCGGTGGGCTATAAGGAGGATTTGCACCTGGTGAGCTTATATCAGCAAATCGAGCAGCGGGTGAGCGTGCTGCCCGGCGTGCGCGCTGCCAGCATTTCCTTTTTCACTTTCGACCAGGGTGAGTGGACCGATTCGGTTTCGGTCATAGGGCGCACCCCGACGCCCGAAGATGACATGGCGGCCACGCATAACGTGGTCGGCCCAGGCTACTTCGCAACGATGGGAATTCCCCTCTTGGTCGGTCGCGTGTTCGCCCCCCAGGATACCGCGGCTTCGCCCAAAGTTGCCGTCATCAATGAAACTTTTGCGCGGTGGTACCTCCCTGGCGGTTCGCCGATTGGGCGACACTTCGGTCTCGGAGGTGATCCTAGACACAGCAACGACATCGAAGTGGTCGGAGTAGTGAAAGACGCTAAGTACCAGGACTTGCGCGAACGACCGTTTCCGGCAGCGTATTACCCGTACACCCAGCGCGTTCAATACCTGAATGATTTCGAGGTCCGCTACTCGGGTAAATCTCAGGCGATCATCTCGGAGGTCCGCCACGCCATCGGCCAGGTGGACCACAGCCTCCCTGTCGCTTATCAGGGTACCATGGTCGAGCAGGTCAATCGTTCCATGGCGGGTCAAACCTTGATCGCGCGGCTTTCCACCTTCTTCGGCTTGCTCGCGGCCTTTCTGGCCGGCATCGGCATCTACGGACTCATGTCCTATGCCGTTGCGCGGCGGACGAATGAAATCGGTATCCGTATGGCGCTGGGGGCGGAACGGTCCGGCGTACTGTGGATGGTGATGCGCGAGAGCTTGATGTTGGTCGCCGCTGGCGTGGTGATAGGAATTCCGGCGGCACTGGCAGCCACGCGCCTGGTTTCGAGCGTGTTGTATGGCCTCAAGGCGACTGATCCCACGACCATCACGGTCTCCGCGCTGGCGATGATCCCCGTCGCGGCCCTGGCCGGTTACCTGCCCGCCCGCCGCGCGAGCAAGGTCGATCCCATGGTGGCGCTACGGCACGAGTGAGGAGTGACCCGCCGTGGCGGGGCGAGTGACAAGCGAAAGAAAAGAAGTCAGGAGTCGGGAGTCAGAAGCCAGCATTTAAAAGAGGAGGGGGACAAGTCTCAATATGACGGCGGGAGAGTTGTGGAGGCGGCTGAGATTTTTCTTCTGGCGAGGGCGCTTTTATCGCGACCTGGAAGAAGAGATGCGCCTGCACCGCGAGCTGAGGGAGCAGGAACGGATCGAAGCGGGCGTTACGCCTGAAGAAGCGCGGTATGCGGCGCGCCGGAGATTCGGAAACGACCTCGTGTTGAGAGAGGAGAGTCGCGAGATGTGGGGATGGAACTGGCTTGAGTACTTTGTGCAGGACATCCGTTTCGGTCTGCGGATGTTGGCCCGTAATCCGGGTTTCACAGCCGTGGCGGTGATCACCCTCGCGCTGGGCATCGGCGCGAACACGGCCATCTTCAGCGTGGTGAATGCCGTTTTGCTGAAACCGTTGCCTTATGCCGACCCCGATCATCTGGCGGTCATCTGGGTGACGGAACCCAGCGCGCCTGGAGGCCTGTTTCCCGACACCGGCCCGGACTTTCGGGACTGGCAGGCGATGAACCATAGTTTTGAGGGTATGTCCGCCATCACCGGCGCCGGCGCGACGCTCACCGGTTCCGGCGAGCCACTGCAACTCCGTGGTCTGTCGGTTTCGCCCAACACGTTTCAGCTTCTTGGTGCGCAGCCGCAGCTCGGACGGAGCTTTTCGCCAGACGAGGGGCCGAGCGGCCACAATCACGTGGTCATCTTGAGCTACGGACTGTGGCAGAGCGCCTTCGGAGGACAGAAGAACATCGTGGGAAACAAAGTCACGATGGATGGCGAGGCCTATGACGTGGCGGGCGTCATGCCCAAGGATCTGAGGTTCCCGAGCGTTTGGGTGCGCAATCCGCAATTCTGGACGCCCATAACCATGGACGCGCCGAAATGGAAAACCAATCGCGGGAGCCACTGGTTCTGGGTGCTGGCACGCATGAAGAAGGGCGTCACCCTCAACCAGGCCGCCGCCGAGATGGTAACGATCTCCGCGCGGCTCGCCCAGCAGTACCCGCCGACCAACACCGGAGTGACGGCGCGTGTCAAGAGCCTGCACGAGCAGCTTACCGGCAACGTCAGTGAAGTTCTTTGGGTGCTTTTCGCGGCGGTGGGATTCCTGCTGCTGATTGCCTGCGCGAATGTCGCCAACCTGCTGCTCACCAAATCCGTGGGGCGGCAGCGGGAGATTGCTATTCGACTCGCTGTCGGCGCGGGCGCCCGGCGCCTGGTGCGCCAACTGCTCACCGAGAGCGTGGTGCTATTTCTCCTGGGCGGAGTCGCGGGCTTGGCCGTGGGCGTGGCCGCCCTTCGCCTTCTCCTCCGCGCGGCGCCCACCGGCTACATCCCCGAGGTGATTTCCGTACACCTCGATTCCCGCGTCTTTGCCTTCACCTTCCTTATTGCGTTCGTCACCGGGACGCTCGCCGGGCTCATTCCCGCGCTGCACGCAGCCCGCGTGAGCTTCAGCGAAATGCTCAAGGAGAGCGCTTCTGCCGTGGCGGCGTCTCACGGGCTGGCGCGCGGCCTGCTCACCGCCGGGGAGATCGCCATTGCCCTCGTCATGCTGGTCGGTGCGGGGCTTGCCACTCGGAGCCTGATCCGCTTGCTGGGCGTCCAGCTCGGTTTTGATCCACGCCAGGTGGTGGCGGGACGGATTTCCCTGCCGGATTCGCGCTATCCGAAGGAGCCGCAGCAGAAGGCGTTCTTCCGGGACCTGCTCGGCCGCGTTCAAGCCTTGCCGGGCGTTGTCTCCGCCGGGGCGGCCTCCGAACTGCCGCTCCAGGGAGGCTCCAACGGCCCTGTGGTCATAGAAGGCCAGCCCGCTTCCAAAGACATATGGTCAAGCCCCTTGGTGGAGTCGCGCATCGTCACGCTCAACTACTTCCGGACCATGCGTATTCCACTGCTCAGCGGACGCGACGTGTCAGAGGCGGACACGCCCGAAGAGCCGCTCGTCGCCGTCATCAATGAAACCATGGCACATCGCTTCTGGCCCCATCAGGACGCCGTCGGCAAGCGGTTCAACCACTCTGGCCCAGAGGACAAATGGATCACGGTAATTGGCGTTGTAGGTGACGTTAGGGAAGCCGGCTTGGCCACGCCACCCGTTCCCGCAGCTTATTATCCCGAGTCACAAAACACGTCCTCTGAATTGGTCCTGGTCGTGCGTACCGCCAACGACCCGCAAGGGCAGGCGCCCGCCATCCGCAACGCCCTGCATGGCCTGGATAAAGGCTTGCCGTGGTATGGCGTCCAGACCCTGCCGGAAATGGTTTCGGACTCCTCGCGCGAGAAACGCTTCGTGGCCCTGCTGCTGGCGTTGTTTGCAGCCGTGGCGCTGGCGCTCGCCTCGGTCGGCATTTACGGGGTCGTGTCTTACTCCGTGTCCCAGCGCACGCGGGAGATTGGCATCCGCATGGCGTTCGGCGCCGAGGTCCGCAACGTTCTGGGCATGGTGCTGAGCGAAGGATTGCGCCTGGTTATCGCCGGCGTGGCCGTGGGATTGTTAGGGGCCTGGGCCCTTTCCCGTTACCTCACCAGCATTCTCTACGCCGTGCGCGCCACTGATCTCGCGACTTACATTCTGGCGGCGCTCCTGATGGCTGCCGTCGCGCTCGCGGCCTGCCTCGTTCC
>Ga0074046_10003084_pt1 | contig 14096 bp, 7 predicted proteins | sample BogForMeECP23OM3_FD_94441 | JGI IMG/M metagenome (GOLD analysis project Ga0074046, IMG submission 94441) | Bog forest soil microbial communities from Calvert Island, British Columbia, Canada - Bog Forest MetaG ECP23OM3 | ecosystem: Environmental > Terrestrial > Soil > Wetlands ...
CCGGACCAGCGGTGCAGCAGGACATTGACGTGAATGAGCCGGATCGCTTGGATGTCCAGACGAACAGCAGCTTCAAGGCGGATTTGGAGTAAGCATGATGAACGAGAAGCTGGAGGTGGGCAAAAACGGGGAAGTTTCCCACACGCCCATCATGAGTGAGCGGGAGCGGTTTTCCAAGATCAAGGAAATCCGCGAAATGATCGACGATCCGGATGCCCCGCTGGCACCCATCAAGCGGAAAATAGCCGCCGAGATCGCTACTGCTACGGCAGAGATGATCACGTATAGCGCTGACATAGCGGACAACGCTTTGGATGCCGTGAAAGTGAAGGCGCTGGAGTCTCAGGTCAAGGCGCTCCGCGAACTAGGCAAGGAACTTATGGAGTCCGATGTGCTCAGCAAGAAGGATTTCCTGAATTTCGACGGGAAAAAACTTGCTTATGTATTGGATGAATACCGCCAAGGGGCGGTTGATACCATGAAGAAAATCGGGATTGACGATGGAACTACCCAACAAATCCTGCGCCAGTGGAGGGATTTAATGATGGAACGGGAGTCCCAGATTCGCAAGGTTGTTCAGAAAGATTGGGAAGACAAGGAATAAAGGGGAACACTCATGGGCGTAAGCGGAAATTCAAACGTAGGCAAGTCGTACCAGATGTTCACTATCAGCGAAGACCTGTTGGCGAAAGTTATTGAGGCTGTGCAAGCCGGGGAGAAACAGGCCCGCACCTCGGGCACCATCCAGTCGTTCGAGATATTCTACCACGGCTTCCGCGCCAACCTCTGCTTCGGGCGCATCTATGTCGTCCCGGCATCCATCTGCTCCGACCGCAAGGACTTTCCGACTGCTCTGCTTTATGGCTGCCTCGTGAAGGAATTCGGCGGCGAGGAAATCGGCGACATGATTGAGAAGAAGATCGGCGAGTCCGAGTTCGACGAATACTCGCAGGCGGACTTCGATACGATCAAGGAAAAGCTGTTCGGCGTCGGGGACGGCAAGTTTGAGTCTCTCATTTTGTTCGCCCCGACATGGTGGAACAAGCGGGAGTACATCGCCTTCAAGTTCACGAAGGACGAAACACAGCTTAAGAACTGCCTGCGGCATCAGGTGTTTGCGGCGTATTACGATCCCCGTCTGTCGAGCGCTTTCAACGCCATCATGACGAATGTCAACACGACCAAGCTGGATGTCACGGACATCACGCCAAAGCTGCCCTTCCCCTTCCTCGCCGAGAACCTGCTCACGCAGTATCCCGATCTCCAGAAACAAGCCGGGAACAAGAAGAAGATTTTCCTGAACCACCGCACGGCTGACGCCGTGACCAAGGAAGTGCTCGACCCGCAGGAACTTGACGTGTTTGAGTCCCTCAATCAGGCGCTCAGCGAGGCTCTGGTGCCCAGCACCGAGACGGCGGAGGAAGCCGGGGAAGAGCATCACGACGAGGGCGGATTCGACGTTCCCCGCGTGGCCGCAAAGCGTGTAGAAGAGTGCCCCGGTTGCGGAAAAACACGAACTCTTAATGATGCTGGCATTTGTCGTGAATGCGCAAAATCAAAGAGTGAAGCGCAGAAATCCGCTTCCATCGAAAAAGTCGCCTATGTTGCGCATGTTCCGGGCCACAAGAATTCTGAGGGCGAATCCGCCCCGTGGGTCATTAAGGACCACGACGGCGGGAAAATCCTCTCCAGCCACAAGACCGAAACCGAGGCGAAGTCGCACCTTCAGGACATGCACGCCCACGCCGGGTCGTCTGAGGCGTTCGGCGGCAAGCAAGCTCCGCCTTTCGGCTCCGAAAAGAAGGACGAAAAGGAAGCCTCCGCAGAGACCAAAAAGGAGGCCATGTCGTATGAATCAATGGAGGCGCTTGCTGAATCCCGCCATGAAAAGAAATGCAAGACCTGCCACGCGATCCTTATGGGCAACGAAGCTCGCAGCGACCGCTGCAACAAATGCTTGGACAAGGCCGCCAAGAAATCGAAGGACGCATGTGTGGAGCCAGCGGCGCACGAGACGCCGATCACGAACGTCGGGCCGGGCACCGAAGCAGCCACAGCCCAAGAGGGCATGGTCAAGGCCGTCAAGGAGCATGTCGAAACGCAGGAAGGCGAGCCGCCCATCGGCGTAGCCATCGACGAGACCGGGGTTCCCCGCCGCAAAGAAGAGGAACAGAAGGTCTCTTCCGACAAGGAAGCCGCTATTACCAAGAATCGCAGCCGCACGGGAAAGCGTTACCCCGGCACACACCCGGATGCTAAGCGGCTCCTGCCAGCAAGCTCGCCAAAAAATCTTGGCCAGAGCTACTCTAGAGTTTACAGCGGGGGCTTCGCCGACAAGCACAGTTTTCCGCCTAAGGATGTTCGTGACTATATCAACAAGACCACAACGCCCAATGCGCAGCCGCACCACGCTATGCTCGACCATGCAGCGGAGATCGATGCGGGGAAATGGGGACCGACTCCCACCCTGAAAACCGCTGCACAGCAGATCAAGGCGGACTTCATCGCCGAGCACATCGCTGCGGACTTCGAGGAACCGTACGAGGTTATATCCCCGAAGGCCAAAAAAGCCCGTGACGAGCGCGAGGACAAATTGTCCAAGCTCCGCCCCAAGCAGGCAGATGTTGCACTCGACATCGATTCGATCTGGGCAGAGATCACCGAGGACATGGGACCAGCGCCACTGGTCGATGTTGACGTTCCCGGCGAGACCACGACGCAGCCGGAAGGCAGCAGTGATGGCCGCCCGAACAAGAAGGACGTAGGCGAGTTGCCTGAGGCGTTCAAGAGCGACGAGCCGGAAGACGACAAGGCAATGTCCGATTCCGAAGCTGATGCGCAGGAAGATTCCATGCCAGAGGCGAAACAGGAACACGACGAGCCGGAGTCCGACAAGCCGTGGCAGGTTTCGTCCAGCATGGAAGACTTCGTGAAGGAAGCAGCCGACGAACTGGAGTCCGATGCGCCGAAGTTCGGATGCGACCAGTGCGAGATGCTGATGATCAACGGGATACCGTGCCACGAACTTGGCTGCCCCAACGGGAAGAAGACGTGGGTGCCGGAAAAGGGCTGGGTTCGCTACAATCAGTGCCCGGAATGCGGCTCTGACGTGGAAGAGGGCGAGCCCTGCAACTGCAATGAGTTTCTCGTAGAGGAAGAAGACGTTCACTTGTCCGCTAAGGACGACAAGGAATGCGACAAGGCCAAGAGAGTCGTCAGGGAAGTCAAGGAAGTGGTGAAGAAGGCTGACACAGCGGACAACGCCGTGGACGCCGACAAGGGCGAGGCACCGACCAAGGAAACCGGGGAGTCCCCGACCGTGCAGCACCACAAGGAATACGACAAGCAGCAATCCAAGGGCGCTGGCAGCAAGACGGCTGACACCGCCGACAACCCGTACAACTGGAAGGACGGCGAGGGAGCCCCGGAGGACAAAAAGAACGCCGTCAAAGCGGACACCTCCGGTCCCGACGTGAAGAGCGCCTCCAAGAAGACGGCCAAGCCCTCATGGAAGATGCGTCTACAAGACAGCTATGACGGGGACTTTGAGCAATGGGAGATGTACGACCGGACTTACAACCTAGCTCAGCGCCTTGGTTTTAGAAGCGCCAGAGAAGCGTGGGAAGCCAACCCCGTGATTCAGGGCAGCGTCGATCCCGCCGATTTCAGCGTGGTCGCTGCCGATAAGAGCGCCTCTGCCTTGGGGACTATAACGACGCCAAAACCAAAGAAACCTATTGACAATGTAGGACCGAGCGACGGTCCCACGGGCCAGAAGTTGGCGGATGGCATCCAAAAGGACTTGGCGGAAGCCAAGGCGGAATCCGTCAGTCCCGACACCACGAACAGCAATACGGCTCCCGAAACGACGCCAGCCGAGGACTTGCGCAGCAAGACCGCCACTGGCGAGATGACCCAAGCGGAACTTGACGCCAGCGGGCGCGAAGAATGGCCGCTTCACTATGCTATTGCCGACGCCCTTGGCGGAGTTGTCAGGCCCTTCGACCAGTATCAGGGACCGTATGTTACTTTTGAAGGCAAGGATATCCGTCAAGGTCGTGAACCCTATGCGGTTGCGCCTCGCATGCCGGGTATCGTTCGTCTTTGGATTTCCGTTGATGACGGGGATTTGGGCACCGTGTACAACGAGGAGAACGAAAAGACCTCCCAACCTTTCGATCTCAACAGCCCGCAAGAAGCCATCGCCGCCGCTGAGGAAGTTCTCGGCGGCGAAGAACCGCCCGCTACCAAGACGGCGGACGAGGTTCAGCCGGACGTGGCTGAAGCGAAGTCTGAGACTGTAAGCCCCGACACCGTGGACAATGACATCCATCAGGAAACCAAGTCGGTTTCCGAGGCTGCAAAGGTCGCTGTTGGCCTTAGCCAGCCAGACGAAAAGATCGAAGACGCGGAAGTTGAAATCTCTGCTCAACCGAAGCCGCTTGAGGATCGCCTCCGAGAGCAACACGAGCACGAGATGGAAATGGCAGCATCAAAGAAAGCAACAGACGTTTCTGGCGATATGGCGGAAGCCAAAGCAGAGACAGAGAGCCCCGACACGGTTGACCCGAGCATCAAGCAGGAGACCAAATCGGTCCCGGAAGCCGCTAAGGTTTCGGCGTCCGAAATCCCTGCGGCACAGGGCGAAACGGAAAGCGGCAAACAGCCCGTGTCCAACCTGAGCGACGGAGCACCAGAAGCTTTGGATGTCCCGGCAATTCTCGCATCAGAAAAGACGGCCGACCTCAATGTGCAGGAGCAGGAGGAAGACGCCCTCAACGGCATCTGTCCGCGCTGCGGAGGCAGTGACGCAGAACCCGTGGAAGCCGAAGATGGCAAGCGACTCTACTGCCACGACTGCGGACAGGTCACTTGGACGTTCGGCAAGAACGCAGCGGCGGGCGACAACCTGCCGGAGGAAATCCCGATTGATTTCGGCGCGGGTGACCTCGCAGACATCGTGATGAGCGAAGAACCTGAGGCAGCCGAGGATAAATAAATGGCGAAATTGCTGGCGGGCTGGGGTTATTGGGACGTGACGAAGTATCCCTACGGCGGGGATTTCCGCCGCTCGGGAACGGACTTGGAGATCGTTGAAAATCTGGGTCTGGCAGGGAAGTATCCCAAGAGGGAAACCAAGGTCCGCTTCGCGGACGGTTCCGTAGCTGTCGTGCCCAATCAGGGAATATCCGACGACGGTCAGGTTACCGCTTCCAAGATTGGTGCAGACATGATCCATAGCGACAATGAACTGGGGCAGAAGATGGAGCCCGCGGTTCCCGGTCCCGAAGCGGGTCCGGCGAACGACGAGCTTCACGAGAACTCGCACTCGGAGAACGGGGCTTCCCCCGTGCTCGACGGCGACATTCATGCTCCGGAGCGTGCGAATGTAAACGCCATCCGCGAGGCCATCGAGACGCAGTCCGAGATGGAAGTCGGCAAGCCGATAGCCGAGAAGCAGGAAGAGGTCAAGGCCGAGGATGCTGGCAAATCATTGGAGATCGACACCAAGCCCGGCAAGCAGATCATCATCAACATCGCTTCCAAGAATGACGAGGCAGTTGGCGGTGAAGATCAAAGCAAGGTTACATCAGGTCACGGGGGCGGCATGTTTGGCGGCACTGATTTGGAAGGTCCGGCTCTTGAGTCTTGGGACTATCCGGGCAAGAAGGCAGCCTTTATCAGGTCAGCAGCGGTCAATCCCCACACCGGAGATAAAGCTCACCCAGAGTTTTTCATTCATGATACGAAAGCACCGTTGCGTTGCCCGAAGTGCAAGAGTGCGGATGTGGATCGGAGTGTGACGCTCAAACCCAAGGTTCGTTGCAATGAATGCAAGACGGAATGGACTCCCGGAAAGACCGCTGCCCTCCTTGCCGTGGACGAACTAAAAAAGGCAGGCAAGGAATACCTCAAGCGCATCCGCACCGCCGCTGTCCGGGTATCTCAGGGCGAGGATGCTCAGGGATTCCACATGGTTATCAACCTTGGGGGACGTGAGTACGTTCTTCGCGGGAAAGACGCCGATGATTTTCACCGTGAGTATGCGATGATCCCGAAGCCCGAAATTAAGGTTAACGCTTTGGTGGAAAAGTACATGTGGAAGCTCCAGCCTTACGGAGCGAAGCCCGCAACGCCACCAACGCCACCCAAAGCGAAAGTGCATCAGACCGCTCCCGTGGGCGAGGGAGGCATCCCCGAATGGCTGCGTGGGAAGGAACAGCAGGAACGGAAGCCCGAAGTGAGGCCGGACATCCCGGCATACTTGAGGCGCAAGGAAACGGAGGAGGCCCGAGTCGGCTCCAAGACCGCCGCCTACACGATGCGCTGCCCGTGGTGCGGCGGCGAAGCCAAGAAAGAGACCCATGAGGAAACTTACAAGTGCACGAGATGCCCTTGGCAAGAGCAGCAACGCAAGGCAGCATCGGCGAAGAAGGCGGACGAAGAAGACGGCTACGAGGGTTGGACGAACTGGAGCACGTGGCATGTTGCCCTGCTGATCAACAACACGGAGTCCGTCTACAACACCAAGCGCAATTTGGCCGCCAACGCCCTGAGGAAGGGCATCGGGGTAAAACAACTTGCCGGGCAGTTCAGCCGCCTGTTCCGCAAGCAGGCGCAGGAGACCCAGCAGTTCTACGAAGAGAATGCCCAGAGCGCCCGCGAGGACCGCGGGGAGTTCGAACGCAAGCAGCTTGAGGGCTACGAACCGCAGACCAACGAGGAGAAGCTCAAGCACACGGTTGATAGTCTCTTCTACGGCATCGGGGACATCGAGAGTGGTTGGGAGCAGCCCATGGGCGAGGTCAACTGGGAAGAGATCGCGGAGAGTGCCCTCGAAGACGAGAAGGAAGAGTTGAAGGCACAAGGCAAGCCGATCCCCGAGCCGAAGTCAAAGGACAAGCTGGACCTCACGAAAGAGGACCAGAAGCTCATGCAGGAAATGGGGATTAAAGGCGCTCTCAGTGTGCCCGATCAGCACCAGCTTCGTATCGCAATCGATACTCTCAAGGCACCCGACCCGATGGTGGGCGTCATGGGTGGGATGAACAAGGAACAAGCTTTGGAAGTCTTGGCGAGGCACGGTCTTCGCTGGGATGATGCCGACTATATGGCGGGCGGCAAGGGCGTGAAGAAAGCCGCAAACAAGGAAGCCATGGGGGACATGCTTCACATGTTTGAGCAGGGCGGCAAGCTATTGAGCGCCTTGGAGCAAGGCCCGAAGACCACGGGCGAGCTTGATCAGTTGCTCGGCGGCGGGAAGTACTCGAACCTTGCGTATCCGTTTCTCAAGGAGCTTCAGGATCGCGGCATGGTGAAGCAGAAGCAGATGCGTTGGTACATAGTAGCAAAGGACAAAACAATGGCAGACGACACAAAACCGAAGGGCGTGGTAAAGAGCCAGACGGAACTCGAAAAGGAAGCGGGCTTCAATTTCTTCTTCCCCGGTCAGGTCTTGAAGGAATTCTACCCGGAAATCCAGCATGAGATCGTGGACTACCCGAACGCCACCAACACCCCGCAGGGCGTGCAGGCACCGGAGATGGTCGGACAGCCCGACCAGCAGAACCTCGACACCATGATTGACAACGCCATGGACAACATCGGCATCGTGGAGGCGATCCAGCTTCCGGGCGACGTTGGCAAGGTCGAAGAGGTCCACACCTCGGCGGACTACTCCTCAACCAGCCCCGCTGGCGCGATGGGGATCGGGCGCGACGGCAAGCCCGAGGTGCTGGAAGGTGCTCCGCTCCGTAAGGAGAACGATATCCGCGGGCTGATGTTTACGGACGAGTTCTACGGCAATTACGACAGCGTTCCGGGCTCGTCGCTGCAAGTGGCATCGAAGAGCGCCGCAGGGTCCAACAGCGGCAATGACGATATCCGTGGCGCGGGAGACCTGTGGCGCGAGCAGTTCTACGGACAGTACGAAGGCGGACCTTCGGCCGAGTCTATCTTGCAGAAGAAGGCAGCCGCAGGGACCGAAGTCGAGCAGTTCAGTATGTTCCTCAAGAAGGTATGCGGAGAAATAGCGGCAACGATGACCAGCGCTTTCAAGGTCACCAGTAGGCCGCTGCTGGACAAGGTTCCGGGCGTCGGCGAGGTGCAGCTTGCCCAGATTGAGCAGCCGCAGGGCATGAGCACATTCAATACGGTCAATACGGGCAGTCGAGTTCGCTATATTTTGGACAAAATGAATGACAGTGATGTTCAGGATTGCATCAACAATTCGTGGGCGCAGGCCGCTGTGTGGCATGACGGTCCAAAGGGTGGATTTGTGTACGAAGTGTTTGTACGTATGGAAAGCATTGACACAGATAGCCTTATAGCAAAATATAAATACGTCTGCGGAACTCGGGAGTAGTATTAAGCAGTTATGCCCAAATTCAAAGACCTAACGGGACAAAAATTTAGTCGGCTTACAGTCGTTCGTAGACTTAAGCCGTCTCCGTATCCTCCTCTCACAGCTTGGATAGTGCAGTGCAAGTGCGGTAGTCCGGAGAAACCAGTATTGGGTCAAAGTTTACGGCGGGGTGTAACCAAAAGCTGCGGATGCCTTAAACGAGAATTGGATTTGCATAAAAATCCGTCTATATACCCAAATGTGCGATCACTTCCTCATGACTTGCGCGGAAAGAAGTTTGGTAGACTTACTCCACTTTATATTGTCGGACATAAACCTGTGGTGTGGGAATGCAGGTGCGATTGCGGTAAAATAGTGAACATCAAGGCTTATAATCTTCTCGGCAAACGTAAAGATGGTACAATGAACACACAGAGTTGCGGTTGTTTGCGTTCTGAAGTCTCAGGAAACCTCACTCGCAAACGTCCTTACGAATCCTTGTACAACGGATTTGTAGCTTCGTGTAAAAGAGAAGTTAAAATCAGCTATGAAGAGTTTTTGACTTTCACTCAAACTGAGAATTGCCACTACTGTAATGGCACAATTGCTTGGGCGGAATTTGCTCCGGGTCTTCACGGCACTCGAAGTGCTTATTACCTAGACCGTAAGGACAATGCCTTGGGTTATATGGTGACTAACGTAGTGGTTTGTTGTACGCGATGCAACAAGATTAAATCTAACCAGTTAACATACGAAGAGATGGTCAAGGTAGGTAAGACATTACATTCTTTGCGAAAGCAGAAGCAAGCCGCCGCTAAGGCTGGTGCTTAATGAAAGCTTGGCTTAGGAAGACGGCGGGAGCCGTGCAGTCTGACCCCATCAACTACCGCCACTGGCGGGAACTCGTGGACGAGTTTGATTTTCAAATTGAGTACGCGGCAAGCCAAGAGACCGAGGAAGCCGTTGTGGACCTCTGGCTTGAAGACCCCAAATCGTTCATGCAGGGGCTTGAAGCTTCCCCCGAGGGGGGAGTCCAGCCTTCGGCCATTCGCAGAATCAAGACAGGCGGCACAGGCCTCCAGCGGTACAATCCGATGGCGAAGGCCGCATCGGTTTCGGCATGGGATCAAGAGTTTACTGATGCGAAAAACCATGCGGATGAAGTATTAAGGAAGTTAGGCAATACAGTACGCGGGTAGCTCAGTCGAGAGGGGAATCGCCATTCCCTCAAGTCTGCCGTTTCCCCACAGAGCATTGGCTTTTTAAGCCAAAGGTCGAGGGTTCAAATCCTTCCCCGCGTTCCAAGTTTGATATATGGGCTCGCTTCGAAAATCCCCTGAGAGATGCGAGCCGATCACAGGGATGTGAAATCCGACCAGCCACTTCCCGAGATATGGACTCCCGTTCTCAGCCGGATCAAAGCCGGGGGAGTCGATAACAGGAGGGCGGAAATCTACGCCCGCCCTCCACTCTTTTCAATCCAATCCTTCCACTTTATAACCCATATGTAGAGAATAACTTACACATGCCGTCACGCAGAATCTTAAAATTCAACAAGGAAGCGCAGAGAAGTTCCGCCTTCGGCAAGGCAATCAGCGCCGGGTTGACAGACACCGACCGTAAGTTGATGAACGCAATCGAGTTCATCGAGGGGCCGACCGGAATCGGTGTGACCCTGCGTCCTGTGCAACGCGTCATCACCAAATGTATCTTCGGCGTGCCGCTGGATTGGCGTCCGGCGTGGGCCGACCGCATTCCGCTCTGGGGCCAAGTGCAGATGTGGGACGTGTTCCGCGAGAAGCTCACCCGCACGGTGTCGGAAGAAGAGTACCTCCACATAGCGTACAACGAGGGGCGCTGCAACATTGACAACTGGCAGGATATCCCGAACCTCGACAAGACCTACGGCGGGTACAACGAGGCTTGCGTCTTCGCCGGGCGGCGCGGCGGGAAGTCCGAGCTTGTCGCCGCCATCACTTGCTACAAGCTTTACCTCTTGCTCAACCTCAGGTCGCCGCAGGAATTCTTCGGCTTGGTGCCCGGCTCCCCCATCGACATCACCTATCTCGCTCAGGATGACAAAGGTGCCGACCGTTTGTTCAAGAAACTCAGCGAGCGCGTGAACCATTGCGTTTTCTTTGAGCCTTTCATCCGCGACAACAACAACAAAGCATTGACGTTCGTGTGCGAGGCCGACCGCCACAAGCGGGACATCACCCCGACTCTGACCGTCTGGTCGCTGCCCTGCACCACGAACGCCGTCCGCGGTCCTTCGTCTGTATTCCTTGCCTTGGACGAGTTTGCCCATTTCCGTTCGGAAAAGGGCAGCACGTCGGAGGACATGTACACCGCGGCCACCCCGTCAACTGTCGATTTCCATCACACCGAACGGGTCTATGAGGATGGTTCGCAGGAAAGCTTTGCGCCGCCGCTGCACGAAAAAGGCGAAGACCTTGAAAGCAGGGAACACGGAGAAAGAATTTCAGAGGAACTCGCGGAGGCTTACAAGGCTGAGGAAGATGTTCCCCCGGAAGAGGTCTACGAGGACATTTCGGCGCAGGTCTACGAGAAGAACGTTAACGCTCCGCGGACCTTTGAGCAGGTAGAAGTGCAGGACTCAATGATCTTCAGCATCTCCTCGCCCCTGAAGCGAGTCGGCAAGATGTATGAGCTTCACAAACTGGCTTTGGACAAGGGAGCCGCCTCCTCAATTTTCACGCTTAATTGCTCGACGGCCGAGATGAACAACAAAGTGCTTTCCAAGACTTTGCGGGCCGATTTTGAAAAGAATCCCCTGACATTCAAAGCAGAGTTCGGCGGGCAATTCCTCGAATCGTCCGAGTCGTACGTCACGGAAGTCGCCGTCAAGGCCTGCGTGGACTGCCAGTGGGACGAGAAGGGGCTGCCCGTGGAGGGCACGGCCCGATTGAACGCCATAAGCTTTATCCCGCAGCTTCACCTCGGGCGCAACTACTTCTGGGGATTCGACCTCGGCATGATCTGCGACGCCTCGGCCCTCGCGATCGCGCACCTTGAATACGGCGGAGGCGGCGGTATCCGGTTGGTTTACGACTACATCGACCGCATGATGGTGGGGGAGCATTTCACGGGGCCATTTATCGAGCAAGCGCCGGGAGAGAAGAGGTATGAGAACTACAAGGTGCTGCCGCTTGAAGATATTCTCGCTTGGATGAAGGCCCTCAACAGGATTCTGCCCTGCTTCCGCGGGGCAACCGACCAGCACGGCGGTCAGCAGCTTGCCCAACTTCTCGAACTGAATGGCATCTTCAACTTTGAAATGTTGAACATCACCCCGGCAATCAACTCGCAGATGGCATATGCTCTCAGGGGCTACATTGAAAATAAGCTTTGTTCGTTCCCCTACGTGCCGAGGTTCATCACGGAAGTGAAATTGCTGGAGTTGGAGGTGGCGTCCAAGTACAGGATTCGCGTCCAAGCGCCGATGGAAAAGGGAGCCCACGACGACATGGCGGATGCCGCCCAGCTTTGCGCTCTACTCGCCCAGAACTGGCTCGTCAAGGAGGGCAACGTGCACATGGACCCCAAGGGCATCGGTCTCTTGATGCAGCAGCAGCAATCCAGACCCTCGGCTCCGATCCAAAACATTGAGGGCGTCCCGCTTTCAACCCTCAAGGTCATGGAAAGGGTTAAAAAAGTCACAACAAATCTGGGATATTCGAGTGGTACGGCCCCCCGGAGCCCGTGGAGCCGTAGGGGCGGTCGCCACAGATAACTCTGCTGAAATTTTATACCTATGGAAGCCTATTATAGGGATACACAAAAGGACAAAAAATGTGGGTTTATGCCGCCGCTCAGCAAGTTCACGACCTGTCGCAAGCTAACACTCTTACGCTCTTGCACTGGGCGGTTTTGTGTATTAGCAGTCTTCTTTCAGTCATCATTGCATTAGGAGTATTCATCGTGCGCAAAGCTCTTAGAGTTGCCGCCGACAAGACCACCGATGCTCTCGCCAAGCTGGACAGAATCGAGGATGTGACGACCAACCAAGCGGAAAATCACCTCGCCACAATCGAAAAAGAGTCTGTCAAGACCAACGTTTTGCTTGATGAGATCAAGATCGGACAAGCCGAGATGAGCGGCAAAATTTCCACCCTTGTTGAAATTCTAGCCAGCAAGGCCTAATTCCCGCCAGTATTAACGTCTAGTGAGACGCCTACGGAAACCGCAGCCTAGAAAGTTCAGCCCAAAAAATCGCTTGCATTGGCCCTACATCTGGGGTGTATTATCATAGTTGAGGAGACCCGGCTCACCGGGTCAGACTATGCAAAACGTGATTCCAACCGAGTTGAAAAACCCGCGGGGGCTTCGCAAACTGAAGGATTTTTACGCCGAGCAGTTAGTAAAACTGAATGGCGACAAAACTGCATCATCGTTGAAGCAACTGCGATCTGACATCCAATGCATTGAGAGCGAGCTTGTGGGGAAACCGCTCGCAGTGTCAGCCGCCGCTCGGAAATAATTTTGTTTGTATTGCCAACTAGGCGCAATCAGGCCCGACTCCCTGAGGTAGCCCGTGTTGTCCGTAAACTGTGGTTCTTTCGCGGGCCACAGTATCTCTAATTACCTCGTGGTTGTCGGAGGCCTATGGCAGAAGATACAGTCACACAGCCGCCAGCATCAATTGCAAAGTTCAATCGTCTCATCACGGAAACCTTGACTGAAGGTCCGAAACGGGTCAGGGAAATCTACCAGATCGCATTGGAGCGCCAGCCGCAGGACTGCCCGGATGTTTTTTGCCCGCACCGCAAGAAGACAAGCAAGAGCTACGAGTGGCAGCACGAAATCCAGCGTCAACTCTCTCGGATCGCCGCCAATCGCGAAGGATTGTGGTGCCTGAAGACCGCCCAAGCGACCGTCTTTGCGCAGGCTGAGGAGCCCGCTGCCGAGACACCGGAGGATGACCTTCCTGTAGCGCCAGCGGTTCCAAACGTTCCCTACACTGGCGACCCGTTCATCGTGACGGAAGACGGACATTTCATGGACGAGGACGAACTGAAAAAGCCCGCGGGGAAGCGGTTCATCGTCCCCATGGATTTTGACGAGTTCTACGCGTGGAAGCCGGAGTATGTCCTGACATGGGTGAAGAAGCGCCTGAATCGATTCCAGATCGACGACGAGGTTGAGGACTGGACGCAAGACCTGCTCATCCACCTCCGGTATCTGCCGCAGTGCTCGAAGCACCGCCAGCCCGGCGCTAACGGCCGCCCGCAAGGCTGCACCGATATTATCGAGACATTCAACCCCATCCAGCAGTACGGAGCGAGCGAGCGCCGCTTCCGCAACTATGTGAACAACATCCTCGGGAACAAGTTCCTCACGGTGCAGAGCAAGCGCAATAAGAACCCCGTGCTCCGCCTCGGTAACATCTCGTTCGGCTCCGACCCCGACGAGTCGAGGGAGCACCACGGAGGGACCAGCGACGAGTTCATACACGCCAACAGCGACTATCTGGCAAGCCAGACCACCCGGCTCGCCAAGCAGCACGACGACCGCCTCTACACGAACGAGTTCAAGCAGTTCGTGGAGGAGACCGATAAATCCGTCTATCCGGCCCTTGAGGCGCTGGAATCCACAGGGACTATTGGCGAAGCCGCTCGCTACATGGGGGTCAGCGATGGCGAGTTCACGAGATGCAGGAACCGCCTAAAGGCACTTGGCGACTGCTTTGAGAAAGGCACGCCTGTGCCAAAGCAGCGTCGTCCGTACAAGA
>Ga0074046_10003086_pt1 | contig 14091 bp, 12 predicted proteins | sample BogForMeECP23OM3_FD_94441 | JGI IMG/M metagenome (GOLD analysis project Ga0074046, IMG submission 94441) | Bog forest soil microbial communities from Calvert Island, British Columbia, Canada - Bog Forest MetaG ECP23OM3 | ecosystem: Environmental > Terrestrial > Soil > Wetlands ...
CTCGAGTCAATTCTGGATGAGATAACGTCAACGGCTTCATTGTCCCCCTCCTGGTAATTGGTTAGGGGGACATGATTCAGGAAAATGTGTATCATGTCAACTTATTTATGTCTGTTACTATAACAGCTTACTTGGCAATTTGGAAAAGGCGCTCCCTTTTGCCGTCGCCGTCCATATTATTTTAGCCCCCAAAAGCAAAAGGGCCTAAGCTTTTCAGGCTAGGCCCTGCTATTTTCCGGCTCCCCGTGTCGGACTCCCTTCGCTTCGCTCAGGGCAAGCTCACCTGCCGGATCAGCGCCAACTTCCTCTCCATGCGCCAACCCTTGATCTGTTTTTCCCGCGCGGGGGCAGCGTGCCGGTCCGGGTGTGACGCATAACCGGGGATTATCCCGGAAGCCCCCTTGCCTCGGTCTGCCTCGCCGTCTCCGCCCTGAGGTATTCGGCGGCAAGCTCGACATAATGGACCCAGCCATGCTCAATCATCGCCCGTTCGTTATCCCCGATCTTCCTTTTTATCCTGGCCGGGGCGCCCATTACGAGTGATTCGGGCGGGACCTCGAAGCCGGGTGGAAGCAGGGAGCCTGCGGCGATAACCGAGCCTTTCCCCACCTTGCAGCCATCGAGTATTATCGATCCAATTCCAATAAGGCAATCGTCTTCGATCGTGCAGCCGTGAAGGACTGTACTGTGGCCGATTAACACGCGGTCCCCGATGTTCAGTGGGAACAGGTGCTCGGTTGGATGAAGAACGCTGTTGTCCTGAACGCTCGTAAACGACCCTATCTTTATGCAGTGAACGTCGCCGCGAACCACGGTGTTGAACCAGATGCTGCTGCGCTCCCCTATGACAACGTCTCCTATAACCCGGGCGCCCGGGGCTATGAAAACGTCTTCGGCAATCCGGGGCAAAATGTCTCGATAGGCAAGTATACTAATTGTTTTATTCATCTTTTCCGCTTTTCCCGCTTAACTTGTTTGAGGTCCAGGACCTCGGCTATGACAGATGCAGTATATTTTACGAATTCCTGGAATTGCTCGGGACTGAGCCTGCCCCTTGCCGGGCTGGGAACTGAATCGGGAAGGCTGAGCGAGAAGGGGGCGTTTCGCAGCTCGGGTTTTGGGGACACCTCGAATTCAGGCTCGAAGGTGTCCAAGAAATATTTATCCTGAAAGACAGCAAACTTGAGCGCATGGGCAGTCGCGTCGAGGATGGCCGTGCGGTCCTTATCGATCTTGTTTTCAGCCACCGCCTTTCGAACCCCCGCAAGGCATTCCCCGCCCTGTGTGCAGGCGATATGGCCGTTGCGGTTGGCAAACAGCATCGAATCCATGATCTCCTGCTCGGATATCTGAACGATTCGAACCGATCCTTCACCGGCGATCTTACGGTACTGGCCGACCAGCCTTATCACGCGCGGCATGGAAACGGGATTGCCGATCATGGCCGCCTGAGCGGCGCTTGGCCGCACGGTAACGGGGCGAAACTGTCTCTTGGCCTCTTCCGGCTCGAGATAATAGAGGTAAACCGGGTTCGCGTGCTCTGATTGAACCCCGATTACAGCGGGCAAAGAGTCGATGATGCGCAGGTCGAACATCTTTAGAAAGCCGGCCATTACCGCCGTTATGTTCCCGGCGTTTCCGATCGGCACCACGACTGTCAGCCCGCCCACCTCGTAATCGAATGCCTGAGCGATCTCATAGCTGTAGGATTCCTGTCCAAGGATGCGCCATGCGTTTTTGGAATTCATGAGCGCAACGGAGAAATTCTCCGAGAGGTACTCGACAACTTTCATGCAGTCGTCGAAAACGCCTGGAATTTCTATGACTCTTGCACCGCTTCCAAGTGGCTGCCCCAGTTGCTGCGGCGTCACCTTCCCCCGGGGCAGAAGAACAGCCGATTTTACATCTCGGGACAGATACGATGCGTAAAGGGCCGCCGATGCCGAAGTATCCCCGGTTGAGGCGCAGATTGCCAGCACGTCGCGAAGGCCCCGCTTGTTTACGAGATAATTTAGATAGCTAAAGGCGCTGGCCATCCCGCGGTCCTTGAAGGAAGCACTCGGGTTTTGGCCGTCATTTTTGAAGCAAAACCTGATTCCTGCCCACTCGCTCATCGCTTGATTGGCTGAAACGACAGGCGTGTGCCCTTCACCCAAAAAAACAATGTCTTCCAGAGGGATTATCGATCCGATCAGTTCATGGAAGCGATATATCCCGCTGAGCGCCGGAATATTCAACATTTTCCTGTAATCGAAAATCCTGCGCCATTTCGCGCCCGGCACCTCTTTGAGGCGCTCCCATTGCCTGTCTTCCAGAAGCAGTACCGAATCGCATTTCGGGCAGGTGTAGAGAAGTTCCTCGATGCCGAACCAACTCTCGCACCCGAGGCAGCGGTAAAGGTATTCGCCGTGGATTTCCGGAATAACGTAAGGCTGCATTTCCGAAGGAAACTGATCTATTTTCATGCAAACTCCACGTGGATCAAAAATGTTTCAGAGCAGGGGCTTTTATCTGCATGGCGATAAATGCGCCAGGCAGGGGCCGGCATTGCAAGTATCAAATATTGCAGAGAAATAATCAAGCAGTTACGGAAAATCGTAGATCCCGGTTAATGCCGCGACTGAGTTTTTGTACCAAAGTGTGGCATGAAAGATACACAATATGATGCCATGTATTATTTTTGCCACACATAAAGTCTGTATTCAAGACTTGTTATTTTGGGCCGGTCCGTGTAAAAGTACGCCCTTGGTAGTTTACTGAGTGTCAGGCAGCCAATATACAGTTTGGCACGAAAGATGCTCGGGAGGCGGCGGGGAGGATTGAAGGGGCGTGACTTATTTAAAACAACACACGATTGCCCAATCCGTATGGTGTAGTGGGGTGGGCTTGCATTGCGGCCTGAAAGTGGCGTTGGTGTTGAAACCCGCTGATACAGGCCATGGCATTCGGTTCCTGCGCACAGACATACCCGACAGTCCCTCGATTTGCGCTCATTACAACAACGTAGTCAATACATTCCAGGCCACCACGATTGGCTCAGCAGGGGTAGCCGTTTCCACTATCGAACACCTTATGGCCGCCCTGTACGGTTGCGGCGTGGATAATGTACTGGTGGAACTGAGCGGCCCCGAGGCGCCTATTTTCGATGGGAGCGCGGCGCCCTATGTGAGTCTGATCAGAAAAGCCTCTATCGTGCAACAGGACGAAGCCAGGAATTACCTCACGATCCGGAAACCCTTAACCGTCGCAAATGGCGATTCGTTCATCATAGCAACCCCTTCGGACCGGTTCCAGGTGCGCTACGAGATCGATTATCCCCACCCGCGTGTGGGAAGACAGGAATACTCCTGGGCGCTGAAAAATGGAAGTTTCGGCAGGGAAATAGCCAAAGCCCGGACATTTGGATTTCTTAAAGATGTTCGAAAGCTTCAGAAAATGGGCTTAATCCAGGGAGGCTCTCTCGCCAACGCCGTAGTCTTCGACGACCGTGAACTGCTCAACGTGGACGGCTTTCGATACTCGGATGAATGCGTGCGCCACAAAATTCTTGACTTCATAGGCGACTTGGCGCTGACCGGCCTGCCCGTGCTGGGAAGCTTCGAGATCCGCAAAGCCGGACATGCGCTCCATAGCCGGTTTTTGAATGAGCTGATGGATGGAAAAGGTTACGCCATTCCAACCTCGGTTCTTGCGCCACCCGAGTATTTTTCGCCCGGGGCTTCTGCGCTCGCCTGATGATTCCCGCTTTTCAGGAAGCTTCCTTCTTGCCGCGCTCTGCCGAGATCTCCTCGCGCTGAGCCAGTACTCAAAAAATAGGAAAGCAGATAACAAAGCCGCACAGGTGATAAATATTTCCTACCCGGGCAGTAGGTTTGTGCATTATTGCTTGACAGAAGCTCCAACTTGTACTAATTATCTCATCGTTCGTTTACCTCCTAAGTGTTGCCCTTCCCCGGGGTTTGGGGGACTCCGGGGGAGGAAGCACTTTCAATCAACATCCAGCGTTTTTCCACTCTTCCAATATTGATGAGATCTGCAAGACTGTTGCGAGGGCGAGGATGACCAAGACGCTTATAATGCTGCCCTTCATCCTGACCAGTATTATGGTCGGTTCCGGGACGGCCCGCATCACGATTTCACCGGGATAATTTTTTAATGTTGGGACTGCTTTTTGCCGATTGTTTTTTCGAAATTGCGATCAATGGATTGGATACACCAAATTCGGTTCTCTCAATTTATGCAGTATGCTCCAAGAAATAAATTGGACTCCGTTTCCTTACGAAAACGTCACACAGTATCTGATTGTAACCTGGCAGGCATATATGAATAAGTTGCATATCATATCACAGATACTCATCGAAACCTTGAAAGATTTTCACATTAGCAAACAGCAACTTACCGTTGATTCTTTAAGCAAGGCTCTATTTGCTAAAGAGGAACTATCTGCCATATTGGGCGACCATGATTCAAATAATTCATTAATTCCCAATCCTGTACCTAGGAATTATTCAGACCAAAATAATAGCAAGTCGGAGAAGTGTTATTTGCACGTGACTCAGGTCCGCAGTAGATTTCTAGAAATTCTTGATATATGTTCAACATTACTTGATAACGATGAGGATACAAAAACGTTTTGTAGAATAAAAAAATTGGTTGTTGATAGCAGCTCCTTAGACATATTAATATCATATGGCGTAGAAATCTTGCACCTCCTTAATGATCTTATTGAAAACACTGTTAATAAAATTAACTATACCAATGATTTCTTGGCTGAGTTAAGCAAAAATTTAACACACATGGAGAAACAATTAGTATCATGTCATACATATAATAGGGAAATGCACTCTATAAACAACGAATTTGGTGACGGACTTCTTTTACACACAAAGGAGATGAATCAGATATTTGGTACCAACAAAGGCTTGGGGGAAGTTCGTCGCTTCATCCTCTCAAAGCTATCTATAATAGCTGAATCAATCGAAAAAAAGAGACATGAAGATGAATTAAAGCTTCAGGCTGCAGAGAAAAGAATAAATGAATTGCAAAACTGCCTTCGAACAAGCTGTGACGAGATTCTCCAGGTGAGAGAGCATGCAAATGAGTTGGAAAAGGAAGTTTTGCTCGACCAGTTAATGGGGATTTCCAACCGCCGCGCGTATGAGTTGCAGATTCATGAAAGTTTGAGGCGCTACCATCGCCATAAAGAGTCTTTTGGACTCATTTTCATGGATGTGGATAATTTCAAGACTGTAAATGACACCCATGGCCATCAGGCTGGAGACAGGTGTTTGCGGGAGATTGCAAAAGCTATATCATTTTGCTTGCGTAAAACTGACTTTTTAGCACGCTACGGAGGAGATGAAATAATAGCCATTCTCCCGGGGGCAGTTGCCGGTGATGCGGAAAAGGTTGCGGAAAAAATGCGAAAGTGCATTGAGAACACCGTTTTCTGGCACAATCAGGAGCATTTTTCCGTCACCATTAGCTTTGGGGTAGCCGCTGTGGCGCCAACCGATGAAGAACCCGGCTCTCTTTTTTCCCGGGTTGACAGCGCAATCTATGAGGCCAAAAAGTGCGGTCGAAACCAAATCCGAGTGCTCTGAAGAATTCAGAGCGCCGATTTGGGCCGAATTTATGGCGAATCGGCCCTTTGATCAATTGTCCAAACTTGGCTCACCTCAACAGATAATGGTGGGGAATCTAACTGCAATTATTACGGGATAATGAACTTTTCTTGAAGTCGATTGTTTCGAGTACGGTGAGCTAGCCGTCTTTTCAGGGTTCCTCTTTTACCAGGTTTTCTGCAGGCCTGGTGGTTGACAATAGCGCATGGAATTTCAGGATTTTCAGGCAAGTTTCAGTTTTTCGAGGTATTTTTCGTATAAGTCGTCCTTTGGGCGGGCAACCTCGGCAGGGAAAGTCTTTTCCAGAGCGAGCGATATCTGCGTCGTACTCCGAAACCGCCTCATCGGATCCCATGCCAGGCAATTCATTATAAGCTCGTTCAGGTTTTCGGGGATTTCGGGCCTCCACACCCTGGGCGGCGAGGGGTACTGTTCGCAGTGCTGGATTTCATATTCGCCGAATGAAGATGCCTTGAACGCCTGGGTCCCTGTCAGCATCTCGTAAAAGAGCGCCCCGAAAAGATAGATATCGGTAAAAACGGGAGGTCTTTTGCGCGCGAGGTAGGTCCTGAACTGTTCAGGCGCTCTGTAGGAAAGATAGGGAAGCGGAAGCTCTTTTAAGTTCGTCCTGGCCGGGCTGGCCTCCGCTATCTCTTTCCAGAGGCCGCCGTTATATATCTTGAGATAAGGCTTGTCTCTGCGCAAAAGGACGCGCGAAGGACGCAGGTCGAGATGGAACATGTTCTCTATTCTGCCGTTTGCCGCCACATGAAGATGCAGGTCCCCCAGGCCTTCCAGCACCTGATAGGCCAACCTCACGGCAAGAGAAATCGGCATGTTCACCCCCGATGCCAGCAGCTCGCTCAACGAAAGCGGCAGATGGTCCCGCACGATGAGCAAGTGGCCGTCTGTGCTGGCCAGATCGTAGATCCTGATCAGATGGCGGGAATTGATCAATATCTGCCCCTGCGCCCACAAGGCCAGCTTTTCGGCTGAAAGAGCATTACTCAGTTTCCCGCTCAAGGTCTGGCCCGCATATTTTTTCCCGCTCCTCTGTTCTTCCAGTTCCACAACCAGAGAGCTCGATCCGATGTGCAGCAGGTCGGTGACTCGATAAGAACGAGCGCAACCGGCCAGAGTCTTGCCATCGGGGTCTGTCCAGGATGTGACCGTCTGGCCGATGACAGGATCGACCGAGGGGGAGCCGAGCGAGAGGACAGATGGATTGACAAATTCGGATTTTGCCTCCTGGTCTTCCTGCTCGGTCTTTGTATTCCCCTTTGCTATGGGCGCTGGACGGACATACTCTTTTTTCTGAGCTTGAGAGCACCTTGTTATCTTTATCAGTACAGCTTTTTTCAGTTCCTCCTCAACGCTTTCATCCGAATAGACGTACTCATAGAAGCGGAATGCATCCTCCCATCTGCCTAGCTCCAAGGCGCAGTCCCCGCAGTACTCCCAGGATTTGAGGCGCTGGAACCCGAGCCCGGCCGCCATGCTGAGCTCTTGAATGGCTTCCTCCCAGAACTGCCCGTCCATGAGTGCCAGGCCATAGTCGTAGAACTGGGCGGGGTCGGTAGTCTGAATCCCTTCTTCGTGTGGAATGCATCCCATGCCCGAATGTTCATTGAGGCTGAGCAGAATTGACTCGGCGTGGGAGCGTATCTCCTCTCTTGCCGCCTGAGGGAAATCGTCTTCTTGGATTTCAGCCAGTATCCCTTTGACGACATCGGCAGTCCCATCTGCCAGACCGTGTTCCACGCACAGACGGGCTTCCGAAAGGCGGTCGAGCAATTTTTGAACTAGCTCTCCAGGCACCATGGATTACTCCCGGCAACACTCATCGGTCTTCGAGCCTTTCGAAAGCAGGTCCGGTATGGAAAACGGGCTGCTTGGATCAAAAACGGGTATCAGAATGTGCGATTTGCTTTCAAACGGGCCGAGAGACCCCTCAGTTGGGGCTCCGATGACAATTTCAGCATCGGATATGAAATTGACGATTTCCCCAAATATGATCCTGTGGGCTTGTCCATCGCTTGCCAGCACCGCCATTGGCCCGTTCGTCTCCACCTGGTCCGGCGAATGGGGCTCCAACGGTTCGAACGTGTAAGATTTGAGTTCTTTTGCCGGCAGTTTTGTCCACTCTCCTAAAACCCCACTCTTGATCCCACGGAGAACAGGCCTGAAATCGGCAAGAGTCGCATATCCACGGTTCAAGATTTTGAGGCCTTTCTTGCCAGGTGAGCGCGCCACCCTGAGCACGCAGGAAACGGGCAACGCGAGGCATTTCCCGTAAGACTCGATCAGGCATAGATTCTCACGTCGAACCGGCGTGGACGGGTGGGCGGGCTCGGTCTTTCCGCATGCCGCAGCGGTTTCACCCGCAGGTTCAGCGCCCTTGGGTCTTTGCGCCTGCATCTCGCCTCTTGTGCCGCGCAAAATATCAGCCTGGTCTTTGAGTGCGCTTCCGATCTCGTTCAGTCTCCCCGCTACGTGAACCAGAGCCGGTATTCTCCGGAGCGTCGTCTCGATTTGTCGCAGACGGGCAAGCTCCGTATAGATTATCTCAAGGTTTTCCGAAAGCGAGCGGCAGCTTTTGTCCATTAAATTGCGGAGTTCCTCGATCGGACTTTTGCGCGTCGTCGATAAAACAGGGGCGGGCACGACTTCACAAGGTGGTTCGAGCTTGTCGCTGGGAGCCTGCGGCATTGCCTCCGGCAGGATTTCTTCCATCTTGGGTCGCTTTGCCTCGGCTTTGACTTCGAGTGCTCTTCGGCGCAGCTCCTGAAGACCTTCGATAAGGTCTTTGAGCCTTTGCTTCTCATGGGGTCCCGTCTCGCTCTCCATGAGAAGCAAATGCACAAGCAGCCCCTGAGAATCGCGTATCAGTTGGACCAGCTTGCTGTTTACTGCATTGGGTCTGTCCACAAGACGTTTGAGAATGGCATCCATAATCCTGAAAACGGATCTCGCATCGCAAGACCTGGAGGTAAATGGTTCAAGCTGGTTAAGGGCAGCAACGAATTTTTCCAGGTTTTCCCGGGATAATTCCCAGTCGAGGCTCAGGTATGCGGCGTTGAATGTTTCGATTAGCCCGGACAATTCATCGAGATGATATCTCCGAGAGTCGAACGTAACGCCTGGCGGCGCTTCAACATATTTCGCGCGCAATGTTGCTGCCTCAAGAGATTTGGGAGACTGGCCCCCTCTATTTTGCGCAACTGGACGGCTTTGGGCATCTGAGCCAGGGGATCTGGCCTGCATCGTTTGCGGCTGCTCTTGGTTGCCGGTCTGAACCATTCCTTGGTTCCGCTCCGACTTGGCCGCAGGGACAAAAAGACTGTCTATTTCTTTGTCGATTTCAGCCTGCAGGGCGCCGAAATCGAGGCCGGCCTCCGGCTCCCATGAAGATTTGACCTTTTCGCCCTCCAGCTCGTACTGAGAAGTATCATGGGCTTCCACCACTGTTTTGGCGCCCCCCGCTCTTTGCGACATGGGAACGAACAGGGAGTCTATTTCCCCGTCGATTTCCAGTTCGAGCGCTCGGAAATCAATTCCCGCCCCGGCTTCGCTGTGACGCACTTCTTTATCACCCATGAGCTTTCCTTTTGAACCAGGTTGTTTTGAAAACATAAAGCAGCGGGAAACGTTCCATCGATCTCAGCAGGAAATTCGACCGCCGATCTTCTGGATTACGCTTCTTACCGTCCGCTTGCTTATCTCGCGCAAAGTCTCGTAAACGCCGGTTCCCAAGGTTGCGCTGGCTTCGAAAAACGGCACGTTGAGCCCCTCGTTCAGATCACATTCAAGCTCTGCGACAGGCAGCAGTGGGATATTGGATTCGATCAGGTCACGTTTGTTATATTGCAGCACCAGAGGCACTTGCCCGATCGAGAGTCCTTGGTCGCTCAGGTTTTGAGTAAGGTTCTCCAGGCTTTCGATATTCTTGCTTTTTTGCACTTTGAGAGAGTCAGCCACGAAAACCACTCCGTCGACTCCCCTAAGGACAAGTTTTCTCGTGGTGTTGTACATTACTTGACCGGGAACGGTGTAGATCTGGATGCGAATGGTCATGTTAAGCACCTTGCCGATATTTAGAGGCAGAAAGTCGAAAAACAGGGTCCTGTCCCCCTTTGTATCGATGGTCACCATTTTGCCGCAAACCTGTCTGGACATGGATTCATGCACATGGAGCAGATTCGTGGTCTTGCCTCCTCGGCCGGGACCGTAGTAGACAATCTTGGCCTGGATTTCGTTTTTGCTTAGATCTATGAACGCCACGGACTTTTTCCTTCAAGCTCCCCGAATATCTGGCCCATTTCATTTATTGCGCTTCCTAGCTTGAGCCGGATCAGACCAAGTGAAACATTATCATTGAACAGGGTTATAATGAGATAATCATTGGCCAGGCGGCTAAAATGCACATTGCGCTTGCCTCCCTTGTGGTACAGGAGAGCGAAGTCCTGCTCGCCGATCAGCCTGGCTATCTCGGCGGTTGCCGCGAAATTGGCCGCCGAAACCGCCGCCAAAGAGAAAACGTCCTCCATTTCCAACGAACCGCACTCCATGATTAAATTCCCCGATAGATCGGCTAAAACGACATGCTCGGCGCCTGAATCAAGAAGTTGGTCCGAAATAATCTCCTCGAGTTTTCCAATGTCTTTTTTTGTCAGTATCAGGTTCATTGGTGAACGTTCTCCAAGTGTTAAACCGCGCCGTCCAATGTCATTATGCAAGAACCATGCGGGCGATCTGATTACGCTACTTGATACCGGCTAGCTCGCTATAAAGCGGATGGTTGCTGTCCAGGTTCACAAACTTGAGAGGAGCTACGAGCGCTTTGCCATTCGTGGATATCGAACACAAAATTTCCTCGTCGCCTTCGTGATGAAATACGTCGGTAATCTCGATTTTCTCAGAACTACTGATGCTATGGCCCTCTTTTTCGAAGAACTCGACAAGGTCCACCGACGCCTGCGCTTCGACGGGCATGTATTTCTTAACTCTGCGGATCAGCCCGGAGTATCTGCCGGAGAACTTTCTTTCGTCCTGGAGTCGGTGCCACTGGAGCAAAAGATGCTCTAGCGGCCTGTCGATAGAGACCGGGCCTGATGGGATGAAAGGACGGGTGATAAAACGGCCTTTTTCCCATCCGAGTATCTTCATGAAAGCCTCTTCGCCCTCGATGCCGTTCGTATGGGCATGAAGGACCCGGCCGGAGCCGATGTGAATGTTGCCCTCGCTGCCTGCCGAATAGACTTCTATATTCAGATTCGAGCGCGAAAGGCACCCTATCTGAAGCAGGTCCGCCAGCCTGATTGCTGTAATGGTGCCGTGAAAATCCCCTTTTTCGGCTTCCCACGCCGGGTCGAGGCCGCTGCTGCCCTCCAGCACGGCTTCTGTTAAGTCCACGCCGTCTAGATTTGTCATTTTGAGATTCACATTTGTAATTCTAGCCTTTGTCAGGTTGCTTCCTTCCAGATCGGCCCCTTCCAGGTCGGCCCCCTCCAGATCGGTCTCCTCGAGATCGGCCCGCACCAGGGTTGCCCCTACCAGGTTGGCTCCCTTCAGGTTTGCCCCGCGAAGATTAGCCATGTTCAGGTTGGCCACATTGGCTTTCACCTTGAACAGGTTAGCGCCTTCGAAATTGGCGCCGATCAGGTTTGCCGAATGCATGCTTGCCATTTCCAGATTTGCCCCTCTGAGATTGGCGCGCTTCAGATTGGCGTTGGAGAGGTCAGCCCCCCGCAGGTCGGCATCGGCCAGCCACCCGGCGCCCGAAAGGTCCACGGAATCCAGATTCACCCCCCGCAGGTAAGCGGGGCCTCTTCCGGCAATCACGGCCATTAAAAGCTGTTCGCGGTTTAGTTCGGACACGGAGAGGTTCTCCTGCGCTTTTTTGTCTTAAACTTCAGAAAGCAATCCTCAGGCCAATTCGGTTTTCGCTCCGGCAGGCAAACGACGGCCGCCCGATTACTTTCTATAATTATTATTATTCGGCTTTGAGGGAGAAAAGGATAATGACTATCGGAGTTTATTAATTATCCAATTCTTCTTCCAACGACTGACACGAAATTCCAAATGGAAATTGATTTGCGGGGGGAATGCAACGCACCGACCCGGGTCCGGCCATGAACGGCTAACCCACCAACGTTCAAGCCTGTTCAAATAGCCTGTCCCGCAAATGCGCAGCTTCCGCCTGGGCCGGGTTGGGGACCCGTTGCTCGTCGATTTGCGCAACAGGCATTATTCCAATAAGAGAATTAAGCGTCCAGACTGTCTCGGCCGAATGAAAATCCTCAGGCCGGGCGGGGCGAGGCTCGACTTTGAAGCCGGCATTCTCCAGGATCGCGGACAGAGATCGGATAGTGGTTCCCGGCAACTGAAACCGGCTCTCCGGAGTCCACCATCGCCCATCGGTCCTGGCAATCAGAGAACCTGTGCAGGTCTCGGTTACAAGGCCGCTTTGATCCACGATAACGGCCATGTCGCAACCGGCGTCCAGGGCCGCTTGTCTTGCAGTTAAATAATAGAGGTAATTCAAAGACTTGAACCTTGCGAGCGGAGGAGGGTATCCTTGCCTGTAAACATGCAGCTTACAGCCCTTTTCGTACATGCGGGGCGGCGGTGGATCGTACGGCCCGGCGATAACACAGACTGTTGGTTTTGCCGGCGCCGGCAACCCCGGGGAAGTCGAAATCCCTCGAGTCACGATTATCTTGATCGCACCAATCCCCTGCGTAAGCTCGTTTTCACTGAGCAACCGGTTCAGAATCGGCTTCCAGTCCGGCGCGGGATCAAGCTTGATTCGGAACTCGGATAATGAAGCCTCAAGCCTTTCCAGGTGCATCGGAAGGCATGCGATTTTGCCTCCATCGGCGCGAAATGTCTCGAATAGACCGTCTCCATAAAGGAAACCCCGGTCGAGCGGGGATATGCGGGCTTTGTCAAGCGGCGTAAAATCGCCGTTCAGCCAAATCGTAGTTCGGCCGGAATTCATGACTTACTCCTCAGCTTTTCGATAAGCTCAAACAGAGTGCGCCCTTTATGAAGAGTCTCCTGATATTCATCCTCCTCGACGGAATCGTAAACGATACCCCCTCCAACCGAAAAATAGCAGGTTTCGTCCTTAATGATCGCCGTTCGTATCGCGACGTTCAAATCGAGATTGTCGTGCCAGCCAATGTAGCCTATTGCCCCCGTATAGACATGCCGAACGTTGGGTTCGAGTTCGTCGATAATCTCCATAGACCTTATCTTAGGGCACCCGGTAATCGATCCCCCGGGGAAAGTGGCGCGGATAATATCGCCTGGTGAGGTTCCGGGCCGAAGGGCGCCGGTAACGATCGAAATGAGGTGGTGCACGTTCCGGTATGTCTCAAGCCTTTTGTGCTCGCGTACCCGGACGGTCCCGGGCGAGCAGATGCGGCCCAGGTCGTTTCGCATTAAGTCCACTATCATCGAAAGTTCGGCGTCGTCCTTGGGGCTGCTTAGAAGATCGGCCACAAGCGCCTCGTCTTCCTGCCTTGTGTGCCCGCGCCTGCGCGTGCCCTTGATGGGGCGGGTCTCGATAAACCCGTCTTTGCGAAACAGGAATCGTTCCATGGAAGTGGAAAGTATACAGTGGTCTCCAGCGTTGATGTAAGCGTAAAAGGGCGCTGGATTTATGTCGAAAAGAGATTTCCAAAGCAGGAAGGGATCTCCTTTGAGCGAGAACTGAAAACGCTGCGAGAGGTTCACCTGGTAGACGTCCCCGCGTCGGATGTAGTCCCTGACCATGGATACGGCCGCCAGGTAGTCATCATGTGTAAAGTTGCTCTGCAGCGAGCCCACTTCAAATAAATTCCGAACAAAATAACCCTTTTCCCCCTCTAACTCCGGCCTCAGACATCCGGCATCCGGCGCCCGGCTTCCGACAGCAGGGCAGGGGAGATTTTCTTGAAAGCTTGTGACAGGCGCCCGCCCCGCGGAGCGTCGAGATTTCGGCTGCGGCCCCGCCGCCCGCAAAACCATGCGGGAAAGCTTTCGCTGTTTTCTGTCATAAACCTCGATCTGAGTTGGCCAGAAAAAAAAGAGGTCCGGGAGGTCCAGATCGTCGCAGGCCGAGGTCGGCAGGCTTTCTATAGAATTTTTCAAATCGTAGGCGAAATACCCGACTGCGCCGCCGCAAAAAGGCGGCAAGGAAGGTCCAAAGCAGGGATGCATGCTCTCGAAAATCTGGTCAAGAACACGAATGGGGTTCTCGCAAATTTCAAAAGAGCCTCCGGCTGTTTCGATTCTGGTCAGATTCCCCTTGCCCCTGAGGGTCAGAAAAGGGTCACGTGCGGCGATCGAATACCTACTTAGATAGACTAATAGTTAGTCTATCTAAGTCCTTTAGTGATGGCATGTCGCAGACATGCCAATTCAATGTCGCAGTTTACTATAATTACATGCAAAATAGGCATGGGGGTGCTATGGCGGCGTA
>Ga0074046_10003087_pt1 | contig 14088 bp, 11 predicted proteins | sample BogForMeECP23OM3_FD_94441 | JGI IMG/M metagenome (GOLD analysis project Ga0074046, IMG submission 94441) | Bog forest soil microbial communities from Calvert Island, British Columbia, Canada - Bog Forest MetaG ECP23OM3 | ecosystem: Environmental > Terrestrial > Soil > Wetlands ...
TCGAACTTAGGTTCGTCGTCGTCGGGTACTTGTTTACTACTTGTCCGACCGTTCCGAAGCTCGGCTTGTGCCAGGTATCTCCAGAGTATTTTGCTTGGATGTAGTGGGTCTTCGCTGAGAGGGCTGACGTCGAGTACTCCGCCGCTCCCCCCACTAGTGCGACGGAGGCCAATGCGGTGGTTCCATCGTAGAAGGTCATGAGTTGCCCGCCTGGAACGGGTGGAGTGGAGGTGACGGTGGCGGTGAAAGTTACCGACTGGTTTAAGAAAGACGGGTTGAGCGAGGATGTGATCGCGGTAGTCGTCTTAGCCGTGAAGTTATTCAGCAACACGCTTACGTTACCTACACTGCAGTTATCGCGAGCAGTGCAATTATTTGCGACGAGCAGGTCGGGTCTGCCGTCTGCGTTCACATCGACGATCGCGACGGAGTTGGGATGCCAGCCGCCGGGACTGTATTTGACTGGTGTCTGGAAGGTCCCGTCGCCATTGCCCAGAAGCACGTGGAGCGCAGGAGGGACCGTAGCGTTCGCCACAACCACATCCGGCTTGCCGTCGCCATTCACATCTCCGATTGCGACAGACGTTTCGTGATCCCCGGCCAAAAAGTAGTTCCCTAGCGTTCTGAAGGTGCCGTCGCCGTTGCCCAGCAGCACGCCCATTCCGCCCACCGCGTTGCCCACGATCAGATCCGGCTTGCTGTCGCCATTTACATCAGCGACCGCAACCGAATAGGCGTAGTAGCCAGCGGTGTTGTACGTCATAACTGGCTGGAAGGTGCCGTCGCCGTTGCCCAGCAGCACGCCCACGACACCGTAACCTTCGATAACCTTGTACGAATCTGGGACGATCAAATCCGGATGGCCGTCGCCGTTCACGTCAGCGACCGCGACCAACCAGGCGTGGGTCCCACCAGCGTCGTACGTCACAGCTGGCTGAAAGGTACCGTCGCCGTTGCCGAGCAGGACGCTCACCACACCGGCATACGAGGTGGTCCAGCCGGCCACGACGAGATCCGGCTTGCCGTCCCCATTCACATCGGCAACCGCGACCGAGACCGGGACCAAGGTCATAAAAGGGTAGTTAGACACCGTTTGAGCCGCTTGGAAAGTGCCGTCGCCATTGCCCAACCGCACGTACACCTCGCCGTCGACAGGGTCAGCCACGACGAGATCCAGCTTGCCGTCCCCATTGAAGTCTCCAATCGCGACCGACCAGCCGCCGGTGCTGTAACTGGTTGGCGGTTGAAAGGTTCCGTCGCCATTGCCCAACAACACGCTCACGCCGCCGTCGCTAACCACAACTACATCAGGCTTACCGTCGCCATTCACGTCGCCCATAACCATTGAGTTAGTACCCCCCACATCCAACGGGTAGGGTACTGGACTCGCGAAGTGGACCAGCGCCGGTTGCGCCACGGCCATGGCAGCCAATGTAATCAGAATTGTGAAGCAACGAGCAACCACGCTAAGAGAATAATTACGCGTACGCTTGCGGGTCATAAAGACCTCCTTCACGGACGAAAGCGGGGGCCAAGGCCGAGATCGATCGTTCAGCTAGCTTTTCCGATCTCAATCTGCCCGGCCCAAATACGAATCGTCACCGACAAACCAATTGCTAGTGGGGCCGACGTTCAAAGTTCTCGCCTCAGGGGAGGTGCCTCTCAACTGGCGGGAACTGCGCTTCGGAGAAGCGGGACGTGTTAATGCAAGCACAAACGAGCGCGGGTTGTCAGTGAAGAAGGTCACATCTTGATGTGCGGTGATCGCTGAGAACCACAGCTACAAGCTGGCCGAACCTCACCGTTCCACAATCGAAATCTGCTCAACAACCGCTGCACGCGCGTTAGCCATACCCTGCTTGACAGTAGACGCGTTGAGGCGGTCTGACTCGTCCTCGTAACCGAAAAGCGTGTTCACGAGAAATTAACGAAAAGAAGATCAAGCCCCGTTGTCCACACCGCAACCGCTGCTTTATCCTCAAGGCGAGCGTAAATTTAGGATTGGCTGTCCCTCTCAGGGAATTTTCTTACCAAGTGGTGGGCGTTCGTACTCGCATGACCCTAACCCGCTTCATGACCAAAAGCGCGTTCCGCAACAAGCGGCGCAGCATCCTGACCGTGCTGAGCATCACGTTCTCGCTGCTGCTGCTGACTCTTATGATGACCATCTGGCGCGGCTTTTACATTGACAAGGGCAGCGCTCAGTCGGCCCAGCGGCTGATTACCCGTCATCGTGTTTCTTTGACCGAGAGCATGCCGGTGTATTACCGGGAGAAGATGCGCACCGTGCCTGGAGTCGTCGCGGTAGCTCCGACGCAGTGGTTTGGCGGCTTGTACAAAGACGACAAGCCTGAGAATTTCTTTGCCCAGTTTGGCACTGATCCCGCGGAAATCTTCAAGGTGCAAACGGATTTCAAGATCCCCGACGACCAACTGGCCGCCTGGCAGCGCGATCAAGCCGGATGCGTGGTGGACAGTGAGCTGGCCAAGAAGTATGGCTGGAGAGTCGGGGATCGCATCGTGATCAAAGGAACCATCTTCCCGGTGGACCTGGAACTCACAATTCGCGGAATTTTCATTGCGCCACAGCCCACCATCACGGTTTACTTCAACTGGAAGTATGTCGAGGAGGCAGTTGCCTTCGCCAAGGGGCACGCTGGCACTTTCAACATTCTGGCAGATTCTCCCGACGACGTGCCTAAGGTCGCGGCTGCCGTGGATGCCATGTTCCACAACTTTCCCGAACCCACAAAGACGGAGAGCGAGAAGGCGTTTCAGCTCAGCTTCATCAATAGCCTGGGCAATGTGAAAGCGTTCATCTTGAGTATCTGCTTCGCGGTCATGTTCGCGACGCTGCTGGTCTCGGCTAACACCATGGCCATGTCGATCCGCGAACGCACTCGCGAAGTGGCCGTGCTGAAGACGCTGGGCTTTACCCGGCAAGCAATTCTCCGTCTTTATGTGGGTGAGGGCGTCACCGTCGCTTTGGTCGGGGGCGTACTCGGCTGCCTGCTGGCGGTCGGACTGCTGGCGGCTTTGGCGAAGGCACCCGGAATGGGATTCTTTTTCCTTGGGATGCACGTAACCATCTCCACTTTTCTTCTGGCTGTCGTCGTCGCTGCCATGGTGGGATTTCTGAGCGCGGTCTTGCCCGCCTATCACGCGGCAAAATTGGATATTGTGGAGGGCCTGCGCCACGTCGGTTAGTGGCCTGCTGTCTAGTACGATTTGTATCAGGGTATGCCTTCAGGCATACCGTAGGTGCCCTGTTATGCAAGCGCCTTTAGGCGCTGTTTTAAACGCCGTGTTCACCACGGCCTGCTAGCAAAGGAACACGATGGCGATTCCGATTAGCTATAACATCCGCAATCTGAAGTTGCGCAAGGGCCTCACCATCATGACGGCTCTGGGCATCGCGCTCACGGTGACCACCGCGGTTTTCCTGATGGCACTGCTGGCGGGTCTGAAGAAGGCCTTCATGGCTAGCGGCGATCCGGTGAACGTGCTGGTCATGCGCAAGGGCTCCACAGCGGAACTTTCGGGAGGCTTCAACGCCGATCTTTTTCCGACGCTGAAGACGCTGCCCGGGATTGCCACGGACCGCGAAGGACAACCGCTCGCCTCCGGTGAATGGGTTGTGGTAGTGGTGCTGCCCCGCAAGGATGGAACCGGTGAAGTGAACGTGTCGGTTCGCGGATTAATGCCAGCTGGCCTCACTCTGCGTCCCAGCGCCAAACTGATCGAAGGCCGCTGGTTCACGCCCGGACAGCGCGAAGTGGTAGTTGGGAACTCCATTCACAACCGTTTCTCTGGCGCCAACGTCGGCGACACCCTCGATTTCGCCAAGGGACAGTGGAAAGTCGTCGGCGTCTTCGATTCGGGCGGTACCGCCTATGATTCGGAAATCTGGGGCGACGTCAACCAGATCGCCGCGGACTTCGACCGTCAGGGAGGCTATGCTTCGGTTTATCTGCGGGCAACCGACCCGGTTGCAGCGGACGCGCTGAAACACCGTGTCAGCGACGATCAGCGGCTGAAGTTGGAGGGCACGCTCGAAACCGAGTATTACGAGAAGCAAACCAGTTCGGGAGGTGCGATCAAATTTATCGGCATGGTGGTGGCCATCATCATGGCGATCGGCTCCAGTTTTGCCGCCATGAATACGATGTATGCGGCCGTCGCCTATCGCGCGAAGGAGATCGCAACCCTGAGGATCATTGGATTCTCCCGGCCCAGCATCCTCACGTCGTTCGTGATTGAAGCGTTGTTGCTTTCGCTGCTTGGGGCAGCGGCCGGAATTGTCTTGATGTTGCCGTTCAACGGCATGAGCACGGGCATCGGCAATTCCCTCACCTTCAGCGAAACGGTTTTCAGTCTGCACCTGACTTGGGGAGTCGCCATGACAGCGGTTATCTTTGCGATGATCATGGGCTTGCTGGGAGGCTTCGCGCCCGCCTGGCATGCGGCGCGGCAGGATATTCTGACTTCGCTGCGAGCTTAGCGATAGCAGGTTCGTATCAGGGCATCGCTTTAGCGATGCCGTAAGCCGGCAACCGGACGGCCCTTTAGGGGCTGCGCATCGTACATAGCCCTTACAATTGTTCGAGCATCGATTTTGCATCAATACAAAAGCTGGGAGCATCCCCTTATCAATGCCCACGGACCTCGGACCTGCGGATACCAAACACGAAGACCTGCGAAGTCTGCGCATCGATCATTCGCTGCGCGACGGAGGCGGAGAACCGCCCGCCTGGTCGCGCCGCTTCATTCTGGGCGGAATCGCCGTGGTCGTCCTCCTGGGAATCGTCTCGTTGGTTTATCGCACGCTCGCCTCCGATGCGCCGGAAGTGGAAGTCGTGCGGGCGACTGCGGAAGGCAGCGACGTTGCGGGCAGCACTGTGCTTTCGGCGAGCGGCTATATTGTCGCGCATCACAAAATCAGCGTGAATTCGAAGGTCACGGGCCGCGTGGCCTGGATCGGTGTGGAAAAAGGCGACAAGGTAAAAGAAGGACAAGTTCTGGTGCGGCTGGAAGACGAGGAATTCCGCGCCCAATACGAACAGGCTCGAGGCGCGGTAGAGAGCGCCAAAGCACGGCTGCTCGAAAATGAAAACGGCTCGCGCCCCGAGGAGATTGAGCAAGCGGATCACAATCTGCAGGAGGCGCGGGCTACGGCGATCAACGACAAAATTAATTTGGACCGCACACGCGACCTGTTTGCCCAGGGAGTAATGTCCAAGCAGAATCTGGACGACGCCATCGCCAGGTGCGACGCTTCCCAACAAAGAATGAATTCGCTGGAGCGCGCTTTCAAGCTGATGCAACTGGGTCCGCGCTCCGAAGAGATTCTTCGTGCCCGCGGCGACCTGCTCCAAGCCGAAGGCCAGATGGCCTACGCCAAGTCGCAACTCGATGCCACCGTGATTCGCGCCCCCGTCAGCGGCACCATTCTGGAACGCACGGCCGAGAAGGGTGAACTGGTCACCGCGCAATTTGCCAGCGGCGCCGAAGGCGGCCCACGCGGGTCGGTAGTGGCCCTGGCGGATCTGAACGACATTCAGGTAGAACTCGATATCGCACAGGATGACTTCGCCAAACTGTCTCCCAAACAAGAAGGTATCGTCACCCTGGACGCATTCAAAGATCGCTCCTATAAAGGCGAGATCGCCGAAATGTCGCCGGAGGCAAATCGTCAGAAGGCGACGGTCCAGGTCAAGGTGCAGATTCTGAAACCGGATTCCTACCTGCGACCGGAAATGAATGCCACCGTTCAGTTCAAGGCGAAGGCCAATGACGATAAAAATTCGGGCACGAAACAGACCTATGTTTTTGTGCCCACCGCCGCATTGCGTGATAAGGATGGAAAGAAGTTTGTGCTGCTCGCCTTCAATGGCAAGGCTCTCCGTCGCGAGGTTCACGTTCAGGGCCAGCGTTCGGGAGGCTATCTGGTGGACTCGCTCGTCGGCGGCGAAAGTGTAATCACGGCAGCGCCCGCGGATTTGCAGGACGGGCAAAAGATTCGTATCAAGGGGAATTCATGAGTTCTATAACGACGCAAACACCAACACAGCCGGCCCTGGGCAGCAAGGTCGTCCAGGCCAGCGGGGTCAGCAAGATTTTCAAGCGCGATGCCTTCGAGGTGACCGCGCTCGACAACGTCTCCATCGACATCGCCGGCGGCGAGTTTCTGGCCCTGATGGGGCCTTCAGGATCGGGAAAGACAACCTTGCTGAACATGATCGCAGCCATCGACCGCCCCAGTTCCGGCGAACTGCTGGTGATGGGCGAGAACATTTTCCGCCTGAGCGATGGGCAGTCGGCCAAATGGCGCAATACTCACGTCGGATATGTTTTTCAGACTTTCAATCTGATCCCGGTGCTGACCGCATTCGAGAATGTCGAGTTGCCGCTGCTCCTGACCAGGATGTCGCCGCAGCAACGCCGCGATCACGTGATGACCGCGCTCAAACTCGTCGGACTTGAGGATCGCGTCAATCACCTTCCCAAGCAGCTATCGGGCGGGCAGGAACAACGTGTGGCCATCGCTCGCGCCATCGTCAGCGATCCCACGCTGATTCTCGCCGACGAACCGACCGGCGACCTCGACAGTAACTCGGCAACGGAAATCCTGGAGATTCTGAAGCGACTGAATGAAAGCTTCAACAAGACGATTGTGATGGTGACACACGATCCGCACGCGGCCCAGTATGCGCACGTGACGCGGCATCTGGAAAAAGGACGGCTGCTGCCGGCATAGCAGAGTGCTGAAAAAGGTTCGTATCAGGGCATCGCTTTAGCGATGCCGAAAGCTCTTCGAAACCGGATGCCCCTTTAGGGGCTGGGCATCACGCCGTTCGTCTCGAAGCCATGGCGCCTTCCGCCGGCTCGACGTCACTGATCCACTCCCAAACTCGCCGCCCGCGGTCATTGCTCAGGCTGCGGGCTTCGCCATAGTCCACCAGACGATTTAGAACCGTTGTGACCGAGGCCAGCGGGTCCTTGTGCCGCGCCAGGATTGCCGGAGCACATCGTTCCAGTTCCATGCAAACTTCGCGGGCTCCAAGCGGACGCCGGACTTCCATGAGTACCCTCCGGCACGCCTTGGTGAAACCGGGCTGGCGGCCGTTGGGCTTGCGGTCGATCAATTCCAGCAAGTCGTCGCCAAGTACCTGCTCGCCGAAAAGATTCGCGAGTCCGGCGATTGTCTGCTTCACCGTGCCAATGCGCTTCATGACCTCGGCGCGCTGCCGCATGAGCTGGAGCAGTTCCTCGTGCGCGGCTTTCACCACCTGCTGCGCCGAAATGCTATTGGCTTGTGCATCAACGGAATGCGCGTGCAAGCCGTCGCCGTTATTTTTCCCAACTTCCATAACCCATCCTCCACGAAGCGGACGCAGATCTCTCAGTTCCAGTCTTCTGATACGCAGGACGATCTTCCGAGGTTCCGTTGAGCGTTGGACTCGTTTGGAGAGGAAAGGTTATCGAAGAAAAAGGTTGGCCCATGTGGCGCGGGCGCCCCCGCCCGCGAACTTTGGCGATATGCTCAACCAATGTTCCGGAGAGTGTTCAAGCCGCGCGGGCAAGCTTGCCCTGAGCGAAGTCGAACGGAAGCTCCGTGCCACCCTGGGGCCTCCGCACTACCCCATCACGGTCGTGTGCTCTGGCCGGATCTTGTAAAGCACGCGAACTTCTCCCGGCTGCCCATACGGGTACTTGTCCACTCCCATGTACTTCTTCGCCATCTTGTCGATGTGTTGGGCGGCGCCGTCTTCAGTTATCTCAACCACGGTGCCGCGGATCTCCAGATAGCGATAGGGATTGTCGGGATCGACGATGGCCAAGGCTACTCGCGGATCGCGACGCACGTTGCGATCTTTTTGACGCCCGCGGGCCGAATTGAAGATGACGTGCTGGCCGTCGAAGTCGCACCACACTGGGGTGACCTGCGGCCGCCCGTCGGGCATGAGGGTGCCAAGACTGGCAAAAGCGCGCTTCTGAAAAAGGTCGGCATATTTTTCAGGAATGACATTGGACATCGCTAGCTCTCTCCTGGGTAAATTTACTGATTATTGCTGGCTAACTCACTGACGCCTCGATTATAGATGCCGGACGCGAGGTTTGGGTTCCGGCTCTTGAGCGGGTACAATACTGGGCTTCACCGAAACCTGTGAGGGGAGACTCCCAACTACTTTCAGCGTTGCCTTTCCCTTGATCTCTAAGAAACGAGAAGTCTTTTCGGAGAGTTTGACTCTATGCGGATGACATCACCTCAGACAGGGAATTTGGCGCGAGTGTTCTGCATTTGGTTCGCCCTCTTTCTGGTCGCGAGTTCCCTTCTGGCGCAGCAATCTGCCCTGCAACCTCCGCCGACCGTCGTCTTCATGACCGATTTCGGCGTCCTCGACGATTCGGTGGCGCTGTGCAAGGGCGTCATGTACGGCATCGCACCCAACCTTCGCATTGTCGATCTCACGCATCAGGTGAGTGCTTTTTCCATTCGAGACGGCGCGCGTTTCCTCTTTGGCGCCACACCCTACTTCCCTTCCGGAACGGTATTCGTAGCGGTGGTTGATCCCGGCGTGGGTAGTTCGCGCAAGGCGGTGGTAGTGAAATCGAAGCGTGGGCAATTTTTCGTGCTGCCCGACAACGGCCTGATGACCATGGTCGAGGATCGCGATGGCGTCGAAGGCATTCGCGAAGTCACCAATCCCGATTGGATGGTCGGCGCCAAAATTTCCTCCACTTTCCATGGCCGGGATATTTTCTCCCCTGTCGGCGCTCACATCGCGCGCGGCGACGACTGGACCCAGGTCGGCCCCGTAGTCAAAGAACTGGTCCGGCTCGATCTGAAACCCGCCAGCGTGGACGACAAGGGTTTGAGTGGAGAAGTAATCGCACTGGATGGTCCGTTCGGCAACCTGATCACGAACATTAGTGCCGACGATTTTATGAAGTTAGGGTATCAGCGCGGCGATAAGCTGAAGGTTACGATCGCAGGACACGAAATTGAAATGCCGTTCGTGAAGACGTTCAGCGACGTACCGCTCAAACAACCGTTGCTGTTCATCGATTCGCGCGGACGAGCCAGCTTTGCTCTCAACCAGGCCAGCTTTGCGGCAGTGTATAAGATCGATCCGCCGCAACCAATATTCATTCCCCGCAAGAGCCATTGAGTCCGGCGATGTTCATGTGGTGACGGGCCTCTGGCCCGTCCAGGCAAAGCGAAGCCCGGCCTGAACCCTAGCCGGCCTTTTCCAACTCCCCGGCGATCCGCGGCAGTACGGCCCGCAGCAGTGCGACGAACTGTCCCATCACTCGCCGCCCCACTTCGAGCACTTCTTCGTGGTTGAGCGCCTGATCGAGAATTCCGGCGGCCATATTCGTCACGCATGAGATAGCCAGGACATTCATCCCCATGTGCCGCGCGGCGATTGCCTCCGGCACAGTTGACATGCCCACCAGATCGGCGCCGGTGCTGCGCAGGTAGCGAATCTCCGCCGGAGTTTCGTAACTCGGCCCGGCCAGCGCCGCGTAGACGCCCTCGCGCGGCGGAATGGAAAGCTTCTTAGCTTCCTCCAGGGCGATCTCGCGATAGCGTTTGGCGTAGGTATAAGTCATGTCGGGAAAGCGCGGGCCCAGGCGCTCGTCATTCGCGCCCGTCAGCGGATTCTGTCCCTGAAGATTGATGTGATCGCGCAGGATGACCAGCGCACCCTGTCCATACTCGACGTTAATGCCGCCGGCGGCGTTGGTCAGAATCAAAGCGCGAACGCCCATTCGCCCGAGCACGCGCGTAGGAAAGGCGACCTCGGCGGCCGGATAGCCTTCATACAGATGCACCCGCCCCTGCATCACGGCAACAGGAACGTCGCCAGACTTGCCGACTACGAGTTGTCCAGCGTGTCCAACCGCCGTCGAGCGCGGAAATGTCGGAATGTGAGCATATGGAATACGGACGGCCTCAGAGAGGTTGTCGGCAAAAGATCCCAGGCCAGAGCCGAGGACAAGCCCGATCTCCGGACGCAGTTTGGTCTGCGAAAGAATGAATGCCGCTGCGGATTCAGCGCGAGTAAACAGGTCTGGGTTCATAGGTAAACACGTAGGGGCGGACGCATTCGTCCGCCCCGCCGGGCACAGCCCGGCAGCGCTCTAGAATTTCTTCTCAAGCTCGACGAAAGCCTTTTCCAATTGCCACTGCACGCGAGCCCGTTCGCTATGCTCCAGCACCGCCTGGCAGGCTGAATTCGGGGTGCCCGAGTTGCGCAGGGAGATGAAACATGGTGCGACATTTCCCTCGGCAGACGCATCTTCTCGCAGGCTTCGACCCGGAATAAAACTGTGTTCCAGGCTCGCGCGTGCCATGCGCTTCAAATCGCCATACGACAATCCATAGGTCTCAACCGCCCGCACATACTCCTGCGTCATATCGCCGCGCGAGACGCCCTCGTCGTCGGTCGCGAGCGCTACCGGCACTCCGTATTTCATGTACACCGGCAAAGGATGGCGGTCGCCGCTCACGCCGAGGATCACATCATTCGACGTCAGGCAAATCTCGACCAGCACATTCTTCCTGGCCATTTCCCGCAGCAGCCCGATCGGATCGTCTTCGCTCATGACGGCCACGCCATGTCCAATCCGTTCCGCGCCGCCCCGCTCAATCGATTCGCGAATGTGAAACCGCATGCCCTCGGGTGGAACCAGCCCCATCGCCAGTTCGTCGGCGTGCAACGACACATGCGTCGCCGGATAGAACCTGTGCAACGCCTCGATGATCCGCATATGCAGATCAAAGTCATGCATGGGCACGTAGTAGTCTTCAGGCATCACCAGGTTAAAGCCGACGAAGCGCGGATCAGCCTTGGTCAACTCGAAGCCCAGCAAGATCTGCGCGAAAACCTGCTCCCGTGGCAAGCCCCGCAGCACCTGGTACAGATAGTGGAGCGTAACGTCGCATCCCGGAGCAGCCTGCGCCGTCCCGCAATGCAACACTTCTCTTTTGCGGGCTTCATCCAAGTCGAGCTGGCTGCGCACCGACGCCACAACATCCGCCATTCCGCCGGCTAGCAGCTTGTCGCGGAGCTTGCTGAAGTCGTCATCCCATCCAATTTTGCTGCCGAGAATGGCGGCCTGCGCTCCGTCAGACGTGTTCATCAATTCCACATACTGCAGATGATCGGCGGCGGCCCGCGATGCCACCTCGGCGAAAGCCTCGCCGATGTGCTTCTCCAGAGCTGGGCCAAATTTTTCGAAGGTTGCGAAAAAGTGGTCGTGACCCGATTCTTCCTCGCGATGCCAGTTGCGCATCGACCAGGCATCCACCAGTTGGTCGTAGAGAATGTGGTCCTGGTAGGCACAACGCACCGACGGCTTGACCTTGTAGGGCTCGCAAGAGTCGCATGCTGCGCGAATCAGCTTCGAAGTGCTGCGGTCCACGCAGAGAGCGTTTTCCGAGGCCCAGTCGATCATGCTTTCCGCGTAGATCGCGCCGGCCAGGTGGACATGCAGGTCGCCGCCCTTGGGCATCTGCTGGAGAAATGCCAGCAGCAACCCCGGCTGATGCCGCACCGATTCGAAATACTTCGCCGTCTTCTCCTCAGGGCTTTGTGCCGGGGAGATTTGCGCCAGGCAAAGAACGGTGAGGAAACAAACGATGGCTGCCAAACGCAGGCTTCGCATCACGAAAAGGCCTCCAACCACGAAAACCAGTATTGTAGAGGATTTGCAGTCGGAGCCGCTGCCTGCTACTGCCCGAGAATGAGCGGTAAGCCGTTCTTTCCGCCGCCGATCACCACAACCTTGGCATTCGGACTCTTGGCCAGATTCTCCGTGGCTTCAATGCCTTTCCACTCCAACAGAGACGGCGTGATTCCCTGCGCCACGATCTGCTGGAAGTCGCGAACGCCCGCCGCTTCGATCCGTTTGCGCTCGGCTTCCTGCTTTTCTTTTTGCAGGCGGAAGCTCATGGCCAGCGATTCCTGCTCGGCCTGCTGCTTGGCTTCGATGGAAGCCTTGAGGGTGGCGGGCAACTGGATATCGCGCAGCAGGACGCTTTCCACGATCAAGCCGCGCTGGCCGAGAAGATTGCCAAGCTGGTCAAGGATCTGCTTGGCAACCATCTCACGCTCGCCGGTGTAGAGGGCGTTTGCCGTGTGCGAAGCGGTCGCTTCACGAATAGCAGCCCGCAAGTTGGGCTCGACCAGGACCTCCACATAGTTGGGGCCAATTTTCTGGTACACATCGGCAGCCTTATCGGGATTGAGGTGGTAGATCAGAGAAGTGTCGAGGTTCATGACCAGGCCTTCGCTCGAGGGCACGCTGGCCGTTTCCTTGATTTCCTGGGTCCGGATGGAGAGTTCGTGATTGGTCTTCAGCGGGTTGATCAGGTGGATGCCTTCCGGCAAAGCCTCACCCGTGACTCGGCCAAAAAGCGTCAAGACGCCAACCGCGCCTGAGTCCACGCGGGTGACCGCGGAAAATAAGAAGATGACAATCAGCAGGCCGAGAACAGCGAATCCCACAACACGCGCTATGGAGCCGCCCTGCATATCGATGATTCGGCCGCGGCCGGAGGGAGGATCGTAGATCGTCATGGCACACTCCTATTCACGCCCATTCACGTTCGATTGTAGGGAAAGCCATGACACGAAGTAAGTAACTGCGCAGGGTCTATCCCCGGCGAACCAGCGTCCCGGCCAGCAGATCGTGCAGTCCCTGTTTCCGCTCGGTGAATCCGACCATCATGTAGCCGATGCACAGGATCATCCCGGAAAGCCACTTCGCAAAGTGCCTCCCCGTCGCGCGCCCGAATGAGATTCGGTTGCCGTAGAGGTCGGTAACCTTCATCCCAAAGATCATCTTGCCCAGCGTTGCCTGGTACGACGAGCTTTCCATGAACGCCTCGTACAACCAGGAACCGAAAATCAGCAAGACGATGGTGACGCCACCGCCCAAAATAGCAAGTCCAGCATGAGGAACGCCACCCATCATTCCCGCCAGGCCGAGACCACCGAAAATCAAGTGAACCGGAGCCACCACCACCCGCAAAATGATGGCGTCGATGATGGCGGCAAGCACGCGAATCCAGAAACCTCCGTAGCCAACTACCACCACCGGCGCAACCGCCTGATAAGGAATTGCTGGGGCTGCGTACGACCCCGGGTTGGACGACGCTACGCTCGGTGATCCTGACACCGGCGCCGGGCTCGTGGGCGTTCCGCAGCGACTGCAAAACTGAGCGCCCGCGGCATTTTGCGCACCGCACTTGTTGCAGAAGAAAGTTCCATTCATGCCCGGCACTATAAAACTGGATTGGCTTCTTGTCAAAGGCTGGCGAAGGCACTCACCGGGCGCGTACTACGTCGCGCAGTGTCAGTTCCAACCCGCCAAACTCTGGATGGTCGTTCATGCCGAGCGAGTAGGCGATGTCGAGGCGGTCTCCGGCCAGCAACTGCATTCGGTCGCAGGATTCCTTCAGGCCCCAGCCCATAGCCTTGAATGCCATGTTGTCGCGCCAGGATTGTGTGGATGAAGCTTGTGTAGATGAAACTTGTGTGGTGGCGGGGCTTTGCCCCGCCGGGACGGGGCGGAGCCCCGTCACCACACCAGCCGGCGCCACCCGCAGCCGAACATGCTTGTCTTTCACCGCCTGTGGAGGCGCCATCAGTCGCACCGCCCGAGCGGTGAAAACGGGCTCCCGATTTTCCATCCCAAAAGGTTCCAGCAGAAGCAGCGCCTGATGAAGTTCGGGCGTGACTTCTCCCAAGGGCAGCTCTCGATCGAATTCAAGCTGCGGTTCGAAATCGGCCGGAGTGAGCCGGGCACGCGCATAGCCATCCAGATGCTCGCGCAGTTTCTCCACGTTGGCGCTGGGCAGCGCAAAACCAACCGCGTGCGCGTGTCCGCCGTAGCGGGAAAACAATTCGTGGCACGATTCCAGGGCATTCAGGAGATGGAACGCCGGGATCGATCGTCCCGAACCGTGCGCTTCGTCACCCTCACGCGAGATGACCAGTGTTGGCCGCCCGTGGCGTTCCACCACCCGCGACGCCGTGATGCCAATCACGCCGCGATGCCAGCCTTCGCCATCCA